>ERZ772999.1293-NODE-1293-length-14675-cov-27.555404_pt1 | contig 14675 bp, 9 predicted proteins | sample MGYA00511467_ERZ772999 | MGnify/ENA primary metagenome ERZ772999 (study PRJEB29015, sample SAMEA2738064) | human oral metagenome | biome: human oral; feature: human-associated habitat; material: saliva | place: China | collected 2218 ... | reverse complement strand
GGAGGCGAGCATCCGACGCAGGACCAGGGGCGTCACCTGCGCCGCGTCCCCCAGGGCCCCCGCCCACGCCTCGAACAGGGCGGCCAGGGCAACGCCGCTGTGCCCCACGCCCCTGCGGATCAGGGTCTCCACGGCCGCTTCGAGCGCGACGCGCAGATGCGCGCGCGGCTCCAGGGAATCCATCGCGGCCGCGAGGGCGGCCATCGTGGCCGCCGCGTTCGTACCCGTGTCGCAGTCCGCTCCGTCCCAGCCGTCCAGGTCGTCAAGGAAGGGGGCGAGCCTGGCGGCCTCCTCGGCCCCCGCTCGGCACGCCGCGATTATCACCGATGCATTCAGTTCCATGACTCCCCTTTCCGGCACCCTCAATTGTCCCCACGGCGCCCGCTGTGTGCGACCTGACATGACCGATACGCCGTGCGACTTGTTGAAAGTGCGCATCATCCGCTATTCTGTCATGGTTGCCTTCGGTTCAAGCACCGAAGGATGCGTTTCCCGCGACCGCGGGGAGCCAAAGACTGAACTGGAAGACATACCGAGGAGAACATCGTGGCTGCCGTTTGTGACGTGTGCGGTAAGGGACCCGGCTTCGGCAAGAGCGTGTCGCACTCGCACGTTCGCACCAACCGCCGGTGGAATCCGAACATCCAGCGCGTTCGCGCCCTGGTCAATGGAACGCCCAAGCGCCTGAACGTGTGCACCAAGTGCCTGAAGTCCGACAAGGTCGCCCGCGCGATCTGAATCGAGACAATACACCACAGCTGGTGGGGTGAGGCGTTGCGCCTACCCCACCAGTTTTCGTATGTACGGACAGCCCCGATCCCGCGCCGCGAAACTGGGATTGAAGGACAAAACGTGTTGGTTATGTAGCGGCTTTTCGCTGTGCTGGCAAGGGAAAGTCGGTATTCAAGGGAATTGTTTCATCGGGGGGCATGAATACCCCCACGCGCCCGATGCGCGGGCGGACGCGCAGCCAGGTGTGGACATTGAGCATCAGGGGGCAGTTCGCCAGCGCCGACAGTGCCCACCATGCCATGCCTCCGGTACGCCACCGACTGCTCCATTGGCGGCGCCACCAGCTGCGTCGTCGGCGGCAGCGCATAACTCCCGTCGGGTCTGCTATCGAAGAATGTCGCATGCAATTCCCCCGACCCTGTATCACGCCACGCATTCGCATCGTTGGAATTGCAACGTTTGTAGACACTGTTGAACATTCACCCAATCGAATTGCATGCGAAACTGCTCCGAGGATGTGCGCTCGCACGCACGCGGGCCCGACGCCTCGCACATGGGCCCTCTGATCCGCGCCTGGGCCCGCTAATGCGAGCGTGGGTCCGCTAATGCGCACGTTAACCCGCTGATGTGAGCGTGGGCAGCCCCGCCCAGACACGGAATAGCGGGTTGACGTGCGATATAGCCGGTTAGCGCACGCAATAGCGGGTTCGCGTGCGAACAACACACCATGACCGAGACAGTTTTGCCCACAACGCAGACCACCTCGCCCACGACACCCCATTGTCGGCGTTTTTCGCCGAGGTGGTCTGCACTTTGGGCACCACGCCGCCCCGAACCACGACCTCACCGCCCCGAACCGCGACCTCACCACCCCGAACCGCGACCTCACCGCCACCAAACGGGGGGAATTGCGCTGTGTGAGAGGTGCACGGTTGAGCTCACCCCACGTCGAGGGCGCCACCAAAAGGGGGAATTGCACCAATAGAGGCGCGACACGCCGGCGACACGCCGACAGAATGCTTCTAATGGTGCAAAACCCCCACCATTACCCCGGTGTCATGCTCCCGATGGGTTGATCCTGCCTGAGGCACTGCGGCAAAAGCACGCTAGCCCGACGGCACCGCCCTCGACGATGCCTGGGGCTCACTCCCAACCAACACGTTCTGTCCTATAGCCCGGCAATCACTCCGGTCAACATCCGGCGACACTCGTGCTTTCGATGCTCACGTCGAATGTAGGTTTGCCGTCGGCGTCAAGGATGAGCGACGCCGACTCGTCGAGCCTCAGCGACGCGACTGCGACTGACGGTACCGATCGGAGCACACCGCCCGACGTATTAGGACGAATCAAAAACGAGAGGTCGGACTTGAACTTGTTCGGTTCATAGTCCACGCTCTCGACACTGACGGGCTCGTTCTGAACTTCCAGGACCGCCAGATTGCGGCTCTGCAGTGGAACCGGACAGCCACGATCAAGGTTCCCAGCGGGAGTCACGCACGCGTGAGTCTTCTCCTTGATCGCTGCGAGCGCCGCCTCACGAACGTCCTGGGTGTACTCGGTCTTGACCTCGACATCCATCACGTCAGAGTCCGCTGGACGTCCGTCGTTTCCCTTCGCAACAACCGTGACCGAATCAGCCGTGACGTATTTGCTGGACAGTTCCGGTTCCAGGTTGTAGGTGCCGGGGTAGAACGCCAGGAGGGCCCACCGCCCGGTGTCATCGCTCGTCAGGGGTGCAGTAGCTTGCGCATTGTCGACGGTCATGCCCTCCACGTTGCGTCCCGTCACGTAGATCCTCGTGATGAGGGGATCGAGAATCTCCCAGTTGTCGAAGAATCCTAGCGTCGGTTCCCTCTTCATGACCCGGAAGGTCTGCGAAAAGCTCTCTCCCCTGACGCTCATCGTGGCCCTGACCTGATGCAGAGAGGACGACGAATCCTCATCCGTGTCAACGATTTCCTCGACAGTCAAACGGTTGTGCGCAGCCCCGAGGGCCTCATCCGTCAAGAACACGCGTTGCTCGCTGGGAATGCCCGGATCGACCATCCGCGAGGCGGCACTGGCCTGCCCACTGGAGAGCAGACCGAGATAGCGCCGAACCTGAGCCTCGGGAGTGCGCATTGATCTGGCAACGACGAGGCCTGCCACGCCCACGCCGATCAGCGCGATCACGACGGTGAAGGCGATGATTATACCGTACGGACGACGCTTGCGGGCCTCAGCTGTCGGATAAGCGCCGGGTTGTGTCCCGCCGACTTGTCCGGTGGACACGCGCACGAGGGTTCCGTCCTCTAACAGGCGGACTTGCGCCCCCTGCGCGCCAGCAGTGCCGCCGTACGACGACGCGCCGGAACTCGACATGTCCGCTCCAAACCGCGCAAACGAATCTCCGTTGTGGGTGTTTCGACTCGTATCCATGTGTCACTCCTGAGGTCCTGAGCGGCGGCGCGCCGTGCCGTAACCAACGAGCACTTCCTCGCTACATGGTTACCCAGACAGGGCTAACGTTAGGCACCGGGACAACGAAAGTCAAAACACCAGGTGGCGCAGCGAGAATCGCCGCTGATCCACCCCACGACAGCGCGAACAGGCCGCGAATGACACCTCGCTGCCCGCCGGGACCTCGTGAACACGGGTCGAGCGGGCAGCGAGGGACACGAGCGCTACAGGAGCCCGGCCGCCAAGTCGAGCGGCGTGCCGAAACGGTGATTCGTCAACGACACCGCCTGCTCGCGCAGGAAGGGCAGCAGCTCGGCGTGCGGGCACGTCGTCACGGCACAGGTGTACAGAGCGATGTCGGGGCTGCCGGCGCTCACGCGGCAGGCATGAACCCACCGATCCTGCGCGGATTCCTCGCGCGGACCAAGGACACGCACGCGCAGCCCCAACCCGCCGGAGGCGGCCAGGGCGGCGAGTCGCCCATCCCATGTCTGCGTGTCGTCGATGCTCACCTCGATGCCTGCCGCCTCGATAGCGACAGCCATCGAGTAGGGCAGCTGATCGGCGACCGACAGGGTGAGGGGGCCGCCAGCGAGGATACCCGCCGCCATGACGCGCGCGATATCCGCCAGGGCGCTCCCCCGCTCTGCTCGGACGAGGACCGTGGCCGGGCGGTAGCGCAGGATGTTACGCTCGCACGCCAGGCCCGTAACGTCGCGGTTGACCCCGTAGTCGCTGGCCCAGGCGGCGGCATCAGCCACGATGGCGCGATGCAGCTGCGCCAAGTCAGCCTGTCCCAGGTGCTCGCCCGCCGCGTCGTACAGGGCGAGCACGCGGGCCGACAGGCCCATGCTCTCCCGCGCATTGGGTTCTCCCGCGGGCTGATCGTGGGCAGGTTCGATATCGCCCAGGCCCAGCAGGTAGGAGGGACCGCCCGCCTTCGTCGTCGAACCGATGGCGGAACGTTTCCACCCGCCGAAGGGCTGACGGCGCACGATGGCCCCCGTGATGCCGCGGTTGACGTAGAGATTGCCCGCTTGAATGCCGTCCAGCCATTGAGCTAGCTCGTCGGTATCCAGGGTGTGGAGCCCGGAAGTGAGACCGTAGTCGACGGAGTTCACCGCGTCGATGGCTTCCTCAAGCGTGTCGACGCGCATGACGCCGAGGACCGGCGCGAAGTACTCGGTGAGATGGAACTCGCTGCCGGGAACGACTCCCGCGCGGATGCCCGGCGTCCACAGGCCGCCTCCCAGGCAGCGGGGCTTGAGCACCCAGTGTTCCCCGGGCCCCAGCGTGGTCAGTCCGCGCAGGGCCTTCTCGTCGTCGGGCACGACCACGGGTCCCACCTGGGAATCCAGGGCGGAGGGCGCACCGACCCGCAGCGATGCGGCGGCGTCCACGAGCTGGCGCGCGATGCGCGCGGAGTGTCCGGCCGACCCAACGAGGATCAGCAGGGAGGACGCCGAGCACTTTTGGCCCGCGTGGGCGAACGCCGAGGAGACGATGTCGCGCACGGCCAGGTCGGGGTCGGCCGACGGGGTGACGATAATGGCGTTCTTGCCGCTGGTCTCACCCAGCAGATGCATGTCGGGCTTCCACGACTTGAAGAGGCGCGCCGTCTCGTAGGAGCCGGTCAGCACGACACGGTCAACCCGCTCGTGGGTCACCAGGTGACGCGACACGTCCCCGTCCTCGAGCGGGGCGAGCGCCACCAGGTCCTTGGGGACTCCGGCCTCGTGGAAGGCCGCGACGAGCTCCGCAGCACAGCGCTTGGCGGGAGGCGCCGGCTTGAGGATGACGGCGCTGCCGGCGGCCAGTGCCGCCGCGACGCCGCCGGTGGGGATGGCCACCGGGAAGTTCCAGGGTGAGGCGACGACTGTGACGTCCACGGGAACGAAGCGGGCCCCCGCCATGTGTGCCTCGTCGGTAAGCTGCAGCGAGGCACCCGCGTAGTGGTGGCAGAAGTCGATGGCTTCGCTCACCTCGGGGTCGGCCTGGTCGATCGTCTTGCCGGCCTCGGAGCCGGCGACTTCGATGAGCTCGCCTCGGTGCGCGGCGAGGACATCGCCGACGCGGTGCAGCGCGGCGGCTCGTTCCTCGGGGGCCAGGGCCTGCCAGGCGTGGGCGGCCGTGGCGCTCGCATCGATCAGCGCGTCGATTGCCTCGCGCGTGGCCAGGGCCTGGGCGCCCTGACGCACGGCTTCCTCCCCTCGCGTCGAGGCCGGGATGGCCTCGGCGATGTCGCGCGCCCACTGGCGGTTGGCGGCCAGGGCGGGGTCGGAGTCCGCCTCCGAGGAGAAGGGCCGACGGGCGCGCTCGTCGAGGCTCCCCTGCTCGCCAGGGACGCCGCCGTCGCGCTCCGCGAGCCGGTTCTGGGAGCGGTTGGGAACGGGAACGGGCGCGTGCGGATCCACGTCGGACAGGGCGGCGAGGAAACGGTCGCGCTCTCGAGCGAACACGTCCTCGTTGGTGGCGATGTCGAAGACGCCGGACATGAAGTTCTCGGGGGCTGCGTTTTCCTCCAGGCGACGCACGAGGTAGGAGATGGCGACGTCGAACTCGCGCGGGTTGACGACGGGCACGTACAGCAGGAGGGATCCGACGTCGCGGCGCACGACCTCCTGGATGCCGGTCGCCATGCCGGAGAGCATCTCGAACTCGACACTATCTTCAACGCCGCGTGCCGCTCGCAGCTCGTAGGCGAAGGCGATGTCGAAGATGTTTTGTCCAGCCACGCCCAGGCGGATCGCGCGGGTGCGCTCGGGGGTCATCGCCCAGCTGAGCATGCGCTTGTAGTTGGTGTCGGTGGCCTGTTTGGAGGGCCAGGTGGTGAGCTCCCAGCCGTGGATGCTGGCATCCACCCTCTCCATGGACAGGTTCGCGCCCTTGACGATACGGACCTTGATGCGCGATCCGCCGGCATCGACGCGCGCGGACGCCCACTCCTGGAGGCGTTGAAGAGCACCGAGGGAGTCGGGCAGGTAGGCCTGGAGGACGATGCCGGCCTCGTAGCCGCGCATGTCTGGCTGGTCGAGGATGGCGGTGAACACGGCGATCGTCAGATCCAGGTCCTTGTAATCCTCCATGTCGAGGTTCAGGAAGGTCCCGTTGTCGCGTGCGAGTCGGTAGAGGGGCGCCAGGGCGTGCACGCCGTGGGCGACGACCTCGTCGAAGCCCCAGGGGTTGTGCGGGCCGGTGACCGCGGAGACTTTGATGGAGACGTAGTCGACGTCCTCGCGCGTGACGAGGCGGGAGACCTCGGCGAGGCGGTGGGCGGCTTCCTTCTCTCCGAGGACGGCCTCGCCCAGGAGGTTGACGTTGAGGCGGTGCCCGCCTGCGCGCAGGCGGGCGAGCGCCGGGCCGAGGCCCTTGTCCGTCGCGTCGACGACGAGGTCACCGACGATCTCGCGGAAGACTCGGCGCGCGATGGCCGTGACGGTGCGCGGCGCCAGGCGCGACGCGGTCGATCCGAGGCCCATGGCGGCGGCCAGCGCCGGAGGCAGGAAGTCCTTGCGTCCCTGTGCCAGTTTCTGGAGGGCCGCGCGGGCCACGTCGAGGTCCGCGGGACGCACAACGTCATCGACGAAACGAGTGGTGAACGTCAGGCCGTCCGGGTCGGCGAGGATCCGGGAGAGCAGCTTCGCGGATTGAGGCGTGGGTTCGTGGGCCGACTCGTCTGCCCAGCGGCGCGCTCGGGTGACGGCTCTCTGCCCCAGTTTCCACAGGTCATCGGGGCACTGGCGTCCCTTGGCGCCGTGCGTGCTGGGTCGGGGTGGGGTGGGAACGGCGGCGTTCGTCATGCGTGGCCCTCCAGGCTCGGGTGAGTGTCGGATACTCCGCATCACGTGCGCCTCGATCATTGAACGCGCGTCCTCGCTCTGCGGCGTGCCAGGCTTCCGACGGTGTAAAGCATGCTGGTTTGTCTATCCTAACCCGCCCGAGGCTTCTCTGTGGCGCCGTGGGTGCGTTCACCACACCACGGAAGCACGGGACCTAAGCCCCGCGCCCAACACAGGCCATTGTGATATTCAACACTGGTGGGTTTGGTTGCCGTTGACGCGCCTTCTACGCTCGCGAGGAAGGGACCGGATGAGCGTCGCCGTGACGCTTTCCGGGCTGGCGCCTTCTACGCCCGCGAGGACGGGACGCTGCGATCAGGAACGAACGAGCCACCGATCCTTGATATCCGAGACGACGCCCGCGGTCACCGCACGCATGTCGACAGCGTGCCCGCCATCCGCACGCGAGCACAGCCACTGGACCTGCAAGCCATCAGAGAGCGCGACGAGTTTGCGGGCAATCTGTTCGCTCGGCGCGTCGGGAAGGACCTCGCCGGCGGCCTTTCCGCGCTCGAGGGCGCCCACCAGGTATTCGATCGTGGCCATCAGATGCTGACGGAACCAGGGGTGGGCCTGATGGCTCGCATCGATGACCGCCGCGGACATGGCGGTGTACAGGGCGACGCCATCGGGATGACGTTGATTATGCGCCACCATCTCCACCCACGCGTCGAGCGCCGCCTCCGCTCCCTCATCCCCGTCGGGCAGGCGGCTCATCGTGCGGCGATCGCGCTCGTCCAGGACGGCGGCCAACAGCTGGTCCTTCGACGAATAATGATGCAGCAACCCCGCCTTGGAAATATCCGATGCCCGCGCAATATCCGCCAGGGAGGTCGCCACGTAGCCGCGGGTCGAGAAGAGAGTCAGTGCCTCGGCGAGGATGCGTGCCTTCTTGTCCTCAGAACCGGCCTTGGGGCGTCCGGGCCGGCGCGTCGTCATTACCTGTGCGTCGTTGCTCATGCGGGCTGCTCCACTCTCGCTGTGACAGAGTTACCAACAACCCATCATAGCGTCCCACGCGCCGCGTGCCACCCAATTGGCGAACAACCCTCAACACAAGAAGCGGCGCGGAGCCATCGCCCCGCGCCGCCCCTTGTCAGAACCCAAATTTCACGTCGAAGACCGGCTTGCCCGCCGAGTCGAGCTGGATCGTCCCGTCGGAGTCCAGCTTGACGGTGACCCTCACCGTCGCCTCCTCGTCGTGAGGAGACTTGTCGAAACCAGAGTCGCTCTGAATGCTGAAGACTGCCTCGCCAATGTAGGTATCGCTCCCAGGGCCATCCTGCTTCACAGAGGTCGGTGCCGACTTCAGCTCCAGCACCGACAGGTGCTTGGACTGAACGGCGTAGGGGCAAGCCTTGTTGATATTGCCGGGGATCGTCACGCAGGAGTTCGTCAGATCAACGGCGGCGTTGAGAGCCTCCTGAGCGAGCTTGTCGTTATACCGTCCAGTCAACTCCACGGTAGCGCTCGAGGAATTCGTCAGGAAGTCGCTCGCCCCCGCCTTGACGGGCTGCTTGACTGGATCAGCGCTGACGTACTCACCCGTATCGACCGGGGTGAAGGTGTAGACCCCCGGGTAGAACACGAAGGAGGTGCCCGAGGAGTACTTGCTGCCGTCGAGAGAAGACGTGACGTCGCCGACGGAGAAACGGTTGACCTTCTCGCCGGTGACGAGCACGCGCGTCACGAGCGCGTCCTCGATCTTCCAATTCTTCAGGAAGCCCATCGTGGGCTTGGCTGAGGACACACGGAAGGAGTGGGTAAAGCGGTCGCCATCGAGCTGCATCGTGGCGGTGACGATGCGAACGTTCCCGCTGGTCGAGTCGGCAACCACGTCCTCGACCACCAGGCGCGCGCTCGCCGAGGCCATGACGTCGTCGGAGAGGAAGCCACGCTGGTCATTGGGCAGGCCGGGGTCGACCATCGCCGTCGCCGCGCTGGCCTTGCCGTCGGCCAGGAGGTCCAGGTACTGGCGCACCTGGGCCTCGGGCGTACGCGTCCAGTTGGCGAACATGAGGCTCACGGCACCCACGAGTCCAAGGACCACGATCGCAACCACGACAATGGCGGTTCGCTTGACGCGGCGCTTGCTCGCAGTCGACATGGGGGTAAAGGAGAGGGAGCCCTGCACCTGCGGCGCGGGAACGCCAGCAAACTGATCTGCGGGAGCAACCTGCGCGGGCATCTGCTGCGGCGCGGGAGGCGTGGGAACGCCAGCAAACTGATCTGCGGGGGCAACCTGCGCGGGCGCCTGCTGCGGCGCGGGAGGCGCGGGGACGGCGTCGGATACAGCCGGAGCTCCTGCCTCCTCAGGAGCGGGAGGAGGCGTCAGACCGTGGCTATTGTCCTCGCTGCTCTGTTTCATCGTTGCTCCTCTCTGCCCCGTGCGTTCGTCATGCGCCCGGAAGCGGACGTCATGGAGTGCCTGGTGGATACAAAAACCGAGCAATTTTCTCACACGCCATCACCTGATTCAACACGCATGCGATACCGGACCGCGCGGCGTGGTTGTCTGCAAGGGGGACGCGCATCGTACGCAGCTCAGAGGCGTCCTGTCCGGATCAGACAAGTAGCGGCGCGAGGCATGAGCCCCGCGCCGCTCGTCGCTATCACGGTGACAGCTAGAGTCTCCTCCGCCACGCGGGCGGGAGACGTCCGTGTCGAGGTCGGCGCCCGCCTTAGCGGGATGTGCCCACCCAGAAGTCCGGCGTGCCCTCCGGTGTGAGCTTGAGAGTCCCATCCTTGGCGAATTGGACGTTGACGACCACCGCGGCGTCGACGTCGCGCGTGCCCGGCATGTCGGACTTGTCGGAGTACGTCACCGCGAAAGTGACCTGACCTTGGAAGACCCCCGGGTCCACATCCATCGGTTCCAGCGTTGTCGGCATCGTCTTGACGGAGATCGCACTCACCGCATCACTGCTGAGGGCGGAGGGGCAGTCAGGATTCTGGTTGCCCGGGATGGATGCGCAGGAGTTCAGGAACTCCTTCGCGGAATCGAGTGCCGCTTCTTTCAGTTTGTCGCTGTAGGTTGCTTCCAGGGACACGTCGGCGGCGTCAGCGGAGTAGGCGGTTCCACCGTGGACGCCGTCAAGGACGGCGACGGTCTTGGTGTTGACATCCACGTATTCGCTCGGGGCGACGGGCGTGAACGTGTAGACGCCGGGGTAGAAGAAGTACGTGGCCGGCTTACCGGAGACAAGCTTGCGCGGGGCATCGGCACTCACCCCTCCGACGGTGAACTGGGTGTATCCCTGCGCGTCGACGCTGACCTGCGCAGCCAGGGAGTTCTTCACCGTCCAGTTATTGAGAACGCCCATCGTCGGCTTGTCCTTGGTCACGGTAAAGGCGTGGGTGAAGCTCTCCCCGTTCACCTGCACGGTGGCCGACACCTGACGGGTCTGGAAGTCCTCGTTCGCGTCGGCGACCACGTCTTCGACGACCAGCAGCGAGGTCGACGAGGCCATGGCCTCGTCGGTCAGGAAGACACGCTGGTCGCTCGGAACGCCGGGATCAACCATGGCGGTCGCCGCACTGGCCTGACCGGAGGCCAGCAGATCCAGGTACTTGCGCACCTCAGCCTCGGGCGTGCGCGAACTGTTGACAACCTTGATCGCGACCACGCCGCCGATCACCAGCACCGCGAGGACACCAACGAGGATCCCGATCAGAATCGCCCGCTTCTTGCCCCGGCCGGAAGGAGGCGTCGACGCCACGCCTCCCCCGGCGGACGTCGACGGAGCCGGAATCGCGGGGGTTGCGGAGGGTTCCGGTATCGGTGTCATGTTCGCTTGATTCTTCTCAGTGCCCATCGTGTGCTCCTCACAACGTTGACAATCCTCAGCCGGGCGCGTGGCACGTTGTGCGCGTCCCGTGGTCCGGCTACTCAGGCGTGCTCAGTATCATGCTGTGCACGCGGTCAGTCAAAGAAGGACCACGGAGCGGATGCAGGTTGCCCGTCCGCAGACGCGGACGGGCAACACGTGTATAAGGCGCAGGCAGTGGACGTTAGAAGGCGAAGGACACCCTAAAGTCCGGCTTACCATCGGCGGTCATCATCAGCATTCCGTCGTCATCGAAACGCGCGTCGACCTTCACCGTCAGGCCGACGTCCCTCGTTCCGGCGAACAGCGTTCCCTCTGTCGTGACCGTGTAGGTCACGCTCCCAGAAAATGACGTTGGATCGAAGCTGTAGGAATCGAGAGATGTCGGCATTTCCTTGATGGAAATAGCGGTGACGTGGTCTCCCTGAATGAGGGACGAGCAGTCGTCGCCCTGGTTGCCCGGATAGGTCCCACACGATTCAACGAGCGCCTGAGCCGCTTCGAGAGCGGCGGCTTCGAGCTTGTCGTTGTAGGTCGCTTTAAAGGTGACGTCGCTCGCGCCATCGCCACCCGCGGTGCGCACGTCATCGAGCACGGAGACCGGCACGGGAGTCGCGTCCACGTACTCGTTGGGCACGACGGGCGTGAAATTGTATGCGCCCGGATAGAAGAGGAAGGAACGCCCTTCCATGAAGAAGCTTGCCTTGTCGATAGAGGCCTTGGTATCACCGACAGAGAACTGACCGATCCCGTCACCGTCCACGGTCACGGGCACCGCCAGCGAGTCCCTGATCTTCCAGTTATCGAGCACCCCCATCGTCGCTTTATCTGCTGTGACGACGAACGAGTGGGTGAAGCGTTCCCCGTTGACCTGCATGGTGGCGGTCACCGTGCGCCTATCAGAATCGTCATTCTTATCGGCGACCACGTCCTCGACGACCAGCAGCGACGTCGCCGAGGCCATCACGTCGTCGGTCAGGAAGCTACGCTGATCGTTACTCACGCCAGGATCAACCATCGCCGTCGCCGCGCTAGCCTGACCAGAAGCCAGCAGATCCAGATACTTGCGCACCTCGGCCTCGGGCGTGCGCGAACTATTGACAACCTTGAGCGCCACCACGCCGGCGATCACCAGCACCACGAGAACACCAACCAGCGCTCCGATCACCTTCACGCGCTTACGCGCGCCAGGCGAGACCGGCGTGAAGGACACCCCCGCGGCGGGAACCCCACCAGGCCCCGGAACAGGCGCGTCGCCAGGCCCCGGAACAGGCGCGGCACCGGGCCCCGGAATGGGGGCGGCGCCAGGCCCGGGAACGGGGGCGGCGCCAGAAGTTGGGTCGGCCTCAGCCGGGGACGGTGCAGGTATCTCGCTGCCGGTAGTTTCGTTATTGTCAGTACTCACGACTCGCTCCTCACGATGCGCTGATGGTCCGGGGCCAGCATCGGGCGACAAACACACCAATACCAACCACCGGTCAAAAAGACGTGCCCATGATCACACGCCACCAGCCGAGAGTCAAAGCCGTGTCACACTACGGATACGACGCGCTCCCCGACCGCCAAGCGATCGAGGAGCGCGACAGGTCGCACATGCCGGGGGACCTCAGCGGGTGAAACTCACCTCGAAGTCGGGCTTGCCGTCCTTGTCCAGCTTGAGCACTTGGTTGTCATCCAGCTGCGCGCGAATCTCCACCTTGGCCTCCACGTCTTGCGTGCCTGCCATGTAGTACTTGTTGGAGTACGTCGCCGTGAAGACGACAGTCGCCCGAAAGACCGTCGGCTGCTCCTCGGACACCGGCGCCAGCGCCTTCGGCATTGAGCCCGTTACCGCGGTGACGGCATCGCTCTGGATCGCAAATGGGCACCAAGAATTCTGGTTGCCCGGCATGGTCGAGCAGGTGTCAACGGCCCATTGCCCCGCCTCGATCGCGGCCGCCGTCAGCTTGGTGTTGTAGGTGGCCTTGAGAGTCACGACGTTGTCTCTGCCACCCAACCCATCATCGAGGACAGAAACCGTCTCGGGGTTGGAGTCTGCATACTCGCTCGCCGCGATGGGCGTGAACGTGTAGACGCCGGGGTAGAAGAGGTAGCCTTTCTCCTGGTCGTTACGGCCCGCCGCGGACGCATCGGCATTCACGCCGCCGACGCTGAACTGGGCGTATCCCTCGACGTCAACGCTCACCCGCGCGGCCAGAGAATCCTTGACTGTCCAGTTATTCAGAACGCCCATCGTCGACGACCCCTTCGTCACGGTGAACTCGTGGGTGAAGCGTTCCCCGTTGACCTGCATGGTGGCGGTCACCATGCGCCTATCAGAATCGTCATTCTTATCGGCGACCACGTCCTCGACGACCAGCAGCGACGTCGCCGAGGCCATCACGTCGTCGGTCAGGAAGCTACGCTGATCGTTACTCACGCCAGGATCAACCATCGCCGTCGCCGCGCTAGCCTGACCAGAAGCCAGCAGATCCAGATACTTGCGCACCTCGGCCTCGGGCGTGCGCGAACTATTGACAACCTTGAGCGCCACCACGCCGGCGATCACCAGCACCACGAGAACACCAACCAGCGCTCCGATCACCTTCACACGCTTACGCGCGCCAGGCGAGACCGGCGTGAAGGACACCCCCGCGGCAGGAACCCCATCAGGCCCCGGAACAGGCGCGGCGCCAGGCCCCGGAACAGGCGCGTCGCCGGGCCCCGGAATGGGGGCGGCACCAGAAGTTGGGTCGACCCCAGCCGGGGACGGTACAGGTATCTCGCTGCCGGTAGTTTCGTTATTGTCAGTACTCACGACTCGCTCCTCACGATGCGCTGATGGTCCGGGGCCAGCATCGGGCGACAAACACACCAATACCAACCACCGGTCAAAAAGACGTGCCCATGATCACACGCCACCAGCCGAGAGTCAAAGCCGTGTCACACTACGGATACGACACGCTCCCCGACCGCCAAGCGATCGAGGAGCGAGGATCGTCATACTTATTCAACTTCGTACCTCAGCCAGAACTGAGGCTTACCAGCAGAATCAACCACGATCTTTCCGTTTTCGTCAAACTTCAGCGTCGCGTACACAGTCGACTTCAAGGTGTAGATCGGAGTCCCGGCCCCCTGCTGTACCTTAAAGAAGGCATAGTCGTGGAACTCCGAGGTCGAGTCCGCCCACTCTTTCGCCTCGGTCGGCATCTGCTTGACCTCGAGGACGGTCAAATCTGTCCTCTGCAGCCCGAAGGGACACACCGTATCGAGATTCCCCGGAGGCGTGGCGCACGACGTGGTCTGCGCGGCCATCGCCTCGACCGCGGCCGCGCGCAACGAATCACTGTATGATGTATCGACCGTCACATAGCGAAGCGGGTCGGCACCGTACTTATACTCGTCTCTCGCGGCCTTGAAGGTGACCGGGTCGGCTTCGATATAGTCCCCCGGGTCGGCGGCACTCACCGTGTAGACCCCTGGATACAGCATGTAGGTCGGGGACGTGTATGGGAAATAATTGTCATCACTGACGGGCGCCGTCACGCCGCCGATGCTAAACGTCGACACATTCTTAATCCTGACGGCGATGGGAACGACTAGGGCGTTTTGGATCGTCCAGTTCTTGATGATTCCCAGTGTCGGTTTGCTTTCTTGGACTTCAAAGGGGAAGGTAAATTGGACATCGCCGACTGTCACCGTGGCGTTCACGGTGTGCTTCTTCAAGGAACTTCCTTCATCCCTATCGACGACGTCGTCGACGTCCAACAGCGAGGTTGCAGAGGCCATGACCTGGTCCGTCAGAAAGACGCGTTCATCGTTGGCCACACCTGGATCAACCATCGCTGTGGCAGCGCTG
>ERZ772999.1289-NODE-1289-length-14706-cov-4.115282_pt1 | contig 14706 bp, 9 predicted proteins | sample MGYA00511467_ERZ772999 | MGnify/ENA primary metagenome ERZ772999 (study PRJEB29015, sample SAMEA2738064) | human oral metagenome | biome: human oral; feature: human-associated habitat; material: saliva | place: China | collected 2218 ... | reverse complement strand
AAACTTATCTGCCACTCGTCCACAACTTTTATCCCTACGCGGAGCAACAACCTAAGTATAGGTCACTTCTCAAATCTGTATAGCTTCGCACCGAAAGCTATATGGCATTCCTCGCCATCCTATTATATTATATGTATAGGGGAAGCTTACACAAGGCGAAGTCAGCGCTTCATTGGGATACCCCAGGGGATATAGAGCGGCACACTTGCGACAACGCTATTGCGAAGTCAGTATTTTATTTATCTTTGCCTTTGATAAAAGATAACATCAAGCGCCCCGCGCTTTACAAACGTAAACATTAACAGAAATGAAGAAATCCCTTGCACTTCTGGCACTTGCCAGCCTCTTCATCGGGACGACATCCTGCCGCAAGAAGGATGAACCCAAGCCCACTCCAGTAGTATCTACCGACCCCAACACGGCTGATGCCTCTGCGGATGTCACTGCGATCAAGAGCTCTCAGGCTGTCCTCACGGTACCCGCGGGTTCTGTTGTCTACATTAAGCCCCAGACGGGTCTTAAGATCCTCGGTGCTACGATGGACGCTACTGACAAGACGAAGTACACTGTCGGCTCCAACGGCCTCCTCGGTATCAATGGGAACGTAGAGAAGCTCGAGCTCGAGAGCGATGATATCACAGACCTCACTCTCTCTAAGCCTTCTCCCCTCCTGAAGACCCTCGTCCTCGTAACAAAGGATCAGTATGCCAAGAAGGTGGCCGAAACCAAGATCGACCTCTCTGGTCTGACGGATCTGGAGTCCCTCCTCATCGCTGGCTACACGATCAAAAGCCTTGATCTCACGAAGCTGACCAAGCTGAAGAACCTCGGAATTGGTGCGTGGGATCTAGGCGCAAACTTCCCCGAGGTGACGGATGCCTTTGGCTCTATACCTGAGAAGGCCTCTCGTATCAGCGAGGTCAAGCTTCCCGCTAACAACGTCATCGAGAATTTCATCGTGCGTACTGCAACCCTACAGGATGGTAAGTGCGACTTCGACAATCTGCCTAAGCTGAAGAAGTTCTTATGCCAGTCTCCCTTCTTCTCAAACTTCACGTTCGCTAAGAGCACGGAGCTGGAAATCCTCTACGCAACCGCACCAACCTCCGCTATCAAGCTCAATGCAGACCTCGGCAACAAGCCTAAGCTGAAGGATATCACATTCCGCAACGCCACCCTCTCCAAGTTCGCTGTCAGCAATGCAACGAATGTGGTACTGAAGGATAGTAATGCTGGCGCTATCGCTGTTGAATTTGACAACATCCCCGCAGCACAGGCTCTACAGTACATCGCTAGTAAAGCTAATGCGAGTGTAACCAGCATCACGCTGAAGAACATAACAATCTCTGAGGAGAATCTCGTCAAGATGATCAAGAGACTGCAGACTTCAGGTGGCACCCTTAAGGTTAAGGGCGAGCTCCTCACCACGGCTGTCAATGCAGCTCTCTCAGCTAAGGGCTGGACGGGTGCTGCCCTCTAAGCCATAGCCCAAGAGGCTAACACTATACCACTACGCCCCCACCTACGGATGACTATCCGCCAGGTGGGGGCGTAGTGTTTCCCTTAGAAATGTCTTATCTTTGTTAGTAGTTATTCACAATTAGAGAATACAACTCTCATCATACATCCAACGGACACATGGAACAAGACACCTTCTTAGCCCAGGTACGTGCCAAGGCCCAAGGCTGGCTGACACCTGGATACGATGAACAGACGCGCGCCGAAGTGCAGCGCCTCCTCGATGCAGAAGATACGACAGAGCTCGTCGAAGCCTTCTACAAGGACTTAGAGTTCGGTACGGGTGGGCTACGCGGAATCATGGGCGTAGGCTCCAATCGCATGAACCGCTACACCGTCGGAGCCGCTACACAGGGCCTGGCGAACTACCTCAAGCAGGCTTTCGCTTCCCTCCCCGAAATCTCGGTAGCTATCGGCCATGATTGCCGTAATAATAGTGATGTCTTCGCACGCATCACCGCTGAGGTCTTCTCTGCTAACGGCATCAAGGTCTATCTCTTCGAGAGCCTTCGTCCTACGCCCGAGGTATCCTTTGCTATTCGTGAACTTGGCTGCCAGAGCGGCGTAATGATCACCGCCTCGCACAACCCCAAGGAATACAACGGCTACAAGGCTTATTGGTCTGACGGGGCGCAGATGCTCGCTCCCCATGACCGCAACACGATCATCGAGGTCAATAAGATCACGCGCGCTGAAGATATCCGCTTCGAAGCTCGCCCCGAGCTCATCCACTTCCTCGGCGAAGAGTTTGACAAGCGCTTCATTGAGCGTGTCGCTTCACTCTCTGCGCCCCAGAAGGAGTCTATCACACGCCACCACGACCTGAAGATCGTCTATACCCCGATCCACGGTACCGGTGTGCGCATCATTCCTGAAGCACTGCGTGCTATTGGCTTCACGAACATCATCAACGTCCCTGAGCAGGATGTCGTCAGCGGAAACTTCCCCACCGTCCACTCTCCCAACCCCGAGGAGCCTGCAGCCCTCGAGCTGGCTATCCGCCGTGCCGAGGAGACTGGTGCTGACATCGTCTTAGCGTCCGACCCTGATGCAGACCGCATCGGTGTAGCAGTACGCAACGAGGAGGGTAAGATCGTCCTCATCAACGGGAACGAGATCTGCTCCCTCCTGACCTACTACGCCATCGCCAATCGTCGCGATGCTGGCCTCCTCCAGCCTACCGACTATGTAGTCAAAACCATCGTAACCACCGAGCTCATCCGTGCTATCGCAGAGAAGTCTAACGTCACGCTCTTCGACTGCTACACGGGCTTTAAGTGGATCGCCGACGTCATCCGCAAGAACGAAGGCAAGCTGAACTACATCGGTGGTGGTGAAGAGAGCTACGGCTTCCTCCGAGAGGACTTCATCCGTGACAAGAGCTCAGTATCGGCCTGCTGCATGTTCGCCGAGCTCGCTGCATGGGCAGCCGACCGTGGTATGTCTATCTACCAGCTCCTCCAGCAGATCTTCGTAGAGTATGGCCTCTACAAGGAACAGGGCGTCAGCGTCGTCCGCAAGGGTAAGAGCGGTGCTGAGGAGATCGAAGCGATGATGAAGAACTTCCGTGAGAATCCTCTCAAGACTCTGGCAGGAAGCCCCGTCGTCGAGGTCCTCGACTACGCCAAGCTCCAGGGCCTCTGGCTCGACAAGGGTGAGGTCTTCACGCTCGATATGCCTACGACCAGCAATGTACTCCAGTACAAGACAGCTGACGGGACGAAGGTATCCATCCGTCCCTCTGGCACGGAGCCCAAGATCAAGTTCTACATCGGTGTACGTGGCAAGGTAACTTCTAAGGAAGACCTCCCCGCTGCTGAAGCCGCCTGCCTCGAGAAGATCCTGGTCATCCGTCAGGAGCTCGGTATCTAACCCCCTCCTACTCCAATACACTTCGCTACCTCCCGTGGGTAAACCATCCGCGGGAGGTAGCTTCATTTTATCATCCTCTATGCAAGTCTATCTCTGTCCCTCCCCTGAGCTCTATCCACTCTACCACCGTCCTAATAGTATCGTCATCATCGTGGACATCTTCCGAGCCTCGACCACGATGGTCGCAGCCTTTGCCCATGGAGCTAAGGGAATACTCCCTGTAGCTTCGACCGAAGAGGCTGAGGAGACGGGTAAGCGTCTGGGTGCACTCATCGCGGCCGAGCGCAATGTCGTACGTTGTGACTTCGCCCAGCTTGGTAATGATCCCGCAGAGTACACGACAGACTTAGTCAGCGGGCGTGAGATCGTCTTCACGACTACCAATGGTACGCGAGCCCTCACGATAGCCCGAGAGCATGGTGCAGAGGAGATCCTCGTCGGAGCACTGACTAACCTACGTGCGACCATCGACTACTGCCAGCGCTCCGGCCGTGATGTCGTCGTACTCGCTGCAGGCTGGAAGGGACAGGCCTCTATGGAGGATATGCTCTATGCAGGCGCCTTCACCGTAGAAGCGGGAGCAATCGCAGGTGACGATACCACCCGTATGGTGCGTGACCTATGGAAGGACCATGCAGCGACTCTCGAAGCTCGTACAGAGTACATCAAGAGTAGCGACCACTACGTGCGACTGAAGCAAGCAGGCTTCGCAGACTGTGTGACCTACTGCATGAGCCTAAGCCTCTTCGACCTTGTCCTACGCCTAGAAGATGGCTGGCTTCGTGCACTGTAGTCGCATGCTCGAATGAACATAGCTGGCAGCCTTATAGTTATAAGAGCGAATAAGCTAACCCCCTCCTACCTTTCTGGCAAGGAGACAAAAACAATACAACAAGCAATGGCAACAGTCACTTTCAAAAAAGACCTCACCGTACACCTCTCTGGTGAAATGCCTGCCGTAGGCACTACCGCTCCTAACTTCGGGGCTACGAAGACGAACCTCAGCGAGATCCACCTCGAGGATCTGCGTGGTCAGCGTGTCGTACTCAATATCTTCCCCAGCGTCGACACAGGCGTCTGCGCTACCAGCGTACGCCGCTTCAATGCCGAAGCTTCTAAGCTCGACAACACCGTCGTCCTCTGTGTATCTAAGGACCTGCCTTTCGCTCAGTCACGCTTCTGCGGTGCTGAAGGCCTCGACAAGGTAGTACCCGTATCTGTCTTCCGCCACCACTGCTTCACAGAGCACTATGGCCTCGAGCAGCAGGATGGTCCTCTGGCTGGTCTCTTGGCACGTGCCGTCGTCGTCATCGATGAGGCTGGCAAGATCCTCTACACCGAGCTCGTCCCCGAGATCACGCAGGAGCCCAACTACGAAGCTGCACTCGCTGCACTGAAGTAGCTCAAGGGAACTTACTCCGTATTAATAAGAGAGCGTCGCATATTCCACTATGGTGGAGCTATGCGACGCTCTGCTTTTAGCCCGTACGTAGCGCGAGATGCTACGAATTAGAAGGGGTAGCCAATAGCAATGTTGAAGGCAAGTAGCTGCTTTGGCTCTTGGTAGGTGATGACCCAAGGACGGCCATTCTCCACCTGTGGATCGTGGAGCTTAGCCCCCACATCGAAGCGGAGGACAAAATAATCAAAGTCCCAGCGCAGCCCCAGCCCACTCGACAGGGCGATCTCCTTGTAGAAGCGGTTCCACTGGAAGTCTCCCTGCGGCTGATTCTGATAGGCGCGTATCGTCCAGATATTCCCTGCGTCAGCAAAGAGGGCGAGCTGGAGAGGCCCAAGGATCTTCATGCGATACTCAGCATTCATCTCAAGCTTGATATCCCCGACCTGATCGAAGATGGATTGGCTTGCTGAACGAGGCATACTACCAGGGCCAAGGCTACGCGCAGACCAGCCACGCAGGCTATTAGCGCCACCAGCGAAGTAGCGGAGGTCAACAGGCACGTACTGACTATTGCCATAGGGATAAGCGACGGCCAGCCCCAGATGATAGGCAAAGGCATTCCCTTCGCTCAGCTTACGAAGCCCACTATAGTCAATCTCCCCCTTGACGAACTGCGCAAAGTTCGTCTCGAAGAAGCGATACGACCCGTAGGCATCACGCTCCCTATTCAGTAGTGCCGATACCCCATAGAGTAGACTCCCCGATGACTGGACGAAGAGACGCAGGTTATGTACCCAAGGCGAAGTCGAGAGGCGGTAGTCATTGAGCGAGTTGTAGCGGAAGAGGTACGAAGCCCCGAGGACAAACTGATCTCGGTAGTTCAGAATCTGCGTGATGAGTGGCATCGAGCGGCGGAAGTCCTCATTGATATAGCCAAAGTGAAGGAAGTCCAAGTCGATGACCTTCAGCTGATGGCGATAGGCGGGCGTGTAGTGGCTATGCCAGCTATAGCCCCACTTGAAGGAGAAGATATCACGGCTGAACTCTGGACGGCGGTGGTGGTCATAGCTTACCTGCAAGCTCGTCGAGGATAGGATCGTTGATGGCCCCTTCGAGTGGCGGAAGGGTACGAGCAGACGAGGGAAGGTAAGTGAGGCCTCTGCCCCATAGTTTAAGTGGTCATTGCGGCGCTCACCGAGGCTCTCATAGCCACCGCGTAGCTGGAGGTGGAGCTGCTCCCCACCATGGAAGAGGTTGCTATTTTGGAAGTTCAGCGAAGAGCTCACCCCGAAGTTCCCCGAGGAGTTCGTCCCGACGATATCCCCACCGATACTCTTCGTCTGGGTGGATGCAGCGGTAATATCGCAGTCCAAGACAGCAGAGTCCGTAGCGAGCGTATCTGGGTGGTACTGGATCGAGACGCTCTGCAAGGTTGGCAGTTCGCTCAGCGCAGTGTAGGTCGATGAGGTATGCTGCATCGAGTAGAGTGCACCTGGACGGATCCAGATACGTCGAGCAAGCTCTGAGGGGCGGATATAGTGCTTCGGGTCAAGATCAAAGCTAATCCCATCACGCGTCTGCTTCAGGGACTCTCCCGTCTCATATCGAGCGATCTGACGCATCCGCACGCGTCCGATCCGATAGGTCTTCTCGGGCGAGTGAACTACGCTACGTACCCATACATCGGAGGCAACCAGCGTATCGACCTCGAAGCGGACGCTATCCCCAGAGAAAGTATAGTAGCCTCTATTACGAAGAATCTGAGTGATACGCTCCTGCTCGGCCTGCATATTCTGAGGAGAGAGGATAGCGCCTGAATGGAGATAGGAGCGATAGCGCTCACCACGGAAGCGACGCTTCTCTATGAGTGTATCTTGAGGGTAAAGATGCTGAGCAATACTGCTATCCTGAATGGACTCCGAGAAGCGACCTACACGTAGACGGCGACCAGGTATGATGGTGTATGCCAGGCGAGCTCGCTTAGCCTTGGTCGTATCCACACGGAGAGTCGTCTGAGCCTTGAGGTAGCCCATATTGTACATCGCTGCGGTGAGGTTGGCTCGACCAAACTCTGCTTCTTCTGCGCTATAGAGCACAGGAGGATCCCCCCACTTACGCAGCTGACGATTGAGGAAGCTATTACTCTTCGGATTACTCAAGCTATAGAGCCCGAGCGTCCAGTCAAAGAGCCCCAAGAGCTTTGTATTGGGGCGCTGTGGGAGGAAGGACTCAAGGTCTCCGAGCTGCTCCCGCTCTATCTGGTCGAGGGAGTCCACCTGGATAGTGACCTTCGTAAGTAGGTAGCTCCCGTCCCCGACGTACTTCGTCGTTGAGCAGGAGGGCAAGGCTAACCCCAGCGCAAGGGCCAAGGCATATCTATTCGTCTTCATTCGCTGTCCATAGCTGCCAAGCCTTATCGGCCTGGAGGTGTAGCATCTCGAGACCATCCTTCACTCGTGCTCCGCTCTGCAGCGCTCGACGGAGGAAGGTCGTCGGTGAGGGATTATAGATGAGATCATAGCAAAGGTGAGACTCCCCAAGAGCCTCGTAGGGCAAGGGGAGGCACTCTCCTTCGTGAAGACCTATGGGCGTGGCATTAATCCATAGAGGGGTCGCTTCCCCCTCTTCTCTTGTGAGGCTCTCGTAAGAGCGCTGTCCATTCTGAGGTGTACGGCTCACCTGCTCATAGCTGATACCAAGTTGCTCGAGCGCATAGAGCACGGCAGAGGCTGCACCTCCCGTACCGAAGACCCATGCATGAGGTCGCTCCTCACCAAGAAGAGGGAGCAGCGAGTGGTAGAAGCCCCAGACATCCGTATTATGTGCGGTGATATGGAGCTTCCCTGAAGGAGTATGCTCAATATGCAGTACGTTGGCGGCCTGCAGACGCTCCACTTCGGGAGAGCAAGCATCCACAAAGTGAAGCACCTCTCGCTTATAAGGGAGCGTGACGTTCAGCCCTCGGAGCGAAGGATGAGTAGCCAATAGTTCGGGCAACTCCTCTATTCTCTGAAGCTCGTAGCTATCATACGAAGCATCTATCCCAAGGCGATCAAAGAGCGCCGAGAAATATCGAGGTGAGAATGAGTGCCCCAGGGGGCGACCTATGAGCCCATAGCTACAACGTATCGGCATCTACTCTGCTGATATCTATTTCCCCTTAGCCTGGAGGATAGTGATAGGATTGTGGGTATCGACCGTAAGCAGCGTCTCATAGGAAATATGCCAGCCGACTCGCTCGATGGCCTCGCGGAAGAGCGCCAGTGTCTCCTCTGAGACCGAGTTGAAGACGAGCACGCCATCAGCTCCCATAAGCGCAGTGAGGCGCTCAACAAACTCAATGAGCTTCCCCCCATGACCACCGATGAAGGCGGCCTCGGGGCGGGGAAGCGACTCAAGATCTTGGCTAAGGAAGTCTCCAATATGATAGTCAATACCTGGAGCATGGAAGCGACGGCTATTGACCTCCATGAGCTCCTTCCCCTCGGGACGCACCTCGAAGGAGGTCACCAAGAGATGAGGATAGCGGAGCTTGGCCTCGATAGACACCGAGCCTGTGCAGAAGCCTACATCCCAGAAGCTACGACGTCGTTCAAGCTCGAGCAGACTTAGGCTCACCAGACGCACCGGCATCTTCGTGATCATATTCACACGACCATTGAGGGGGAAGAAATCCAGCTCTTGCAGGCCAATCGGGGCATCGTATGCGGTGGGCTGTGGGTCTTCAATGATCAGGCAGTTGGGGTGACCGAACTCTCGTCCGACGACTTCATGTAGCGGGAGGCTATAGACTTCCTCTCGGCTCCCTCCGAGTCGCACCCCGATATGCATCTGATAGCCCGTATAGCCATAGTCGATCATCCGCTGAGCGATGAGCGCTGGGGTATTCTTCTTATCCGTCAAGACCCCCACCTTAGCGGCACGCTCGATGAGAGCACGATCCAGCTCCAGCCAAGGACGTCCCGTCAGTGAGACGACACGCATATCATGGTAGGGCAAGCGCAAGCTATGTGCAAGCATCTGCAGAGAGCTAAAGGAGGGGAAGGTCTGTGCGACCTGTCCAGGGAACTCGCGCATGAGTGTCGTAGTGAAGCCAAAGAAAAGCGGATCACCAGAAGCAAAGACCAGAACGGGCTCGTCCAAGGCACGATACTCCTGATAGACCGCACTGAGGGGAACGATAATATCGATCCATACGGCTCCCGCGGGGAGTAGATCGGCGACGAGCTCGCGGTGGCGACGCCCACCGGAGAAGACTCGATGCTGAGCGATGAGTTGCTGTACTTCGGGGGAGAAGAGGGGGCATTGCTCATCGTTCATTCCTACGACGGTGAAGCGAAGCCCTTGGGTTGTAAGATTCTTTTCGTCCAAGAGTTGTATCAAGCTTATCTATTATAGGTCGCAAAGGTACTAATAATAAGGTGGGCTTCTCCCCTATTCCTAAGCGGTCTTCCGAGTGATGCTTTTTAAAGCAGTACTGGTCGATGATCGAACCAGTACTGGTCACCCTAAGCAACCAGTACTGCTCAGCGTCGCGACCAGTAGTAGTCAACTCAGTGACCAGTACTGGTCAATATTCCCCTTCTAAAATGGTGCTCTCACCTCAGAAGGAACACCTCCAACCACTCAGTGGTAGTCAGCTCTCCCTAATGCAATATTGTACCCCATCTTGCAGGCTCGAGAAGAGAAGGAGGCGCATTTGTAGATAGGATCTCCCTTGTGTGCTACTTCATTGGGACGAGGTAAGAAGCTGGAAGATAAGCTAATGATTTCCTTCATTATTTTATTAAATCAAATCACCTTAGAGACCTCGTCTATCCTATAGAAATGACCTATATTTACCCTCCGGAAAGCATTACACCAACCATAAAAACGCTGAAGAATGAAGAACGAAAGACCACTTTCTCGTCAGGCTCGGCTACGGAGTACACTCGTTGTCTCCCTGCTCACCCTCTGCTCCATGCCCCTTGCGGCAAATGCAGCCATAGAGCAAGAGCCGTCGTCAAGTCCTGTCACACTCGCCCAAGTAGCAGGTAAGATACGCGGGCACATCGTGGATGCTACGACTGGAGAGCCCATCGTCGGGGCAAGTATCCGCGTCAAAGGCAACAAACGTATCGGGAGCATCTCCGACAAGCAAGGTGGATATACCTTGTCTGCTTCCCCTGGGGTGACACTGATCATCTCCTGCGTCGGGTACGAAACCTTAGAGATCCAGGCGATAGAGAAGGATCAAGTCATCCAGCTAAAAGAGAACTCCAAGACCCTCGGCGAGCTCGTCGTCGTTGGCTATACGACACAGCGTAAGGAGAGCCTCACGGGGGCTATGATTAACCTTAAAGCCAGCAAACTCAAGGACATCACTACTCCCTCCGTTTCTAACCTTCTCAATGGCAAGGCCCCAGGCGTATATGTCGCTCCAGGCTCAGGACGCCCTGGCTCAAGTGCAGCCGTAGTAATCCGTGGACAAGCTACCCTCAACGGGAACACACGCCCCCTCTGGGTGATTGACGGTGTGATCGTAGGTGATGATCCTGGTCAGCTCAGTCCTCAGGACATTGAGAGCCTCACGATCCTCAAGGATGCAGCCTCCACCGCGATCTATGGCTCTGCTGGAGCAAACGGTGTCGTCGTAGTCACGACCAAGAGTAGTCGCTCAGGTAAGCTCCGTACCTCAGTCTCTATGCGCACAGGTATCAGCCAGCTAACCAATGGCAACCTGCACATGATGAATGGTGCCGAACTCTACGACTACTTTGCCTCCACAGGCAATGCCAGCACCATCCCCTTCCCTCGATGGAAGCCAGCCCTACGCAATGACAACTTCGACTGGTGGAAGCTGGCTACACGCACCGGCGTCTCTCAGGACTATAACCTCACCCTACAAGGGGGGAGCGAAACGATGAACTCCCTCTTCTCCTTAGGCTACTATGATGAGAAGGGTGCTGTCAAGGGCTTTGACTACAAGCGCTATAACTTCCGCCTGAAGACCAGCTACAAGCCACTCAGCTGGCTCACTATTCGCCCTATGATCAGCGGGGCGATGCAAACCTCCGAGGACAGACAGTACTCCATCTCTGCGATGTACTCGATGCTCCCTTGGGATAGCCCATACGATGCTGAGGGGAAGCTCGTCCCCCACCAATACTCTGAATGGGTAAATAGCAACAGCACGAATTACCTCCGTGACCTGCAGTGGAACCACTATGATGGGAGCTACTACGAATTCATGGGTAACCTTGACTTCGACGTTCGTATCGCACCTTGGCTCACCTTCTCCTCGGTCAATAACTACAAGTACGTCCACAGCACGGGTCACGGCTACGAAGACCCTCGCTCCAATGGTGGAGAGAGCGTCCAAGGTCGTATCACCGAGTATCACGGACAAGTAGCTCGTCGCTACTCGAACCAGAAGCTCCTAACGAATAATAGCTGGGGCCTGCATAACCTCAATGGGTTGCTTGCTTATGAGTTCAACGACTACTGGGGTAAGTCAACCAGCGCCAACGGGACGGGCTTTGTCCCAGGCTTTGAGGTACTGGACATCACCGCTAAGCCAGAGAAGGCTAAGGGTGGGATAGCTGAATGGGCGGTACAGTCCGTCTTCGCTAATGCTCGCTATAGCTATGACAACCGCTATCTCCTCGAAGGGTCTATCCGCCGTGACGGTGCCTCCAACCTCGGTTCAAGAGCCAAGTATGGTACCCTCTTCTCTATCAGTGGCGGGTGGAGCATCCACCGCGAATCATGGTTTGGGATCAAGGCTTTCGACCAGCTGAAGCTCCGCGCCTCCTATGGTTCGGCTGGTAACCGACCATCCGCCCTCTACCCCCAGTATGACCTCTACTCGATAGCATCCAGCTACAACGCTCAGCCTGGTATGCTCATCTCTCAGATCGGGAATAATGACCTTACCTGGGAGCGTACCTATACTGCAGGTATCGGGCTTGACGCTTCGCTCTGGTCAAACCGCCTGCACTTCACCCTTGATCTCTACTCCAAGAAGACCGACAACATCCTCTACAATGTCCCCGTCACCAGCCTCACGGGTGTGACTCACATCTACCGTAACATCGGTAAGATGGCTAATAAGGGTATAGAGGTAGCTATCGGTGGTGATATCATCCGCAGCAAGGACCTCACCTGGAGCCTTGACCTCAACGTCGGGCACAACGCCAATAAGCTCACCGACATCTTCCGTCAGTATGATCCCTCAGGGCAGTACATCGCTAAGCCTGTCATCATCGGTGACGGGAGCGATATCGCTGGCTCTGCCTCCCGCATCCTCGAGATCGGTTCTCCTATCGACACCTACTACATGCCTGAGTGGGCTGGAGTAAATCCTGATGACGGGCGCCCCATGTGGTATAAGGAAGGGACTAACGGAGAGCGCGTCACGACCAGCAACTACGCCGAAGCCAAGTACTACAAGCTGGGCTCTGCTGCACCTAAGGTCTTCGGGGGGATCACGACGAACCTCCGCTGGAAGGAGTTCGACCTCTCGGCTACGTTCGGCTATGCTCTCGGTGGACAGATCTACAACTACTCTCGCCAAGAGCTCGACTCTGACCTCACCTACACCGACCGCAATCAGATGTCACTGCAGAAGGGTTGGTCACGCTGGCAGAAGAAGGGCGACGTCGCCACTCACCCACGCGCCCTGTACAACAACAAGGACAACGGTAACAAGGCCTCATCTCGCTACCTCGAGGACAACTCCTTCTTCAAGCTACGTACTCTCAGCCTTGGCTACAACCTCTCCCTGCCTCAGCTGAAGGTGCAGAACCTCCGCATCTACCTCAATGCTGAGAACCTCTTTACCCTGACGAAGTACTCAGGTGTAGACCCCGAGCTTCCCGCCTCTGATGGCTCTGTCATGGGGACGACGGGTATCAGCGTCTATCCCCCTGTCCGTCGCTTTGTCCTCGGGCTCAACCTCTCACTATAGCTACACGATACAGATATGAATAAGATACTAATGCTACTGGTGTCCTCCTGCCTACTGGTAGCCTGCAATATTGACAGAGAGCCCAAGGGGAGTATGTCCAGCCAGCGTATCCTCGAGCATCCAGAAGAGGCTATCGATGGGATGACCCACGGGATGTATGCCCAGCTCAAGACCTGGAGCGACGTCATGCACCGCTGCGGCGAGTATGCGGGGGACAACATCATGATACGTGGCGCCTCGACAGATGCCTTCTTTGAGTTCATCTCCTTCAACCGCACCCCACAGAACTACCGCCTACAGGACTTCTGGGATAATAGCTACAAGGCTATCATCCAGGCCTCAAATATCATCGAGCTCTATGGCACTTCCACTGATGAAGAGGTCAAGGCTCATGTGGGAGAAGCCTACTTCGTGCGTGGCTTCCTCTACTTCTACCTCGTGAGAGCCTATGGCCGCCCCTACTATCAGGACCCAGAGAAGAACCTCGGTGTACCTATCATCAAGAGTGCTCCAAAGGACGTCTTCGATAAGTTCACGCTCCCCGACCGTGCTACCGTAGCAGAGACCTATGCACAGGCTATTGAAGACCTCAAGCAGGCTGAGACGCTCCTTCCCGAGCGCTCAGGTACGCCCTTCTATGCATCCAAGGGTGCAGCTCAGGCTTTGCTCTCCCGCCTCTACCTCTATATGAGTGGCACCTATGAGCAGCCCAATACGCAGTATGCTCAGCTGGCCTCCGAGTATGCCACGAAGGTCATCTCGAGTGGGAAGTATTCGCTCCTCAATCGAGAAGACTTCATGAAGTACAATCAGCTCCTGCCTGAGAGCAACAAGGAGTCTATCTTCGTCGTCCGCCGTCTGGCCTCTGAATACTCTGGTTACGACCACTACTATGGAGTCGGTGGTATGTATGCCAATATCGGAGGTATGGGCTGGGGTGAGATGTATGCCAGCGCTAAGTACCTTGCCCTACTTGATGAGACGGGGCGAAATGACTTCCGCCCTAACAGAACTCGTATCGTAGATGCTCGTGCCGCCTTCATTGAGCCTGTGTACGCGCCTGAGAAGACGGAGGTATTCCGCTTCATCAAGAGCGAAGAGTCAGGAGACCTCAACTACCTGCAGCTCCCCATCACCCGCTCCAATGGTCAGATCATAGCCAAGGAAGCTAAGGATTCGGGGCAGGCGGAGTCTTACACCTTGACTGCGATAGATGCAAATCAAGAGATCTACAGCATCACCTATAAGGGGAAGACTTACCGAGGTGTGATCGACCTATACATCAAGCTCAACAGAGCCTACCCGATGTTCTACATCACGAAGTGCTCCCGTGAGGGTGAGAATAGCCACCTGCACTCGCCTGTCATCTCTCGTCTCGGTGAAGTGTACCTCAACCGAGCTGAAGCAGAAGCTAAGCTCGGGAACTATAGCGCAGCACTCACCGACCTCAATATCATACGTACACGATCCATCCCTGGTGCTGCCTATGCCAGCCTCGATGCTACGAACGCATCCGAACGCATCGACAAGGAGCGCCAATTGGAACTCGCCTTCCAAGCTGAGCGTAGCTATGATGTATTCCGCAACGGAGGCTCACTCGTACGCCACTACCCTGGAGCTCATCACCAGCGTGAGGATATTGCCCCCACAGACTATCGTGTGGTATACTTCATCCCACAGAATGCTATCGATGCCTACCCAGGGAAGCTGACCCAGAACCCCACCCACTAAGAGAGGTACTCGATATCACTTCTTCAGCTCGCCAGCATCACCATAGTCTACTGGAGAGCTACCAATAAAGCCAACGGGGCAGAGAGGATGGATCCTCCCTGCCCCGTTAATTTTATCCCCAGATCTTAGGCAAGCATCTACTTGAGACCATTGCGCAAGGCCATCTCTTCACAGCTTGTACTCTCATCCTTCGAACGTCTCAACCTAAAGACTCCGATTTTCGAGGGAAGAAGGT
>ERZ772999.1287-NODE-1287-length-14715-cov-8.933492_pt1 | contig 14715 bp, 8 predicted proteins | sample MGYA00511467_ERZ772999 | MGnify/ENA primary metagenome ERZ772999 (study PRJEB29015, sample SAMEA2738064) | human oral metagenome | biome: human oral; feature: human-associated habitat; material: saliva | place: China | collected 2218 ... | reverse complement strand
CTGGAGTTAATAAATACACTGTGAAATAAGATAAAATATAATATAAAGCTATTAAGATAACAATCCCCCATGTAGCAAACCCTACATCACGAAGTCTTCTTGCGAAGCTTGCAGTTAGCGGTAAAATTAAAATAAGTCCAGCTATCAGCATAAATATTCCAAATGCTAACCCTGTTTGAAGAGTAGAAACTCCATCACCAAATGCACTTCCGCCTAATAAGTATCCAAAATCACTTGTTGATCTTCTTCCAATACCAGAAAATGAAGATAATACACCTTGGAACACTAAAACTGTTAATAAAATAAATCCTCCTAAAATACTTCCTACAGGAAACCAGTGTCCAGGTACTGAAGAATACCCTGTAAAATCCACGAATCCTTTGAAGAAATCTTTAAAAGAAGAACCATAAGTGACATGTTTATGTCTTTGGTCTATCATAAAACCCCTCCTATAAAATAATTAAATAAATATATAACTATAATATAATAAACATCCATCATAGTCAATTGAAATATAATTAAACCTTGTGAATTTTACCGTATTTTTCTTCTTTTTTAATTTCAAATTATCATTAGCAATAAATCAATATATCCTTTCTCTTTATTACTTTTGAAAATAAATTAAATTACTATCAGTATGACACTTATCTAAAAACTAAAATTCTATTTTAATTTTCAAATAAGATTTTTATTCTATTTTCGAAATATTTGTGTGCTACTAATTATAAGTATTAAAAAAGCAACTTAGTATCAAATCATCTAAGTTGCTTCTTCAGTATTATATTTCTGTTTTTCTTAAAACTTCTCTTGCTTCTTCTACAGTTTCTTCTATTATATTTCTAACTGGTCGAAGTTCACTTACTAACCCTGCAATTTGCCCCGCCATAACAGAACCATTTTCGACATCTCCGTCATAAACCGCACGTCTTAATGAACCTAGTGTTAATTCTTCTAATTCCATAAGCGTTGAAGATTTTTCTTCCAATTCATGATATCTTTTCGTAAGTTCATTTTTAATACCACGAACAGGTGCTCCGAATTTTTCTCCTGTTAACGTAGTCGATGTATCAACCGCTTCTAAGATCATGTTTTTATACTCTGTAGAGATTGGACATTCTTCAGAAGCTAAGAATACAGTTCCCATCTGAACCCCACTCGCTCCTAGACAATATGCAGCAGCCATACCTCGGCCATCAGCAATTCCTCCAGCAGCAATAACCGGAATATTCACCGCAGCAGTCACCTGCGGCAACAACGCCATTGTAGTACTAGTTCCTACGTGTCCTCCCGCTTCCATACCTTCTACAACAACTGCATCACAACCTAATTCTTCCATTTTCACCGCAGCTTTTACAGAAGGAATTACTGGAATTACTTTTATCCCTGCTTCTTTTAAGCGTGGCATGTATTTTCTCGGAGTACCTGCACCTGTTGTAACGATTTTTACACCTTCTTCTATTACAACATCTATTATTTCATCAATATTGTGCATCATAAGCATAAGATTAACCCCGAAAGGTTTATCCGTAAGTTTCTTGCATTGTTGGATTTCTTTGCGAAGTTCCTCCGGACCTACCCCTCCCGAAGCTAAAATACCTAATGCCCCTGCATTCGATACCGCTGAAACAAGTTCATGTCTAGCTATTTGAGCCATTGCCCCTTGAAATATCGGATACTTTACCCCTAATAATTTTGTAATCGTCATAATTGTTCTCCTCTATATATTTTTATTATCTCTTAAACCTTCTTCAATCTACTACTAAAAGATAAATCTAGCTACAAAGTAACAAACTACCATTAAAATAACAGATGATAAGAAACAAGCTGTAAACACTCTTACACCACGTTCTTTAATAACTTTAAAGTTAACACTCATCCCTAAAGCAGCCATCGCCATACCTAAGAATACATATGCCGCATCTACAAAGAATGGAGCTAATGGTTTTAAGAAAGTAACATAACTTCCTAAGATACTCATAAAGATAAAACCTAGAATAAAGTACGGCATCGGAACTTTTCCTTTTGTTTCATCTTGAGTTTTCTTATTAACAACGATCAATATTCCTGCAACTACAATAAGCATAAGAACACGTGATAGTTTAGTAAGAATCGCAGCATCTAACGCTACTTGGCCACCTGCTCCTCCTGCCGCAACTGCGTGAGCTATTTCATGAAGACTTCCTCCTGTAAATACTCCGTAGTTGTATGCATCAAGCCCCAGGTATGGTTGTAAAGTTACTTCTATTAAGGTAAATACTGTACCTAGTATCGCAACAACCGCAACTGCAAGAACGCTGTTATCTGTTTTCGCTCGAAGTTGCCCACTTACTCCCATAACCGCCGCAGCACCACAGATACCACAACCACATGAAGATAATAACGCAAGTTCATGATCCACTTTGAAAGCTCGACACATAAAGTAGGTTAAAGTTATCATAAATAAGACAATAAAGAACGCGACAACTAGAGTCTTTTTACCTTCTGATAGAAGTCTATCTAACGCCAACTTAAACCCTAATAATATTATTCCAAGTCGTAAGAATTTATTACTTATAAATGGAATATCAGCCTTAACCTGTTCTTTTAATCCTTTTGACGCTTGCAATGCCATACCGATAACAAGCGCAATTACCAAGTGCCCAAACAATTTTAACGCAGGCACTTGAGCAAGATATTTCGCTACTAACGAAATAACCAACATTATACCTAAGGTATAATAAAAATTAACACTCTTGAATCTTTCCATAAGAGATTTCCCCTTTTATAATATTTATCTAAATAAAAACTATTTATAGTTTAATTATACTATCTACATTATTCGTATTCAAGGCTACACGAAATAAAAATAATAAATTATCATATTCTAAAAAAGACGTAACCACGAGAGTTACGCCTTCTTAATTCAGTCTGTTATTTTTTATTTACTACCCTAACAATACAAATAAGTAGTGAGCAATAACTCCCGCTGCAAGACCACCTATTGTATGTGATACGATTGCTTTTGAAGATAATTTACGTACTCCTAGAGCATCCATCATACCAATGTGAGTACTTAAGTATCCACTCCAACACATACCCATCGCTGTAAATACCGCAATATCATTTGCTCCAATTAATCCACTCTTCAAGAATTCTGGAACTAGTGAGATTGCTCCCCCTACTGCTCCTAAGGCTGTAATTGGGAATGCAATAGCTTCTGCAGAATGGAATCCAAATAATGGTTCTAAGATAAACGTTAGTTTTTCTCCTAACCAAGGTAAGAATCCAACACCTTCATATGCCGCACCTGTATATCCTCCAGCTGGCATCTTGAATGTTAACATCATTACAAAAGTACATACAATTAGTACCCCTGGAATAATCGCTAGACCCATTTCTACCCCAGTTTTACCACCTTCTAAAACTGTATCTAGAACTCGTTGGAACATGTTTCCATCACGTACTATTCTTACTTTATCCGGTCTATCATCACCTTCAGCTAATTCAATTGCTGGCTCTTCTGCTTCGTCACCATAGTATTTTTTCGTTTGTCGTAACATTAAGCGCACACTTATAACACTTCCTAAAATTGCTCCGACATTCCCTATAATCGCCGCTTTAATAAATCCTTCTCCTTGCCCCATCATAAACATCGTTACGATAAGTCCCATACCAAAAGCTGTCCCTAGGTTACATAAAGCTGGCACTTGGTATTTTTTAAAGAAAGATGTAAATCTTTTATCTTTCGCAAATGGAATGATAGCTGGGTTATCTGATAAATATGTAGCCACCGCACCTGTTACGCTTGCCCCAGGCATTCCCCAAAGTGGTTTCATAAGTGGTGCAAAAATTTTATTAATTAACGCTATTGCACCGAACTCTGATAATAACGCACTAATTGCACCAGCAATAACTGCCATCGCCATGATGAAAAATACTGTATTAAGTAATAAATCATGCGCTGTCGCCATCATCGTCTTGAACATAAATGGTGTCCCCATTTTTCTAGCCATAAGTCCAAATATTAAGAAGAATATTCCTAAGAAGACAAACGTTTCTAAACTTATCGCTTTTTTAACCACTACATTTTTCTTGTTTTTCTTTTTCTTGGTTGTATCTCCGTCCATAAAAATCGTCCTTTCTGATTTTATTTTATATAATTACTCCGTTGTTCACTTTCTGTGAACTGTACTAATACAACTTACTATAAATATTATACCATAGAATCTTTATCCTTGCAACTATTTCAATAATTCCGAAACTAATTAAACTAAATTACTATTATAAAAATTTCAGTATAAAACAAATCTACTTCAAACTATACTTTTTATGACAACATCTACAAAAGATGACACCCCTAAATAATTTCTTAAAAAATAAAATTAATTATACTTATATTTTACTACTCGTTTTTCTACAGTACTAGTACAGTTGTATTTTAGTGTTATATTTATATTATTATCATATATATTTTAAAGATTTTCTATTGTAAAGACATTAAACAAATATAAATTTATTAAACTATACACACTTTCTTCAAGCTAGATTAATTGCTTTTAAATAGCTTTTTTGATAGAATTAAATAGCAACAAATAAATGTATAGGAGAAGATTTTTTATGCGAACGAAAAATGAAAATAATAATAAAATTTTAAAGTTTTCAATTAGAAAATTATCTCTTGGTGCAGCACCGGTCGTTATCGGGGCTTTATTTTTTGGAAGCCATGCACCAAGCGAAGCGCTTGCCAACGAAAACAACACAAGCGTTAAGTATACTTATCTAGCTGAAAATGAACTAACCGAAGCAGAAAAAAGTTTAATTAAAAGAAGCATACCAAATAATGTAAAAAACAACGAAACATACTACATGGTTTATAAAAAAGAAGCCCAAACTTCTGCTAAACCTACAACAGAATTAAAATCATTACCTAATACTGGTCAAAGTTCACTTCCAGTTGCAGGTCTTGGAATCGGTACTGCAGTGTTAGTAGTTCTTTTAATGTCTAAAAAACACAGAAATAAAGTTCTTAGTGTTGTGTTAATAGGAGCAATGGGACAAAGTATCGTTATGCCTTATCAATCATTTGCTTTCGAGAATAAAGAATTAGTACACTACAACACACAAACAACAGTTACTGATTCTACAGAACTTGCAAATGGTGTAATTAACATCGACGGCTATCGCTATGTCGGATACTTTACTCTTAGTGATTTAGGTACTTTACCTCAACCAGAACAAAAAGTTCTTCCAAAACCAACACAACCTACTCCAACACCTACAGTAGATCACAAAACAACTTCTGACGAAGGACCTAAAGCTCCAGTTGAAAACAAACCTGAATTAAAATCTACAACTGAAGTTGTTCCTTTCCAAACTATCGAGCAACCCGACGCTACTTTACCTAAGGGACAAACTAAAGTTGTTCAAGAAGGTGTTAATGGTGAACAAATCGTATTTAGCGAAGTAACTACTGTTGACGGAAAATCTACAACTAAAGTCATCAAAACTTCAATTACTAAACAACCAATTAATAAAGTAGTTGCTATTGGGACAAAAGAAGAAGTTGCACCTACTCCAGTTGTTACTCCAACAACTCAAGTAACCCCGTCTGTAGGTGAAAAAACTCCATCTGTAGCAAAACCTGAAGTAACTGTAACTACAGAAGCCATTCCTTTCCAAACTATCGAACAACCTGATGCTACTTTACCTAAAGGGCAAACTAAAGTTATTCAAAAAGGAGCTAACGGAGAACGTACTATCTTAACAGAAGTTTCTACTGTTAACGGTAAACAAACTAGTAAAGTACTAGAAAACACAATTACAAAACAACCTGTGAATACAGTAATAGCTGTTGGTACTAAGGAACAGGCTACTCCAACTCCTCAACCTGTTAAACCAGAAGAGCCTAAACCAACTCAACCGGAAGCTCCAAAACCTGAGGAAACTAAACCTACTCCTCAACTGGAAAAACCAGAAGAAACTAAACCAGAAGAGAAAGTAGATAAAACAGCTCTAAAAGCTCAAATCGATAGAGCTCTTGCACTTATTCCTGCTGATTATTCTGCAGTGAGCTACAACACTCTTAAACCAATTTTAGAAGCTGCACAAAGTGTCTACGCTTCTGACTCTGTAAAACAACCTGAAGTAGATAGCGAGACAGCTAAACTAAAAGCTGCCATCGATGCTCTAAGTGTTGATAAAACAGACTTAAACAAAACTATCGCAGAAGCGAAATCAAAAACTAAAGAACACTACAGCAATACAACTTGGGCAAACCTTCAATCTGTATTAGCTGAAGCTGAAAAAGTTACAAACAACTCTGCAGCAAAACAAAGCGAAGTGGATCACATTAACGAGAAACTTAAAGCAGCTATTGCTGGATTAAATACAGATAAGACTGAACTTGAAAAACAACTTGCTGACGCTAAGTCTAAGACTCCTTCAGACTTCAGTCCAGCGACTTGGTCTGCATTAGAAGCAGCGAAAAAAGCTGCTCAAGAGGTAGAAGACAACGCTACTGCTACTCAAGCCCAAATCGATGAAGCTGCTAAAAAACTTAAAGCTGCTATCGACGCTCTTAATGTTGATAAAACAAAATTACAAGAACAATTAAAAGTTGCAGAAACTAAACAAGAACAAGAAGCTGACTACAGTCCAAAAACTTGGAATGATTTTAAACAAGCTGAAATCAAAGCTAAAGCAATCAACGATCAAACTACTCCACTTCCTAAACAAAGTGAAATAGATGCGGCTACTAAAGCTCTTCAAGATGCTATTAAAGCTCTTGCTGTAGATAAAACTGCATTACAAGATGCTATTAACAGAGCTAACAGCAAACGTAAAGAAGAATACACTACTCAAACATGGAAAGCTTTAGAAGAAGCCCTTACAGCAGCAAACGATGTAAACAAAGCTGAAGCTACTACTCAAAGCAAAGTGAATGCAGCTACTGAAAAATTAGAAGAAGCTATCAAAAACTTAGTTCCATTAACTGAAAAACCAATACTAAAATTCGTTGATACTGACAAGAAAGTATTAGATAAAGAAGTAGTCGCTAAGTATTCTCTAGAAAATCCAACTAAGACAAAAATCAAATCAATCACAGCTACTCTGAAAAAAGATGGAGAAGTTGTTAAGACTGTAAATCTAACAGAAGATAATCTAAATGCTTTATTAGATAATCTAAAATACTTCCAAGAGTATACTCTATCTACTACTATGGTTTACGATAGAGGTAACGGTGAAGAAACTGAAACTTTAGAAGATCAACCAATTCAATTAGATCTTAAAAAAGTTGAAATTAAAAATATTAAAGAAACAAGCTTAATAAGCGTTGATGCTGAAGGTAATGAAACAGATATCAGTTTACTTTCAGAAAATCCAACGGATGTTGCTCCACTTTATCTACGAGTTACAACTCATGATAATAAAGTGACAAGACTTTCTGTTGATAAAATTGAAGAAGTAGTTAAAGATGGAAAAACTTTATATAAAGTTACTGCAACAGCTCCTGATTTAGTTCAACACACAGATTCTACTAAATTAGCCAATGAGTATGTTCATTACTTCGAAAAACAAAAATTAAAAGAAGGTAATGTTTATTATAACTTCAACGAGCTTATAAAAGATATGCAAACTAATCCTACTGGAGAGTTCAAACTTGGTGCAGATCTTAATGCAGCAAATGTACCTACACCAAGTAAACAATACGTAACAAATACCTTTAAAGGTAAATTATCAAGTAATGGGGATAATCATTTTACGATTCATAATATGGCTCGACCGTTATTTAATAGAGTTGAGAATGCACACATTCATGATATTAACCTAGGTAATGTAGACATCAATATGCCTTGGGCTAACAAAACAGCTCCATTAGGAGATATGTTTAAAAATAGTACCATAGAGAATATTAAAGTAACAGGTAATGTTGTTGGTAACAATGATGTTACTGGTATGGTTAATAAACTTGATGAATCTAATATGAGAAACGTTGCATTTATCGGTAATATCGAGAGTGTTGGAGATAAAGGTTGGTGGTCTGGTGGACTTGTCAGTGAAAGCTGGAGAAGTAACGTTGACAGTTCATATGTAGATGCTAACATTAAAGCCAACAACGCTAAATTTGGTGGACTTGTTGCTAAAGTTAACCATGGGGGCAATCCTAATGATGTGAAACAAAAAGGTCGTTTAACAAAATCAGTTGTTAAAGGAACTATGACACTTAAAACGAACAATCAAAGCGGTGGTTTAATTCACGAAAACTATGATTGGGGTTGGGTTGAAAACAACGTTAGTATGATGAAGGTAAATAATGGAGAAATCATGTATGGTTCAGGTTCTGTTGATTCTGGCGATCCATATTTCGGATTTGATTACTTTAAGAATAACGTTTATGTGAATGATGTCGCATCTGGTAATATTTCTTATAATCGTTCAAAACAAATTAAAGGTGTTTCTCAAGCTGAAGCTGATAAACGAATTGAATCGTTTGGAATTACCGCTGATAAGTATGCAATTAACGATCCTATTACGAATACACTAAACAACATCAAACCAAAATCTGATACGTATAAAGATACTCAAGATTACAAAGCAGACCGAGAACTTGCTTACCGTAACATCGAAAAACTTCAACCATTCTACAATAAAGAATGGATTATAAACCAAGGTAATAAGATTCCAGCAGATTCTAAATTATTAACTACAGAGGTGTTATCTGTTACAGGTATGAAAGACGGTCAATTCGTGACTGACTTATCTAACGTTGATAAGATTATGATCCACTATGCGGATGGTACTAAAGAAGAAAAAACTATTACTCAAAAAGAATCTCAAGTACAACAAGTTCGTGAATATAGTATTGAAGGATTAGGTGATATTGTCTACACACCAAATATGGTTGTTAAAGATAGAACACAATTAATCAGCGATATTAAAGCGAAATTAGACGGTGTAAATCTTGATTCACCTGAAGTTAAAGCTATTTCTGGTAATGTAGCTTCATTATTCCTTGAAGAAAGCTTCAAAGAAACTAAAGAGAACTTAGAAAAACTTGTTAAACAACTTGTTGAAAATGAAGACCATCAGTTAAATAAAGATGCTGCAGCTATGAAATCTCTTCTTAAAAAAGTAGAAGACAACAAAGCTAAAATTATGATGGGTCTTACTTATTTAAATCGTTATTATGGATTTAAATACAATGATATGAGCATTAAAGACCTTATGATGTTCAAACCTGATTTCTATGGTAAGAATGTTAGTGTTCTTGATAGACTAATTCAAATTGGTTCTAGTGAGAAAAACTTAAAAGGGGATAGAACCCAAGATGCTTACCGTGATGTGATTGCGGGAGCAACAGGTAAAGGTAACTTAAATGACTTCTTAACATATAACATGAAGTTATTTACAGAAGATACTGACATGAATGTGTGGTATAAGAAAGCTATTTCTCACACTAACTATGTAGTTGAGAAACAATCATCTAACCCTGATTTTGCTAATAAGAAATATCACTTATACGAAAACTTAAATAACGGTGAACATGGTCGATACATTTTACCACTTCTTAATACTAAGAAGGCTCACATGTTCTTAATTTCAACGTACAATACGCTAGCATTTAGTGCTTTTGAGAAATATGGTAAGAATACAGAAACTGAACGCGAAGCGTTCAAGAAAGAAATTGACTTACGTGCACAAGAGCAAATTAACTACTTAGACTTCTGGTCAAGACTTGCTGCTGATAATGTACGTAATCAGTTGTTGAAATCTGAAAACATGGTTCCATCAGCAATTTGGGATAACCAAGATGTTCCAGGTAATGGATGGGCTGATAGAATGGGTCATAACAAGAATGGTGACTATGCTCCAGTTCGTGAGTTCTATGGCCCAACTGGTAAATGGCATGGATATAATGGTATGGGGGCATACGCTTATATCTTTACTAATCCACAAAACTCAGAAGCTGTATATTACATCATCTCTAGTATGATTAGTGATTTTGGTACATCTGCATTTACTCATGAAACAACACACATTAACGATCGTATGGCGTACTTAGGTGGATGGCGTCACCGTGAAGGAACTGACGTAGAAGCATTTGCTCAAGGTATGTTACAATCACCATCATTATCAAATCCAAATGGTGAATATGGTGCATTAGGATTAAACATGGCTTACGAACGTAAAAATGATGGAAATCAAATTTACAACTACGATCCTAACATGTTAAGTAGTCGTGAGAAAATTGATCACTACATGAAGAATTACAATGAATCTATGATGATGCTTGATTATTTAGAAGCTGAATCTGTAATTAAGAAAAATACTGGAACTAACGATAAGTGGTTCAAGAGAATCGATAAGAAATATCGTGAAAAAGCTAGCTATAACAACTTAGTTGGTGAACCACACCAATGGGATTTAGTTCGTGACCTTAACGATGAAGAGAAAAAACTTAAACTTTCAACTATCGATCAACTTGTAGATAACAACTTCGCAACTAAACACGGACTACCAGGAAACGGTCATTATCGTGCTGAAGGTTTTGATTCTGCCTATACTGTAGTTAATATGATGACTGGTATTTACGGTGGTAATACAAGTAAGAGTGCGGTTGGTTCAATCTCATTCAAACACAATACATTCCGTATGTGGGGTTACTTCGGTTACATCGATGGATTCGTAGGTTATGCTTCTAACAAGTATAAACAAGAATCTCAAAAAGCTGGAAACAAAGGTCTTGGTGATGACTTCATCATCGAGAAAGTTTCTAAAGGTCAATTCCATACTTTAGAAGAGTGGAAGAAAGCATGGTACAAAGAAGTACACGCAAAAGCTCAAAAAGGATTTGCTGAAATCGAAATCGATGGAGTTAAGATTTCAACTTATGAAAAACTTCAAGAATTATTCGATGCTGCAGTTGAAAAAGACCTTAAAGGAAATGATTTCAAGAATACTGTTGATCTTAAATGGAAAGTATACAAAGCATTACTTAAAAACACTGACGGATTCACAGGAAAACTTTTCAAAGATTAATTTAAACAACAAAAACCTAGGTTTAGAAATTTCTAAATCTAGGTTTTTTAATGTTTTTAGGAACGATTATTTGTAAATTGAGATTATGTAAACTTTATTCCTTCAAAAAAAATTCAGGACCAAAAACTTAGCCCTGAATTATATTTTTTTATATTATATCTACTTCTTTTTTATATTGATCTTTAATATTTTCATCGAGAACATCGTCACTTATAATTGCTGTAAGGTCTTTTAGTTGGAAAAATGTGTAAAATGCATGTGTTGAAAACTTACTGTGATCCGCAAGAACATAACGCTCAGTCGCATTATTAAGGATCGTTTCATTACAACGTCCTTCTTCTTCATCTGAGATAGTAACCTTCTCTAAATCTATACCATTCACCCCAACAAACGCCTTATTTACACTTATTTTACTAAGCGCATCTTGTGTGAAGAAACCAATAAATCCTTTTGTTTTTTGACGATATCTTCCTCCAATAAAAATAAGGTCACACGATGGATTATCCTTAAACTGTTCAAATACCGTTAATGAATTCGTCACAATGTTAATGTCTCTATCTTGAAGATACTCCGCCAAGTAACTAGTCGTACTTCCTGGACCTATAAAAATAGTTTCATTATCCTTTATAAGCTCTGATACTTTTCTAGCTATTTGTTTTTTTTCTTCAACATTTACAGATATTTTTTTATTGTAATTATCTTCTTGATAGAAATTCTTCGGTTTTAATTTTGCCCCACCATGTATTCTAGTAAGATGTCCATAATCTTCTAATTCTTGCAAATCACGACGAATCGTCATCTCAGTAACATTCATATCATTCGCTAAATTACTAACACGTACTAAATGTTTGTTTTTCAATTCATTTAAGATATAACTATGTCTGTCTATTTTTAACATTTTTTCTCCACTCTAAAATAATAAATTTAACATTTATATTTTAACATTTTTTTCGAAAATATAAAACAGAAAACATAAAAGAACTATCAAAACGAACGTTAAATCCAACATAAAAACAAAAAACTAGCTGTTTTGTGGTTACATTAACCTTCAAACAACTAGTTCTTATCAATTATTTTTCTTTTTCTTCTTTTTCTTTAACAACTTTTGGTTGTTCTGTTGCTGCGACAACTCGCATATTTAAAAGTCTATCATATAGCATTATCGACTCTTTGCGCTTAAGCACATATGTTTCATATAACCAAAATAGCGCTGAAACTGGTACTGCAGCCCAACCGATTGTAACTTTAACTAGAAATTCTCTAATTAAATATCTAGAAAATTCGATTTTTTTGTTATCTGTAGGCACTATTCTCACTTTAAGAAGTTTTTTTCCTATAGTTTGACCTTGCCATTTATGCGGTAGGTATCCATATAAAAGAATTGCGAAAATAACTATTGAAAGTGTCATATATAATGCATTTCTTTCGTTTTCCGCTCCACCTTGTGCACGTAAGTTCACAGTAGTATATTGGAAAATAATCGCTATTGGTAAGTAAATACCTAAGTCAATCAAATACGCAATTAAACGTCTTATAGGCGAAGCTTCTTCACCGTGTACATCTAATAATGGTTCAGCTGTTGGTGCTGAAACATCGCTTAGTGTTGGTTTTATATTTCTATCATTATAGCTATATGAGCTATTTTTTTTAATTTTCTTAACCATAGTTCACCTAGGCTTCTAAGTCAACGTTGTGGTATACTTGTTGAACATCTTCACAATCATCAAGCATTTCTAACATTCTTTCGAATTTAGCTTTATCTTCTTCGCTTAACGTCACTTCGTTTTGAGGGATCATTGAAATTTCAGCAACTTCAAATTCTTCGATTCCTGCTGCTTTTAGAGCTTCTTGGATTTCGTGGAAGTTTTCTGGTTCACCATATACTAGTGTTAACTCATCTTCTTCGATAATATCACGAGCATCAATATCTGCTTCCATAAGGATTTCTAATAATTCGTCTGCACTCTTACCTTCAACACCGATTACTGCAGTGTTGTCAAACATGTAGTTTACAGAACCAGTAACACCTAAGTTACCTCCATTTTTACCTAACGCTGTACGCACTTCAGCAGCTGTACGGTTAACATTGTTAGTAAGTGTGTCGATAATAACCATAGTTCCACTTACACCGAAACCTTCATAGCGTAATTCATCGTAGTTCTCTTCACTTCCACCTTTAGCTTTTTCAATAGCACGGTCAATAATGTTTTTAGGAACACGGTAAGTTTTCGCTCTTTCTAATACTACTTTTAGATTTCTGTTACTTTCTGGATCTGGTTCTCCAGTTTTGGCAGCTTGGTAAATTTCACGTCCAAACTTAGCATAAATCTTACTAGTGTTAGCGTCTTTTGCCGCTTTTTTTTCTTTAATATTATTCCATTTACGACCCATAGTCTTTTAATCTCTCTTTCTTTTTATAAGTATTTTCCATAATAGTAATTTTCCTCACCAAAAAACGGTTAGAAAGTTATTACATACCACTCTATATTACTATATTTAGCTTATTTTTTCAAGCATCGACTAAATAATTTAACTATCTACTTTTAAATTTTATTTCAATATTAAATATGATCATTTTCTGACTAAACTTTCTCCTTATTGAAAATTTTAAATAAAAAAAATTCGGCATATAAGAAATTTCTTATACACCGAATCTTTTAGATAACGAACGTTATTATTTGTAGTCTGGTAATTTGTTAAATTCAGCTTCATCAACGTTTGTTAATTTAACGATCCAAGATTCTTTTGGATCAGCTGAGTTTAATACAGTTGGCTCTTCTTCAGCTTTTTTGTTGTATTCTACTACATCACCAGCTAATGGTGCGTTAACGTCTAATACAGTTTTTGATGCTTCTAAACGTAAAATAACATCATCTTTTGCTAATTTTTCATTTTTTGAAAATTCTACGAATCCTACAGTACCAACGTCATCTTGTAATTCAGCTGTTGGTCCAACGATGTAAACTCCTTCGTTCTTTTCAATCCATAAAGCTTTTGCTAATTTTTTCATTTTACAACCTCTTTCTTTCTTTTTTATAAGTTTTCTTGAGTATCAATGTTCTAATTTAACACTGATTTTTTACTGAAGTGAAAATTATACAACATAAATAAAAAAAAGTCAACAAAAATTTTAATTCTACAGAAATTGATTTTTAATTTCAGTTAGAACTAAAAACTAATAAGTCACTGCGTCAAGATATCATTTAATATTCACCTTAACTCAATATCAAGTCTACCAATTCTTGCGCTTCTACTTTTCCAAAATAATGTACTAAGTCTATACTTTCTAATACTTCTAGCAAGTCTTCTTCTTTTACCCTTACTCCGACTAGTTTTTCCTCGATATCACCGACATTACCTTTTCCAAAAAAGTCTCCATAGATCTTAGCTTTTGTGATTCTTCCCGCTTCTACTTCTAGGTTGAATTCAACAGTTCCAATCCCAAGTCGAGCATCTCTATTATAATTATATCTTGGGGATTTTCCGTAATTCCAATCCCAGTTTTGGTATTTTTTAGCGAGTAACTTATCGATTTCTCGCCAATCTTCTTCTGTCAGTTCATAGCGTTTTATTTCTTCTAGTTTTTCACACTCAAACAAGCGACATAGGTATAAGTCTTTGAAATCTACTACAGATAAATCTCTATATTCCTCATCTAAATACTCTCTAAGACCTGTAACTCTACTTCTTACCGAA
>ERZ772999.1284-NODE-1284-length-14734-cov-3.265822_pt1 | contig 14734 bp, 10 predicted proteins | sample MGYA00511467_ERZ772999 | MGnify/ENA primary metagenome ERZ772999 (study PRJEB29015, sample SAMEA2738064) | human oral metagenome | biome: human oral; feature: human-associated habitat; material: saliva | place: China | collected 2218 ... | reverse complement strand
GGGTAACCTCACATACTACTCCCCTCTCCATTCGGAGAGGGGTTGGGGGTGAGGCCGCTGTACACTCTCTCTTACTCTGTTACCTTGTCTCTCTTACTCTGTTACCTTGTCTCTCTTACTCTGTTACCCTGTCTTCTCCTACCCACGGTTCCCCTGTCTCTCAGCTACCCCGTCTAACCATGAAATATCCCACTCGGAAGCTGCGTTTCTTATGTCCGTAGACCTGAAGGGAGTACATGCCATTAGGCAGTGAGGCGATGTTCAGCTGGTTATTGTGTATGGTCTTTGCCTTGACAGAGCGTACAGCCGACCCCTGCAAGGTAAGGACAACATAATGGTCGGCATCCGTCAGCTTAGCAGCAGCAGGCAGACTGAGCGTGTTACCATCGTTAGCAAGCAAGGAGACATGCGACGGAGCGAGCGAAACAGTGTTATCGACCTCCTGCAAGGCAGGCGTCTCAACGCCATAACGACTCATTCCCCTCACAGCGAAGAAGAGGTCGGGACTGACATTCTCCAGCCTCAGCGACTGTCCGACAAAGCGTGCGAAGAGCAAGTTACGAGGGTCGTCAGTATTGACAGGGTAGGTGTTGCTGACATAAATATTATAGTATGGAGCCACCGATTTCCACCTCATTACCACCGACTTATCGTCGTTTCTCACCACCAGCGACGCCCCTGCAGCAACAGGCGCAGCACCCTTTGGCGCAGTCGTCAGCATCGCATGAGGGAGAGCCAACGCCGCATTAAACTGCTTCTCAAAGTCGTAGACCCCCTGCTTGTTGCTTGTGAGGAAGAAAGAACGGAAATGAGCATGTCCCGCACCGAGGTTACGACTGACGTACATCTGGCGAGTCAGGTCGCTTAAAGTCCAATTTCCCTCCCGCGGATCAAGGAAGTAAGTACCCAAGCCAGAGACAATCTCACGCTGATAACGGTTCTCCATCCAGTCGGCAAGGAACGGGTAATAATTGTCACCACGGAAGTACTGCATCGGATAAAGCTGGTCCATCAATCCCTGTCGGAGCCATTCTTGTGCCTCCTGAGACACCCTGTCGTGTGCATTGAAATTCTTTGAACTATATCGACCGAGGTCGGCATGCTTACCGATTGGCGAGCACGACATCTTCACCCATGGTTTGATAGCCTTCACCTCATCGTGGATAGCCCTGACGATGGCCGTTATGTTGCTACGACGCTGGTCGGGTGTGTCACCCAGACGATAGGTAGGACGGGGCCAGCCATCGGGGTATCGGATGTAATCAAGGTTGATTCCATCGACATCATAATTCCTTACAATCTCCCCACAGATGCTTGCCAAATAGGGAGCCACAGACGGGTCGGAGGGGTCGAGATAAGCCCCTGTGGAGAAGCTACGTATGCGGAAGCCCTTTTTCATCAGTGTTCTGCACCCAAGCGAACTCTTTGCACCGACCGGAATAGTGGCTATCCAGGCGTGAATCTCCATCCCTCGCTTGTGACACTCGGCCACTGCGAAGGCCAGCGGGTCGTAGTCACCACCCGGCACACCGCCCTCTACGCCCGTAATACACTTGTCCCATGGTTCGAGAGCAGATGGGTAAATCGTTGCCGCACGCACTCGTGCCTGCAAGAGGACGGTGTTGATATTTGCCTTCTGGTATTTGTCGAGGATATCGATGAGCTCTTGTTTCTGTTGTTCAATGCGCTCAGGCGACGTAGCGTAGGTCTTTGGCCAATCGAGGTTGGCAAGTGTTGTCAACCAGACGGCACGTGTCTCGCGCTTAGGCATAGCCGTTGTGAGATAGTCAACAAGACTTGTTTGTGCTTGTGAAATAATCGTTATAACACAAAGGAACGTAAGTAAAATGAGCTTCTTCATATATAAGTTTGATGATATGACGTGATTGTCTTAATAATAATCTACCCCTTTCTTTTCGGTTGCAAAGGTAGGCATAAATGGTTAGATGGCAAACTAATAGGGGAAAAGAAATCTTAAAGGACGCCTCACCCCCAGCCCCTCTCCGAATGGAGAGGGGAGTGATTACCGAGGTTACCCCTACACGCACTCCGTATGTTCTGCAGCCTATCTCTTATAGAGGATGTGTTTTCTTTCTCACAGAATAACACAGAATAACAGAACACACAAGGTTCACAGAGACATTAAGTCAACCGATTTCACAGAACCTTACAGCCAAGTGAAGCCTCACCCCCGGCCCCTCTCGTTTCAAGAACATGCTCTTCTCGATGCGAGAACATGCCCTTTAAGGATCAAGAACACGCCCTTCTTGAGGCTTGACAAGGCCCTTCTTCTACCTTGTTTGTAACCGTCTGATAATGTGATAGATATAAATACGAACTCTAAACATAAACTGTCCTGTCATTTACTAACCTATACTCGGACTTTTATCATACTTTTTCAATACTATAAAAACGCACTAATACTTGAAAGACTACGAATTTCTCGAATGTCACGAATGTCAAATACATGTGGGTGGGATGCACTTGAATGGTCGGACGGGAGTGATTATTTGGTAGTGGGGTGGGGATTATACTTGAGAGACTACGAATTTCACTAATTGCACGAATGTCAAATACATGTGGGTGGGATGCACTCGAATGGTCGGACGAGGTTTGTTCTTCGACAGTGGGGTGGGGACTATCTTTGAAAGACTACGAATTTCTTGAATGTCACGAATGGTGGACAGAGATGGAGACGGTGCAACCTGAAAAGGGGAATCGGCCTTTTTTTTCATCATTGAGCAGGGAATTATAACAGAAAAGGGATGATTTTTCATTAAAAAAGCTTAACTTTGTGGGTAGTATAACTAAGCAAAGTAAAAGTTACTCTACCAATAATTATCATTGCAATGCCAGTCAACAAGAATGCCTACCTGCGCTATCAAATCTTGGATCAGTGTTTTAGTAATAAGCATCGGAGGTTTAATATAGATGATTTAGTCGACTTTGTTAGTGAGAAATTGGGCTATAACATCAGTCTACGACAGATACGTGAGGATATTGCCAACCTGCGTTTGAGCCCTTATCATGCACCGATCCGAGCACAGCAATACGATGGAAAGAAGTGTTATTATCATTATTCTGATCCCGACTACTCTATCTTTAATAACGAGCTGACCACAGAGGAGGTGGCTAACCTCCGTTCAACAATCGATATGCTCAGCCGTTATCGTGGCATACCAACCAATGCTTGGCTGGAAGAAGTCATCTCTAACTTGGAATATCGCTTCGGGGTTAAAGCCAACTCCGAGAACCTTATCGCCTTTGAACAGAATGATATGCTCAAAGGGTTGGAGCATCTGGCAGGCATCATCGACGCTACAATCAATCATCAGACGCTCGAGATAGCTTATCAATCCTACTGGGGTGAGAAGCGAAACATCGTGGTCTATCCCTATTATGTCAAGCAATACAATGGTCGTTGGTTCCTCTTTGGACTGAATGATGAGAAGGGCAAGATTGAAAGCTACGCCTTAGACCGTATCGAAAGCTACGCCTGTGGCACTAAATCCTTCGTTGAGAACGTCACAACCGACTTCGCATCTTACTTCGATGACGTCATCGGTGTGTCGGTTCCTTACGGTGATGTAGCCACCGAGGAGGTCGTCTTGCGCTTCTCGCCTCAGCGTTTCCCTTACGTTCTTTCGAAGCCCATCCACTCCTCACAGCGTGTGTTGTTCGAGCCCAACACAGTCAGTATTAGTGTGAAACCCAACCGTGAACTGTCCCAACAAATCCTCTCCTTCATCCCCGATGTTGAGGTACTCTCCCCCGAATGGTTACGCAACGAGATTAGAGACAAGCTAAAAGATAATTTGCAGAAATATCTATCAATGCACGAAGGCTGCACAGATAATCATTAACTTTGCAGCAGATAAGAAATAAAAGAACAAATATATATGACAGAACAAGAATTAGCTAATGTGATATGGGACATCAAAGAAGTTATACGTAACTACTATGATGATTCTGAAGTGGAAGATGTTATTTTACCTTTCACCCTGCTCCGAAGACTTGATTGTGTGCTTGAGGATAAGTATGAGACGATACTCAACACGCTCAATGACACCCCAGAGGAGATGAGAAAGTATAAGTTACAGTCGTTGATGAGGCAGCATGGACTCACTTTCTTTAATATGTCAGGTCTTTCACTTAAGAAGTTACTAAACTCTCCCGACCAGATTGGCGATGCCTTTAAGACCTATATATAGGGCTTTACATCCAATGTGAAGGACATCCTTGCTAACTTTGTACACGAAGATGGCGACAGTGGCATTGTCGACCTATCGAAGATATACGCCCGTCTTGAGCGTGGCAATAAGCTCTTTGCCGTTGTCCTTCAGTTTGTTGAGAAAGCCGACTTGCATCCAGACAGGGTGAGTAATGCCATGATGGGAACAATCTTCGAGATTGTTATTCGTCGTTCGAAGGAGTCGACGAACACGAAGGCTGGACAGTTCTATACGCCACGTGAGATTGTTAAACTCTTGGTGGCACTGACCATGTCGGGGAAGGAAGAAGAGCTGTTTGTCCCTGGTAGGGCATTCACCATTTATGATCCCTGTTGTGGTACGGGTGGTATGCTGACCGTAGGACGCGAGCATCTGCAAGAGATGGCACAGAACAAGCATCTACAAGTGTTCCTTTATGGTCAGGAACTTAGCCAGAAGACATACGCTATCTGTAAGGCGGACCTACTCATGAAAGGCGACGATCAGAACCTTGACCAGCAGCTCTTTCAGGGCGACACCTTGGCTGATGACAAGCTCTTTGGTAAGCATTTTAACTTCATGTTGGCTAACCCTCCCTTTGGTGTAGACTGGGGTAAGGACACAAAGGTAAAGAGTATTGTGATGCAAGACAACCGTCCCGGTGGACGTTTCGAGGCGGGACTGCCTTCTACGTCAGATGGTTCGTTGCTCTTCCTGCAGCACATGATCGCTAAGATGGATAGTGAAGCAGGGTCGCGCATAGGCATTGTTCTCAATGGGTCGCCCCTCTTCAATGGCGATGCAGGGACAGGATGGAGCAATATTCGTAAGATGTTGCTCGACCGTAACTTGCTCGATGCTATCATAGCCCTGCCTAAGAATCTCTTCTATGGTACTGACATCACCACCTATCTGTGGATACTTGATAACAAACGACCAGCTGAACGCTATCGCAAAGTGCTCTTTGTTGATGCTGCCCATAGCGAGTTTACCACCTTACTTCAGAAGAACTTGGGTAAGAAACGATTTGAGATAAGTGAGGAGGGAACGCACGACATCATTAGTATCTATAAGGCTTACGAGCCTTGCTGTCGTGACATTGTCTACGACAAGACAGGCGAGACGGAACACTTAGAGATTGCAAAGCTCATGGACTACGATGACTTCCTTTATACCAACGTGGCTGTACGACGTCCGTTGCGCCTGTGGTTTAGTGATATCCGTGCTACGTATGAGGCTTTATGCAGTAACGATGACTTTAAGGCAGACGACAAGAAGAACCTTATCTTGCAAGAGGTGGCAGCGATAGACGGTGTGGACGAGCAGCGTAGCGACCACGAGTTCTTTGTGTTCTTGAAAGAGAATCACGTGAAGACTACCAAGGCGCAGAAGAAACAGTTGCGTGATGTGTTCGGCAGAGTTGCTGAGGATGCCCCCGAAGTGTTCGACGATCCTATTAAGAACAGTGGTGAGCGGGTTGCTGATACCAATCTGAACGATACCGAGAAGATACCAATGAAGGAAGATGTCGACGACTACTTCCGTCGTGAGGTGCTACCATTTGCGCCCGATGCGTGGATGGAGCGTGATAAAGACAAGGTAGGTTGTGAGTTCCCTTTCACCCGACTTTTCTATAAGTATCGCCCTTTGCGCAGTAGCGAAGAAATCCTTTCAGAACTGGCAGCATTAGACAGTGCACTCAACAACGAACTCTCACAGCTAAAGGAGGACTAAGACGTATGAAAAAATACAATGAGTATAAGGATAGTGGAGTGGCATGGATTGGGGAAGTGCCGAAGCATTGGGAGGTTAGTAGAGTTAAATTCCTAATATCACATTCATCTGCAGGTGTATGGGGTGAGGATGAGAAGAACGATGAAAACGATATTGTTTGTTTTCGTGCAGCTGACTTTGATTATATCCATGGCTGCTTGAGACTGGATAAAATGACTATCAGAAACATTCAACCAGAACAATTAAGAGGACGAACACTACAACATGGAGACCTTTTGATAGAAAAGTCCGGTGGAAGTGATAACGCTCCTGTTGGTAGAATAGTCCGCTATAACTATAGCGATAAGGCAACATGTTCTAACTTTATGCATTTCATAAGAGTAAACAAGTTCAATGATGGTAATTACTTGTTTTACTATTTCTATGCAATGTATGCTAATAACGTTAATATATTATTCTTTAATCAAACTACAGGAATACAGAACCTAAAGATTGGAGAATATATAGGGCAAATGATATACACTCCCATATTGAATGAGCAGACCGCTATTGCAGCCTATCTTGACACACACTGTGCAAAGATAGATAATCTCATTTCTATTCAACAAAAGCGTATTGCGCTCCTCCAAGAACTGAAACAGAGTGTTATCACTCATGCCGTAACGAAAGGACTAAACCCTAATGTCGAAATGAAACAGTCGGGTGTTGAGTGGATAGGAGATGTGCCTAAGCATTGGGAGGTGATGCCTTTAAAGTTTACAGGTACGTTTGGTAATGGCTTGACATATTCTCCTAAGGATGTTGTAGATAATGGTATCTTGGTATTACGTTCATCTAATATTCAGAATTCCTCCTTGTCCTTTGAGGATAATGTCTATGTTAGTAAAGTTTCAAGAGATTTATTGGTGAAAAAGGGTGATATAATAATCTGTTCGAGGAATGGTAGTGCCGCATTAGTAGGGAAGTCTGCTTTTGTTGATAAAGAACTTAATGCGACATTTGGAGCTTTCATGATGAGATATATTCCTAATATTGAAAAGAAGTATGGATTCTATCTCTTTCAAACAGCGATAGGTCAATACAAGGGCTATTTCTCTACAACAACCATCAATCAGTTAACAAAAACTACTATTGATGATATTAAAATTCCTTTAGCAATGGCAGAAGAGCAAGCCGCTATCGCCTCTTACCTCGACCACAAATGCGCTACCATAGATACCTCTATCTCCAACGCCCAACACCAAATAGACCTTCTTCAAGAGTATAAACAGAGCTTGATAACGGAGGTGGTTACAGGCAAAAGAAAGGTAACTGATAACTGACAACATGCCGATTACGAAACGTGTTGGGGCTTACCACGTAATGTGCAAAGCCCTTGGAAAGGGTTTAAGGACAGTTCTAAGGGCTACAACTTAAGTTTCACTCGGCTGCAACTTGAGTTTCACTTGACTGAAACTCTAATATCAGTAGACTGAAACTTGAGTTTCATAAGTATGAAACTGTCAGAAGGGTGGACCTTTGCCTAATGACAGTAGGACTGTAGCAGACGTTATATATACAAGAAAGAGAAACGAAACACTGACAATAAACAACAATAAAATATGCTAAATCCTTTAAGCGAAACAACCTTTGAGGCGCATATTGCAAACTATCTTGCAAACAGCGACCTCTACAATCAGCGCAGTAGCGCACAGTTTGACATCGAACACTTGTGCGATGCCGAGATGTTAGAACAGTTCTTACGAGCGCAACCCATCGTGTGGCAGAAGCTGTCGCAACACTTTGCGGGGCGAGAGACAGAGACGGTTATCCGTGAGTATAACAAACGATTAGACCGTGGAGAGAGTGTTCTGAACATCATGCGCAAGGGCTTCACGGTGAGTGGGGCTAAGGTGAAGTTCTGCCAGTTTAAGCCTATGTTGGAAGGCGAAGGAACAGAAAACTACAAACTCTATCGTGCCAATCGGTTTAGTGTGGTGCGTCAGATGCGCTACTCCATGGGAGCAGACAGTGGAAACGAACTGGACCTGTGTATCCTGTTGAATGGTATACCCCTCTTCACCTTCGAACTAAAGAATGAAGGAACGGGGCAGAACTATACGCACGGTATAGCCCAGTATCGCACGCAACGCAATGCTGAGAACCGAATGTTAAGAAACTGTCTGGTGCACTTTGTGATGGATAACCAGTATGTCTTTATGACTACTAAGCTGAACGGAGGGGGAACAACCTTCCTGCCTTTCAACCGTGAGACGGTGAATCCAACGATAGAAGGCGACTATCCAACAGCTTATATGTGGAGAGACATTCTGCAAGCCGACTCCCTGCTCGACCTACTGTTACACTTCATCAAACGCTATGATGAAAGCTATGAAGACCGCAACACAAAGGATATGAAACGGCGTACGGTGGTAATCTTCCCACGTTATCATCAACTAAGAGCTGTACACAAACTACGTCGGTTGGTTGAAGAAGAGGGAGTAGGACATAACTACCTCATACAACACTCGGCAGGAAGTGGAAAGACGAAGACCATGGCATGGCTGGCACATCAGTTTACGAACATGATTGACGCAAACGGTGCAGCAGTTTTTGATAGTATTATCATGGTAACCGACCGCATTGTGCTAAACCGCAATATGGCAGAAGACGTTGTCAACTTCGAGACTACGCTTGGTACGGTGATGGATATTCGTAAGCGTTCTAAGACCTTGGCTGATGCACTGAATGGTAAGAACAGAATCATTATCTCTACAGTGCAGAAGTTTGCATATTGCAGGCTATCGGCACCGAACTGAGGAACAAGCGCTTTGCCGTCATCATTGACGAGGCTCACACGGCAGTAGGCAATGAGGCAGCAAAGGACTTAGTAAATGCACTCTCGACACAGGAAGACTTAGCCCAGATAGAGGACTATAATCCAGACGACTATGAAAGTCCGTTGGATGCGTTGATGGCACAGCAGCAGAACTACCGTAAGATGATGAAGCACATCTCTTATTTTGCCTTCACCGCAACGCCAAAGGATAAGACCTATGCCCTATATGGTAAGGATGGGAAGGAAGCCCACGACCTTTACTCTATGAAACAAGCCATCGACGAGAAGTTTATCCTTGACGTCACACAGAACTACGTCAGCTATAAAACGATGTTTGAGTTGATAGAGAAAGACCCCGACAAGGATGCTGAAGTACAGTTTGAGAAGAAGAAGGCATTGAAGGTGATAGCTGCAAAGTTGGGAAAAGATATGTATATCAAGTCGCGCAAGGCAAGTATGATGGTCGACCAGTTCATGAAGTTCACCATCAATAAGATAAACCATCAGGCAAAGGCAATGGTGGTGTGCGACTCACGACAGTCAGCTGCCGACTACAAACAGATTATCGATAGGATTATTGCAGAGGAATACAAAGGAGAGATAAAAACCCTTGTGGCTTTCTCAGGAGAGGTGACTGACAGTAGCGGTAAGAAATGTACAGAAGCCAACATGAATGATGATGGTGTTACAGACAATGCCATTGCAGAGAAGTTCAAGGAAGACGATTATAAGATATTGATTGTGGCAGAGAAGTTCCAGACAGGCTTCGATCAGAAGCTACTGCATACAATGTTTGTTGATCGCTCGTTGGGTGGCATACAATGTATACAGACGCTCTCACGCCTTAATCGTACTTATTGGCCTTATAAAGAAGACACGTTGGTAGTAGATTTCCGTAACGATACAGAGTCGGTTCGTAAGGCATTCAATCAGTATTATACTGTTACAACACTGAGTGGAGAAGTTGACCCGCAACGTGTCTACACGATGAAAGAAGATGTAGAGCAATGGAACCTGTTCAGTGAAGAGGAGGTAAATGAGGTATGCGAACGACTGATAGACCCAAAGAAGGTGTCAAGTGTGCCATCAATCCTGTTAGACATTGTGAGAGAGAGGGTAGCCCCTTTAATGAAGAGAAAGACAGGTATCGTAAGTTGGTTAATCGGTTTGTAAGACAATATGGCTTTTTAGCACAAGTTATCGACTTCACCGACCCCGACTTGGAGAAATTCTATGTGTTCTGTAAGGTGTTCTATAAGTATTTGCCTTATACGAAAGAGACGCTACCAATGGAGTTAGCGAGCATGATAGACCTTGACAAACTACGCATACAGCTCTCCTACGAAGGAAGCATAAAGTTAGAGGATGAGCCAACAGAACTAAAATCGAGCCGTATTGGTGAAGTGGGATTGAAGCAAGAGGACGAGAAGAAGACCATTGCAGAGATACTCAATATGGTGAATAGTCCGTTTGTGGGCATTCTGAATGAGAATGATAAAATCATCAAACAGATATTGGAAGAACTGATGAGAAACCCAGAGCTTGCCGATGCTATCCGTGCCAATAACTCTCGTGATGTGTTGGTGAATATCTGTAGACAGAAATTTGATGATACCATCGTAGACCAGATAGAGAAGTATTTCCACCTTAAGGAATTACTTGAGAAGGAGAAAGGTCTTGAACAGATGTTGATTAATAAGATTCTGGATAGTCTGGGTTTACAGATATCAGCATCAAGAAACCTTATCTATGATGAGGCTGTGCTGAAGGATAAGATAATAGCAATGATGCAACCAGAGTTTGTGGGTGTCTGCAAGAAGATGAGAGCATTACCAGAGATTGTGGATTGTTTCTTCTTTGTACTGAACACGGTAAGTCTACCTAAGTTAGATGGTATCAACGACCTACTAAAGGAAGGACTAAACAATATCTTTACTGACCCTCATCCAAATGCAGTCATGAGGTATTCTCTCTTTAACTCGTTGGTTCAGAAGTATGAATCTTACTTAAAGAAACTATATTATCTGATAAATGATGATGAGATAGAAGGACAAGGTGGAAGAGACGCCATGTTGGCAGATGCTGTACATGCCTTTAGGTGTCTATGGAAACTGAAATACGCTACAGATGATGATGGGAAGAAGTTCTCTTCTTATCTGCAGATGTTGAGAGATTGGCGTAACAATGAAGCGCATAATGCACCTGTCAATACAGCTGCAGATGTCGATGCCGCAATAAAAGTTGTTGTGGCACTGTATCTCTATGTGACAGCATTCTCCATCACCTACCTTGAGAGTGCTGGTCATGACATGGAAGCAAGAAGAGATTGTCCGCTTTATGAGTTGCCAGAGAACGACGCTGTAAGTTATAGTCGGGTTGCAGAAGACGGCCCAGATGATAAGTAGGCGTTGATGGTGATGTGATGTCTTCTTTCTGAACTGTTGCAAAGAGCGCAACAGTTCAGGAAGAAGATGATTGACAGTAGGCTGTAGAAGGACGAAGAATAATCTTTCTGTCATACTTATTATTCCTTCTGAATGATTAAGTCGTTAGTTCGTGGTGGATTGGAAGACAAAGTTAAAATGACAGCAAACGAAGGGAGAAATAAAGTTGGAGGATGGAGTGTTGTTGTGATGTAAGTTCAGAGCAAAGGCTTTCCCTCTATTTTATAGATATATAAAGGAAAGAGCCCGCAATCTAACACCTATGGGACTTAATTCTCTTGTGTTAATTTTATGATCTTCCAAATGATTATTCAAAAATAAAATCTTATATTTGCAATAGTAAAAGGTATGAGTATGAAGACATCACTGTATTCTATAGGTCACGGACATAAGTCCATAGAGGAGTTCGTTGAAGAGCTTAATTCTTTCAATATTTCCTATCTTATTGACGTGAGGACTGTACCCTATTCAAAGTGGAATCCTGAGTTTAATCAAGAGACCCTGAAGCGAGATTTGAATAAGTATTGCCAGATAAGATATGATTGGTGGGGTAATCCTGAGAGTGATTCATATATAGGAGGTAGACCTTTAAGTATCGAGTGTCTTGATGATGATGGTTTCTTTGACTATAAGGAGATGGCAAAAGACTATCGTTTCAAGAGAGGACTGGAAAGGTTGGTTCTTGCTTCAGAAAATGGTCTTCGTGTTGCATTGATGTGTAGTGAAAGTAATCCATCAGAATGTCACAGAAGTAAACTGATAGGGCGTGAACTTTATTTTCAGTATAAGATTAATATGCGTCACATCATAGATGTATCTAAAAGTATTTCAGAAGTGGATGTGATAAGAGGCTTATGTCGTGGCTGGGAGCCTAATTCTTTATTCTCAGATCAGCCAGAGCCTTATTTCAAGTCTCGCAAATCATACAAATCAACAATACAACTGAGTTATCAATATGAAGACTGAAATTTACACTATCGGAGTTTATGGTTCAACGGAAGAAACATTTTTCTCTAAATTGATTGCAGCACAAATTGACTTGTTTGTCGATATTCGCCAACGGCGTGGAGTACGAGGAAATCAGTATAAGTATGTCAATAGTAATTATCTACAAGCTAAGTTGAAGGAACTTGGTATTGGTTATCTCTACATAAAAGATTTATCCCCTACAAAGGAAATTAGAATGAAGCAAAAAGAGGCGGATAAAGTTATAGGCGAGACGAAACAAAAACGTACGAAGCTGGGTAGTGTATTTGTGCATGAGTATGTACATCAGATACTCAAGGAATATGATATAGAAGCTCTAATGCGTACGATAGAGAGCGAAGGTTATAATCGGATAGTCTTTTTCTGTGTAGAAGAAAAAGCTGAGGCTTGCCACCGTTCTTTAGTTGTTAACCGAATACATGAAATATATTCTTATTCTATTACTAATTTATAAACTGATATGAGTAAAATTCTTATTGTATCAAAAACGAGGATGAAAGATGCCCGTGTCTGTGTCGGAGGTGTAGATTTAGACCAGAATCTCTCAGTGCGACTTTTGAACGTTAATGGTTATCATGAAAAAGAAACGGAGTGTCCGTATGAAGTAGGAGATATATGGGATTGCGTATATGTGCGTAACTCTCGTAGACCTGCACCTCATTTGGAAGATTCAAATGTTTCTTCTCGGATGCTTGTCGAAAAGGCATCTTGTAATACATCAACCGCATTTCTTGATCAATTGGATAAGCATGGAATATGTGTTTTCCGTGGTCCTTTGATTAACTGTTTTGATAATTGTCTTATCGAAGATAACTATTGTTTCTATGTTTCAAAAGATAGAACACCCAATTATAGTACATGCTTTTGGGTAAATGACAAACCATTGCGTAAAAATGATTTGTGTAATGTGGATGGTAGCATAAAGAAACGACTTGCGTATATGAGTGGCTTTTCGATGAGGAATAAGTATATTCCTTATGTTGGTTTAGGTGACACACCAGACATAATCCCTGAAGAGACATTAATCAGATTGTCTTTGGCTCATTGGTTGAGTAAAGATGGTGAGACAGAAGAAAGATGTTATCTGCAAGTTTCTGGCTTTTACTTAAAGTAAGAGGATAAACCTTACGTCTAATAGTATAGTTTTCTTTTGACAAATAAGAAAATTAATCTTCTATGCAGAAAGGCTGCACTCATGTGTATTACCTTTGCACACATAACATAAATAATAACTTTAAAGAATAGGATTATGAAAGAACTAAAATGCCCTAAGTGTGGAAATATCTTCAAGGTAGATGAGGCCGACTATGCTTCTATATTGAACCAGGTTAAGACAAAGGAAATCGAAGCCGAGGTGAAGAGAAGAATGACTGAGATGGACGAGCGTAACAAGGCTGAATTGGCGTTGGTTACGACGAAGACCGAGCAGACATTCCAAAGTAAGTTGTCGGAAAAGGAGAAGGAATTAGGTCAGAAGGTGGCTGAGATAGAACGACTGAAAGGTGAGAAAGAGAGTGAACTGTCTCGACAGAAGTCGGAGATGAGTGAAGAGATAGCGAAACTCAAAGCACGGTTAGAAGGGATAGAGTCGCAGAAGACAAGTGAAATGAAGATTGCACTCGCCGAGAAGGAAAAGACGATCAGTGAGTTGAAATCGGAGATCAGCCAGAGTGGGAACAAACTGCAGTTGGCTGTGATGGATGAGCGTAACAAGGCGCAGCAGGCAGCACAAGAGAAAGAAAACAAGATTGTGATGCTGCAGAACGAAATAGAGCAGGAGAGGAGTAAGGCTCAGCTACATGAAGCAGACTTGCAGAAGCAACATGAGAGAGAGTTGCGTATGAAGCAAGAGCAGATAGACTATTACAAAGAACTAAAGTCGAAGATGTCGACAAAGATGGTCGGTGAGACGTTAGAGCAGCATTGTAGTAATGAGTTCGAACGTTATCTGCGTCCACTGATGCCTAATGCTTATTTTGAAAAAGACAATGATGCGAGTGATGGTACGAAGGGTGACTTCATCTTCCGTGATAGAGAGGATGGAACAGAATACCTATCTATCATGTTTGAAATGAAGAACGAGATGGATACTACTGCCACCAAACATAAGAACGAAGACTTCTTGAAGAAGTTAGATGAGGATAGAAGGAAGAAGGGATGTGAGTATGCCGTGTTGGTCAGCTTGTTGGAGGCAGACAGTGAGCTATATAATAGTGGTATCGTGAATAAGAGTCATGTCTACCCGAAGATGTATGTTATTCGCCCACAATTCTTTGTAACTTTCATCACACTGTTGGTGCAGGCATCGAAGAACGCTTTGGAATACAAGAAGCAACTCATCTTAGCACAGAGTAAGGAGGTGGATGTAACGAACTTTGAGGCAAAGATGGAGGACTTCAAAGAAAAGTTTAGTAGACATTATGAACTCTATACGAGAAAGTTTGATGATGCGATTAGGGATATAGACGCTACCATCTCTAAACTGCAAAAGGTGCGTGCGGAGTTGGTTAGTAGTGAAAATAACCTGCGCCTTGCTACTA
>ERZ772999.1280-NODE-1280-length-14742-cov-4.363723_pt1 | contig 14742 bp, 11 predicted proteins | sample MGYA00511467_ERZ772999 | MGnify/ENA primary metagenome ERZ772999 (study PRJEB29015, sample SAMEA2738064) | human oral metagenome | biome: human oral; feature: human-associated habitat; material: saliva | place: China | collected 2218 ... | reverse complement strand
CTCCCGATGTAATTTTGCTAGATGAACCTATGAATGGATTGGATAAGCAGTCAGTTGCTAACATTCGACAAGTGTTGCTAGATTACCGTTCTAAAGGTCGACTTATACTCATAGCTTCTCACCTAGAACAAGATATTGAGCTTCTAAGCGATCAAGTTATTCATATGTCGTAAGTCAAAGTAGAGGGAGTGTAATTCCACAACCCAGTGAATTCTTGTCTAAGACTTTTTGCTTACCATCTTGGCAGAAATTTGCAGATGAGAATGGTCTTACGCTAGATTCACATACAGAGATAAAAAATAGATTCTTAAGAGGTTAGAGAATGTCTTGTTCCTATCCTCTTTTATTATGCATCGAAAAGTTTAGGTTATAACAATAGGGATTCTACTTTCATGGACAAGTAGGTATAAAAAATATGTGACGAAAAATAAACGTAGATTTGCCAACTTAAACCCTATTTATCTATAGAATAGATAAATAGGAAAGTCATCAGGGTTATTGGGATGTAAAAGTCCATATGTGACTCAGATATTAGTGGAATACTAACTCCTCCTTGTCAACTAAAACAGATAATAATATCAGATTTTAGTAAATCTTAACAAAAATTTGAAGGATAAGACCGCAAGATTACGCATGTTTTCAGCAAGAATCTGCAAAGACAGACAGCCTAAAAAGGAGTATAATAGATAATCAACCAAGATTCTGAGCCTAGTCTTGGTGGTAAAAATAGATAGGAGGATGGAATATGAAAAAATACTGGAAAAAGTGCTGGCTAGTCTTAGCCCTCTTAGTCCTAGTCATGGGCCCCTTGGCTAGCCTAGCTCAGGCAGCCGGTAGCCAAACGGTCAAGGGCCAAGGCCAAGGCAAACATGGGACCGTTGAGGTGGAAGTGACCCTCCAAGATGACCGGATTGCGGACATTAAGGTGCTCCAATCCGATGAGAATGAGGTTCTAGCCACACCCGTCTACAAGCAACTTAAGGATAAGATTATCGGCAACAACAAGGCCGATGTCGATGTGGTGTCTGGCTCCACAGCCACCAGCCAAGGTTATCTGGAAGCCGTCCAAGATGCCGTCAAGAAATCAGGCGTGACCTTAGCAGAGGTAAGTTCTACTACTTCAACCCAAGAGCAGCTAGACAGCGAACAAGCCTATGATGTGGTCGTTGTCGGAGCAGGGGGCGCGGGCTTTAGTGCGGCTATCGAAGCAGCCCAAGCTGGCAAATCCGTGGTGATTATCGAGAAGATGCCGGCTGTCGGCGGGAATACCCTCATTAGTGGGGGCGAAATGAATGCGCCAGGCAACTGGGTTCAGAAGAAACTAGGTATTGAAGGCGACAGCGTAGAAACCTACTATCAAGACACCATGAAGGGTGGCGACAATCTGGGTAATCCTGAGATGGTTCGCTATCTAGCAGAACATGCCCTAGAGTCAGCCGAATGGCTACGTGACGTGGTTGGCGTCAAATTCCTAGAAGACAAGCTCTTCCAATTTGGCGGCCATTCTTACAAGCGGGCCTTGATTCCAGAAGGCCACACCGGCCAGGAGCTGGTGACCAAGCTCAAAGCCAAGGCTGAAGAGCTGGGCGTTAAGATTCTGGTGAATACCAAGGCTACTGAACTCATCCAAGATGACAGCAAGCGTGTTGTCGGCGTCAAGGCAGACCATCAAGGCCAGGCTGTGACCTTCCATGCCAAGAATGGGGTCGTACTGACTACGGGGGGCTTTGGCTCTAATATTGACATGCGTAAGCAATACAATCCTGAGATGGACGAGCGCTACCTATCCACGGATACGGTCGGCTCTACCGGTGATGGCATTGTCATGGCTCAAGCCATTGGCGCAGCTGTCACCAATATGTCTTCCATCCAAACCTATCCGGTGTCTAACCCTGAGACTGGGGAAATTTCCCTCTTAGCCGATACCCGTTTCGATGGGGCGGTCCTCATTAACCAAGAGGGCCAGCGCTTTGTCGAAGAATTGGACCGGCGGGATGTGATTTCTAAGGCTATTTTGGCTCAACCAGGGGGCTATGCATATCAACTCTGGAACCAGAAGACCGACGATATCTCCCACTCTAAGGAGCATCACCAAGCTGAGTATCAAGAACTTAAGAAACAGGGCCTGCTAGTTGAAGCAGACACGCTGGAAGAAGTCGCGGCTCACTTCGACATCGATCCGGCTAAGCTCAAGGAAACGGTAGCCAAGGTTAACCAATATGCCAAGGATAAGAAAGACCCCGACTTCAACCACCGGGCTGGCTTGGCATCCTTGGAAGAAGGCCCTTATATCCTAGAAAAAGTTCGCCCAAGTGTCCACCACACCATGGGGGGCTTGGTGACCGATAAGGATACCCGGGTCCTAGATGAAGCTGGCAACCCTATTGAAGGCCTCTATGCAGCCGGTGAATTAACCGGTATGATTCATGGGGCTAACCGCCTAGGCGGGAATGCCATCGCCGATATCATCACCTTCGGACGTGTTGCTGGCAAGATGGTAAGTAAATAAGACAAGTTCAGGCAGGGTCTAGTCCCTGCCTCTTTTCTTGTATGAAGATCACCACCAGCACTTAATGCAAGCATGGACTGGCCCCAGTCCCCACAAACTAGGTAAAAGGTCAGCGCCAGTCCGTGGATGGCCAGAACAATGGACTGGCTCAAGAAAAATAGGTCAAAAAGTGCTAGATAGCCTAGGAAATGTGCCGCCAGTCCATGGATGGCCAGAACAATGGACTGGCTCGACGAAAAATGGACAAAAACTGCTAGATAGCCTAGGAAGTGTGTCGCCAGCCCATGGATAGCCAGAACAATGGACTGGCTCGGTGAAAAAGGCGGCATATGGCTTCCTAAACTAGCCCGCAAGGAGGCGCCACGTCTTTGCCTAGCCTTTGATTCGTGGTATGATAGGAAGGAAAAGCAAAGGAGACTGAAGATGGACGCAAAACAAGTATTTAAGAAGAATCAAGTGCACCAAGGTCAGGTAGTGGACCTGACCCATGAAGGTCAGGGCGTCGTCAAAATTGGCGGCTACCCCTTCTTTGTGGAGGGCGTTATTCCGGGTGAGCAGGTGGCCATTAAGGTCCTCAAGGTCGGCAAGTCCTTTGGCTTTGCGCGCCTAGAAGAGATTCTAACGGCCAGTCCGGACCGCGTGGAAATTACCGACCCTATTGGCCGGCAGATTGGTACCATGACCCTGCAACATCTAGCTTATCCTGCCCAGCTCAAGGCTAAGCAGGCCCTAGTCAAGCAAGTCTTCAGTCGCCTAGGAAAATTCCCAGAAAGTTTGGAAGTCCGGCCGACTCATGGCATGGACCATCCTTGGCAATACCGCAATAAGGCCCAAATCCCGGTGCGGACCGTCAAAGGCCAACTAGAGACCGGCTTCTTCCGTAAGAACAGCCACCAGCTAGTGCCGGTGGAGAATTTCCATATTCAAGATCCGGCCATCGACCAAGCTATTTTGGTGACGCGGGATATTCTACGCCAGCTGGGCTACTTGGCTTACGACGAGGAAAGCCGCAAGGGCCAAATTCGCCATATCATCGTCAAGCGCGGCCACTATAGTGGCCAAGTCATGATAATCCTGGTCGTCAATGGCAAGGGCCTGCCACGAGAAGAACAGTTAGTGGAAGCCCTGACCGATGCCATTCCTAACCTAGTCAGCCTAGTCCTCAACACCCATACGCAGGCCAATAATGTCATTATGGGGCCGACCAATCGCCTCTTGTGGGGACAGCCAGTTTATCAGGATCAGATGCTGGGCTTGGACTTCTCCATCTCGCCTCATTCCTTCTATCAGGTCAACACCCCTCAGGCTGAGGCGCTCTATCGCTACGCTATTGAGGCGGCCGATTTATCTGGCAGCGAGACCGTCCTAGATGCCTACTGCGGGATTGGCACCATCTCCCTGGCCCTAGCCCGTCAAGCCGGTCAGGTCTATGCCATGGAAATCGTACCAGAAGCCATCGACATGGCGCGGGCTAATGCTCAAGCCAACGGCCTAAGCAATGTGACCTTCCAAGCCGGCAAGGCCGAAGAGGTGCTACCCGCTTGGCAGGCAGAAGGCATACATTTTGATGTAGCGGTGGTTGACCCACCGCGCAAGGGCCTAGACCCAGAATTCGTTAAGACCCTGATTGAGCTGGCGCCGGACAAGATTGTTTACGTGTCCTGTAACCCAGCCACCTGCGCCCGTGACTGCCAACTCTTGGCCCAGGCAGGCTATGAGCTGCAGTGGGTGCAGCCCGTGGATTTATTCCCTCAGACCGCGCATGTTGAGGCGGTCTGTTTGATGTCAAGAAGAGAGAAATAAATAGCGAAAAGTAGCGTATTAGGACACTTGCAGCGATGGTAGTACTGTTCCTTCTTACGGATACGGGTTGCTTCACGATAGAATTCCTGAAATTGCTGTTCGGTACAAGGAACTTTCTCCTTGAGTGAACGAATGTAGATGAATCTTTGACTCTGATTGTCTGTGTTTGCCATGTCTTTTACCTCCGTTGGCTTGAATTTCCAAGCGGAGTACAAAAGCATGGCTGCCAGTATTAATGTTCATAGTTGGTCACCTCATGCGGATTGCTCCGCTTATTAACTGGTGACCAGCTCGTTTGCTAAGCTGGCACTGTATTTACTTGTGAGGCTTTTCTATCAATTGCAAACACACCACGTGGTCACGAAGATGGTGAATTGATGGTTGGGTCAGACAGTTTAACGTCTTGTCCGGGACGATTATTTATTTAATTGTCATTAGCTATCTGCTCTAAATCTGCGAAGACTTCGCTGTAGTAGCAGGAAGCTAAGTTGTGTAATTCAGTAGCGTCATATCTTGCAAAGACTGAATTAACAACAGCGAAACCATACTCGGCTGCCACTTTTGAAGCGGCATTCTCGATGTTGGTTTCCCACATTTCGATTTCATGCCTCTGCATTTTCTAATCCTCCTTTTAAAAGATTTAGAATCAAATCTGTAATAGTTATACCAAGCGAAAAAGACACTTAAAATTGAGCCGAATACAGAAAAAGGACACTTTAGACACTTTTGAAGACACTTTCTGAATGCCTGTTAGTGCTGGTTTATAAGGTTTTGAAATTTGTTAACGTTGCAAAGGGTTGGTTTTTGTCGTTTTTTGGATTATAATATATAGTGATTCATTGTATTTGCATTTGTGTGGAGGCGGTTTGGTGAAGCTAGCAGATATATGTAGATGTGTTTATCCATCATGTCCGAACATCAAAAGCCAGAAGAAATTTATAGAAGAATTATTCAAGGATGCTGGAATTACTGCTTAAATTTCAGATAGCAATAAAAAGGAATTGTTCAAAGGAAAACCATTTACGGATAATTTGAAGAGTTCTGTTAATTGTGGTGACATTATTGCTTCCTTAACCAGCTTTTTTGAAACACAAATAAATGATGCTGGAGCAGTATTGGTAGAACTAGGTGTTCCGGTTAAAGATGAACCAAATAAAAAAGTACTAGCTATAGCGCTAGCGCGTCAGATGAAATTACTTATAGAGAGCGATAATAAAGATGTAGAAGATATTGTTGCACTTGAGTATCAGCAAGCTAAGCAAAATGATGCTGAAACAAGCCACAATGAATTTAGACAACCATTGTATAAAGGCGACAGTGTTTCTGTTTACCATTCTAGTAGACATGAGATTCAGAGCTACGCCTCAGTAACACACGTATGGGAATTGTTTAATACCGGAAAGATTATATGGTCGGGTAGAAAGTTAGTATATAAACGAGGGCCTAAAGATAGACCGGAAGCACATCCTGATGTAATAGAAATACCGGATGTAAAACCTAATGAAAGCATAAAAATAACCACGACCATTGATGGACGTGGCTTCGAGGGAGTAACACATTGTAAATGGGAAATGCAGGACTCAGATGGTGAGAACTGTTTCCCAGAAAGAGATTCGTTATTTTGCGTAACGATAGACGCAAAGTTTAAGCGCAACTAGAGACGGAGGTAAAAGCGTGAAAGAACAAGCTATTGAAAAATGGTCAACATTGAAAGAAGTTCAAGAATATCTGGGTGTTGGGCGTGACACCATTTTGCAGTGGATTGCAAAAAGAAATATGCCAGCGTATAAAGTGGGTCGCCTCTGGAAATTCAAATTGTCTGAGGTTGATGATTGGATTCGTTCCGGCGGTGCAGCAGATGATAATTCTGGAGCAGATGAATAAGCTGTCCGTTTTTTAGGACGCATGATTTTATACAATTATGATGTGGTAGTGTCCCTACCAACGAGAAGACAAATTAAGCCAAAGAAAGGTATGGATGTAATTATGGATAATCAAGTACACAATACGATTGTGAGTTTTATATGGGGAATTGCAGATGACTGTCTGCGAGATGTTTATGTTCGTGGTAAGTACCGTGACGTTATTCTTCCGATGACAGTAATTCGTCGTCTTGACGCTATGTTGGAAGATACAAAACCAGCAGTTCTTGAAATGAAAGAAAAGATGGATGCAGCAGGTATCACTAATCAGTGGCCAGCTCTTTGTAATGCAGCAGGTCAGGCTTTCTGTAATTCATCACCATTCTTATTAAAAGACCTTACAAGCCGTGCGAAGAAGCAAACTCTTAAGGTTGACTTTGAAGCATATTTAGATGGCTTCTCTCCAAATGTTCAGGAGATTTTGGAAAAGTTCAAGTTCCGCAATCAGATTGACACCATGATTGATGCGGATATACTTGGTGCAGTTATTGAAAAGTTTATTTCTCCAACCATCAATCTTAGTCCTAAGCCAGTTTATACAGATGACACTATGAGTACCATCAAACTACCGGCTCTTGATAATCATGGTATGGGAACTGTATTTGAAGAATTGATTCGTAAATTCAATGAAGAAAACAACGAGGAAGCCGGAGAACACTGGACACCTCGTGATGTTGTTGACCTTATGGCAGATTTGATTTTTGTACCGATAGCAGACCAAATTATGGATGCAACGTATTCTTGTTATGATGGTGCCTGTGGTACAGGTGGAATGCTGACTGTTGCACAGGATAGACTTATGACTCTTGCGAAGAGACGTGGTAGAAATGTGTCTATTCATCTCTTTGGTCAGGAACTTCAACCAGAAACATATGCGATTTGTAAGGCTGATATGTTGTTAAAGGGCGATGGTGAGCAGGCGGAACATATTGCATATGGTTCAACATTATCTGCTGATGGAAACGCATCTCGTCAGTTTGACTTTATGTTGGCAAATCCTCCATACGGTAAAAGCTGGAAAACAGATGCTGAGAAGATGGGTGGAAAAAAGGATATCCTTGATAGCAGATTTAATGCATACTTGGATGATGAAACACAGCTTACTATGATACCAAGAACGAGTGATGGTCAGCTTCTCTTCTTACTAAATAATGTTGCAAAAATGAAAAATGACACACCTCTTGGAAGCCGTATTGCTGAGGTTCATAATGGTTCTTCAATCTTTACTGGAGACGCCGGCAGTGGTGAAAGTAATGCTCGTAGGTATTTAATTGAAAATGACCTTGTTGAGGCTATCATCGCATTACCAGAGAACATGTTCTACAACACTGGTATTGGGACTTATATCTGGGTGTTATCAAATAAAAAGGAAGATAGACGTAAAGGCAAGATACAGTTAATTGATGCAACTGCAATGAAATCTCCATTACGTAAGAATATGGGTAAAAAGAATTGCGAATTCACGCCTGAAATCCGTAACGAAATTATGAGGATTTTTCTTGAGATGGAGCAGAGTGAAATAAGCTATATTTTAGAGAATGATGAATTTGCATACTGGACAATAACAGTAGAACGACCTTTAAGACTAAGGGTTGTGCCAAGCAAAAAGATTCCTCATGATGTATTAAAGAATGAAGAAGAATATGAAATGGTAAAAGGAGCTCTTGAAAGAGTTGGAGAAAAACATCTCGATGATTGGGATGCATATGCAAAAGATACAAAGTTAAAGGCAGGCGTTTTGAAAAAAATAAGACCTTTTATAACAGTTAAGGATTCCTCTGCTAAAGCTGTAAAGGGAGAAGCTGATACAGATTTAAGAGAAGCAGAAAATGTTCCATTTAAGTATGATGGCGGTATAGAAGCTTTTATGGAGAACGAGGTTCTTGTATATGCTCCTGACGCCTATATAGACAGTAAAAAAACACAGATTGGCTACGAGATAAGTTTTACTCAGTATTTCTACAAACCAGTAGAATTAAAGGATATGAAAGATATTTTAAATAATCTTTCTATCCTTGAAGAACAAGCCGATGGGATGATTAAAGATATATTGGGAGGCGGAGCAATTTGAAACAGTATGAAATGGTAGAAGTACCAGCAAAGTGGCTCAGAGCACTTCCTTCTCATTGGGGATGTAAAAAAATAGGTTCACTGTTTTCAGAAAGAAAAACCAAGGTATCAGATAAAGATTTTCCACCTTTATCAGTAGCCAAAATAGGTGTTGTTCCACAACTTGAAACAGCAGTAAAAACTGACGCAGGTGATAACAGAAAATTGGTTTGTAGCGGAGATTTTGTGATAAATAGTCGTTCAGATAGAAAAGGTTCTTGCGGTGTTGCATCACAAGATGGCTCAGTGTCTTTGATAAATATTGTGTTAGCACCACGAGACGAATGGAATCGTCGTTATGTACATTATTTGATGAGAAGCCAAGCTTTTTCAGAGGAATATTATAGATATGGAAGAGGTATAGTAGCCGATTTGTGGACGACGCGTTTTAGTGAAATGAAAAATATTTTGCTCCCAGTTCCGCCACAAACAGAACAGGATGCTATAGTAAGATTTCTTGATTGGAAAGTTTCTTCAATTAATAGTTTAATAAACATAAAGAAAAAAGAGATTAAATCTATTGATGAACTGAAAAGGTCAGCTATAAATGATGCAGTTACTCATGGACTATCATCAGATGTAGAAATGAAGTTTAGTGGTGTGAAATGGCTTGGGGATATTCCTGAACATTGGACAACAATTAAGTTGAGACAAATACTTCATCCGTTTAGTGAGAAGAATCACCCTGAATTACCACTATTATCTGTTGTACGAGAAAAAGGTGTTATTGTACGTGATGTTGACGATAAGGAAAGTAATCATAATTTCATTCCCGATGACCTCAGTGGTTATAAATTAGTAAAAAAGGGACAATTTGCCATGAATAAAATGAAAGCATGGCAAGGCTCTTACGGCATTTCGGATTATACAGGTATTGTAAGTCCTGCATACTTTATTTTTGATGTGGATTTCGAGAATTTAGAATATTTTCATTATGCGATAAGAAGTAAGGTATATGTAAACTTCTTTGCACAAGCATCTGATGGAATTCGAGTAGGACAATGGGATTTGCAAATGGATAAAATGAAGGAAATTCCATTTATTGTGCCTTCTAAGGATGAACAAGTAGCGATAGTTGAGCATATAAAGAGTATACTCCCTAAGTTTGATTCAGCAATTCAGGTACTCGAAAAAGAGGTCTCTGAATTGGAGGAGTATAAAAACAGAATCATTGCGGATGCTGTAACTGGAAAAATTGATATTAGGGATATAGAAATTCCTAATTGTGAATACATAGATGAAGAAAATGACTCTGAAGATGAGGATTTAGACGAGGAGTCAACTGATGAGGAGGTGTAAGCTATGGCTTTTACAAACACAAAAGAAAATGGCCTTGAAGCCCTTATTGTGAAGTGGCTGGTTGAGCAGAATGGCTATGAGCAAGGCACCAATGCGGACTATAACCGTGACTATGCTATTGATGAAACACGCTTGTTCCGTTTCCTTAAGGATACACAGCCGGATTCATTGGATAAACTCGGAGTTTCTAAGTCTGATGTTAAGAAGAACCAGTTTTTGAATCGTTTGCAGGGAGAAATAGCTAAGCGCGGTATTATTGATGTTCTCCGTAATGGTGTGAAGGTTTACCCTGCCAGCTTGATTATGTTCTATCTGACTCCAACTGAGAATAATGTTAAGGCCAAGGAAATGTACGAAAAGAATATTTTCAGTGTAACAAGGCAGCTGATGTATTCAAATGATGCTACAAGACTGGCACTTGACATGTGTGTATTCATCAATGGCCTTCCGGTTATTACATTTGAACTGAAAAACCAGCTTACAAAACAGGATGTTGATGATGCTGTTAATCAATACAAGACAGACCGTGACCCAAGAGAACTGTTATTCCAGTTTAAGCGCTGCATGGTTCACTTTGCGGTAGATGATGCAAGAATCAAGTTCTGTACAAAGCTTGATGGAAAGAGCAGTTGGTTCCTTCCTTTTGATAAAGGTTATAACGATGGTGCAGGTAATCCTCCAAACCCGGATGGAATTATGACTGATTATTTGTGGAAGGATATCCTCACAAAACATAAGCTAAGTCGAATTATCGAGAACTATGCACAGGTTGTTGTTGAAGAAGACCCTGAAACAAAGAAAAAGAGTGTTAAGCAGATATTCCCTCGCTACCATCAGTTAGATGTTGTAGAAAAACTCCTTGCTGATGTAAAGAAAAATGGTATCGGAAAGAGATATCTAATTCAGCACAGTGCTGGTTCAGGAAAGTCTAATTCTATCTCTTGGCTTGCTCATCAGTTAATTGGACTTGAAGAAAATGGACATCCTATGCTGGATTCTGTTCTGGTTGTAACTGACCGAAGAATTCTTGATAAACAGATTAGAGATAATATAAAGCAGTTCATGCAGGTTTCTAATACAGTTGTATGGGCAGAACATTCTAGTGATTTAAGAGATGGCATTAAAGATGGAAAAAGAATTATTATCACCACAATAGAAAAGTTCCCTTATGTAGTGCCTGATATTGGAGTAAAACATAAGGATAATAAGTTTGCAGTTATTATAGACGAAGCACACTCTGGTCAGAGCGGAAGAAACTCAGCTCAGATGAATTTGGCACTTTCCGGACTTACTTCGGAAGATGAGATGGATAACGAAGATAAAATCAATGCAATGATGGAGGGCCGTAAGTTACTTGCTAACGCTAGCTATTTTGCGTTTACTGCAACTCCAAAGAATAAGACATTGGAAACCTTCGGTGTTCCATATCAGGATGGTGATGAAGTAAAGCATCGTCCTTATCATTCATACACTATGAAGCAGGCAATTCAGGAAGGCTTCATTCTTGATGTGCTGAAATATTATACACCTATTTCAAGCTACTACAAGCTTATGAAAACCGTGCAGGATGACCCTATGTTTGATAAGAAACGAGCACAGAAGAAGTTGAGAGCGTTTGTGGAAAGTGATAGTTACACAATTACTCAAAAGGCAGAAATGATGGTGGAGCACTTCCACGAACAGGTCATTTCAAAAGGAAAAATTGGCGGTCAGGCTCGTGCTATGGTTGTAACTGCAAGTATTTCACGTTGTATTGAGTATTACTATGCTTTGAATAAGTGTCTTGCAGCGAGACGTAGCCCTTATAAAACGATTGTTGCGTTCTCAGGTGAACATAAGTATCAGGGGCAGGAACCACCGCTAACTTCTGCAGCTATGAATGGATTTACAGATGCAAAGATTCCTAAGACCTTAAAAACTGATCCATATCGTATCCTGGTAGTTGCTGATATGTTCCAGACAGGCTTTGATGAACCTCTTCTTCATACTATGTATGTAGATAAAATGCTTTATGATATCAAAGCAGTGCAGACTTTGTCGCGATTAAATAGATGCCATCCGATGAAGCATGATGCTTTCGTAATGGATTTTGCCAATAACCCTATTTTGATAGAGCAGTCATTCTCTAGATACTATAGAACTACATTGCTTTCAGGGGAAACAGACCCTAACAAACTGTATGACCTTATAGCAACAATGGAAGGATATCAGGTTTATTCATCAGCACACGTTGAACAGCTTGTAGACCTTTATCTTAATGGAGCAGATAGAGACAGGCTTGACCCCATCCTTGACGCTTGTGTCGCTGTTTACAAAAATCTCGAATTGGAGGAGCAGATAAAATTTAAGAGTTCTGCAAAAGCATTCTGTCGTACCTATGGATTTCTTGGTGCAATTCTGCCTTATGGTGATGCAGATTGGGAGAAACTTTCTATATTCCTGAATTTACTTATCACTAAGCTACCTTCGCCGAGAGACGATGATTTCTCAGAAGGTATTCTTGATGTAATTGACCTTGATAGCTATAGATTAGAAGCTCAGGAGTCAATGTCCATCAAATTAGAGGATGCGGATGCAGAGGTAGCACCGGTTCCGGCTGGTAGCGCAGGACACATTGTGAATCCTGAGATGGATTTACTTTCAATTATATTAAACGACTTTAACGATATGTTTGGAAACATTGAATGGAAGGAACCGGACAATGTACGCAGACAGATTGTGGCTATTCCAGAGATGGTTGCAAAAGATGAGAAGTACCAGAATGCTATGAAAAATTCCGATAAGCAGAATGCGCGTATTGAAAGTGAACGTGCATTACAGCAGGTTATTTTCTCTGTAATGGCGGATAATATGGAACTTTTCAAACAATTCCAAGATAATCCTTCTTTCAAAAAATGGCTGTCAGATATGGTGTTTAACATGACATATGAGCCAAATGTTGGAAGTAAGATTGTAAAGTACCCGGAACCAAAACCTAAAATGAGTATGGTAGCAGAAGATACAGTTACAAACGGATACAAAAAATAAAAAATGATGAAGGAGGCGCAGTATGAGAGGGGTGTTATCTAAAAACATGGTGATTTCGAGTCACTCTTTTGCGAAGTTACACAGCTATAGAAGCTTGCGTGGACGACTGAAGGACAGCTGCGCCTGTTTCATTTAAAAATTAGAAACAATAAATTTAATCCAGACAAGATGAAAACTCGTCTATATCTAAATGATCTCAATGGTGGAGAATATGTATTCTAACGTGCTAGAATAGAAAGATTAAAAGGTTATCGGAGACGATTTCGCTGTTGGAGTATGGGTGGTCTGCCATATCATCAAGTGGTGTTTCGCGTTTCAGGTATTATTGGCGATTTAACTTAGGCGATGATGCTGTGTTTGACAGCTTTCTTGAAATGGAAAATAACGAAGATAGAGAACCCCATATGTCGGGAAATGTAATTTTTGACCGTTTTCTGAATGAAGATGAGGTGGAGATTGCGAAAGTATCTTTCTTCCATCACCTAACAAGACCCCTTCCTATAATACATCCTATGGTGTTTCCCTAGGTTATACGATTGGTCTTGACCCGACAAATAGTGTTACTGAATTTCCTCAGATAGTTGAGGAGAGAATTCAAGGAGATATCAGACGTAATATCGAATATATATTGAAAAGGTAAATTATAATTTCCTAGGGCAGCATTCTTTCTATTTCTATATGCGTCCATTTAATGATGCGGAAGATGAAAAGAAAGCGAATATGTAAGCTGTTATGAAATGAGATGTTGACCTACGAGTGAAAAAATCTTACTGAGGTGCTGGATATGAAAATAGGTTTAGCTGGAGAATTAATTATTAGATGTTTAGGCTGTGGCTCTGAATTCAGGATTAACCTTGATTCACTTGATGAAGAATGCTTTGCTTATGAAAGTAACATGGGTGCTGAAGTTGAGCACGATTTCTATGGAGAGTGCCAATGCGAAGATTGCAGAAACGTAATGCGTTTTACCATCAAGGCATTTGAATATCCTGTTGGTGCTCTGAACTTTTACGATGAAGAAAGCGATGGTTGTGAAATCTTAGAATCTCCGGAAATAGTAGTTAATTATTATGATTCTGATTTTGGTTATTATGAAGAAGAAGGTATCCGTCAGCAAGTAAGCGGAGCCTGTGCAAATATTGAAAGAGTTCTAAGAGATAAAGAAGCTATTTACGATATAACATCAAGGGAGTTTGAGGAACTTGTAGGAGAGGTTTTTTCACAGCAAGGATATAATGTTGAAATTACACCTGCAACGAGAGATGGCGGTTGTGATATTATCGCAACAAAAGAAATTAGTGGAATTCCTTATATGATTCTAATTGAATGTAAAAAGTACAGTGCAAGGCACAAGGTTGATGTTCAATTGGTTAGAAGTCTATTGGGAGTTCAATCTGACAGGAAAGCAAATAAAGCAATTCTTGTGACATCTTCCTTGTTTACAAGAGACGCAAGACAGTTTGCTGAGCGTCAGGAGCATTTGATTTCATTAGTTGATGTTAACGAGTTGATGGATATGATGAGAAATACTATTTAAATACTAGGTTGAGACGATGAATTTTATGTGGGAATAGTTCTTCGATGACCAATTCCCTAAAAGGCTAGTCCCGGCTTGAGGCACTGGCGGAAGATAATCCGCTTATATATAGCAACAAGGGAAACTTGATATGTTTCCGACAACGAGAAGGGTTTAGGTTGCAGATTGAATAGGGGTAAAATGTGCCGATTGATATATTTCTGAGAACAATCGAAAATCGGCTCAAAACGGTATGATATGTCCCGATATTGCGATATCAATTAGCACGTAGCGAGCTATTTGGAGTGTGTGTGGCTACTTGTTAAAGATCATACTAGCTAGGTATTGATAAATTTATTGAAAAGGTGGGACTGATTATCAATGGGAATGGGAATGACAAACAAACAAAAGGTGGATATGGCCAATCAACGAGGGATTGATTTGCCTTTGGAAATGCTTGAAAGAGATATAGTGGCGGTCTATGGCGTGTTTGCTAAAAAGGAGAACGAAGAATTTTGTATCTATGTGGGGAAAGCCACGAACTTACGTGCTAGATT
>ERZ772999.1269-NODE-1269-length-14845-cov-4.096078_pt1 | contig 14845 bp, 9 predicted proteins | sample MGYA00511467_ERZ772999 | MGnify/ENA primary metagenome ERZ772999 (study PRJEB29015, sample SAMEA2738064) | human oral metagenome | biome: human oral; feature: human-associated habitat; material: saliva | place: China | collected 2218 ... | reverse complement strand
CGCCGCAGAGCGACGGGAAAAGGGAAAGGTTGTGTTTTATCGAGCGCAAAGATAAGTCTTTTGTTTCGAACTGTCGTGATTTTCGACGAGAAATGTTTCTATTTTTCGATCTCGCGAACGGAAAAACAAAAACACGGGGACTTTTTTTCGAACTGTTCCTTGTTCCTCTCATCGCCCTCCTCCTTTTCGTTTCCTTCTCTCCTAGCTTCGCACATTCGTCGCCGGCCCCCTGTTGAGTGCCCCCTCGCGCGGGTCGCACGCGCGGGGGGACGCGCACCCGCGCCTTGCGCACTCAGCAAGTTTCCACTTTTTTGCCTTCACCCCTCATCTGCAATCTGTTGAATCACTGAATGTTAGGGGTGAAGGCTTTTGCATTTTCTCTATCTTCACCGGAGGGTGAAGGAACTTCACCGAAACCTTCACCCACAAAGTGCTATTGCTCAATACATTGTGCCCATCGGGTGAAGCGGTGAAGGCAAAAAACGAAAAACAACTGACACGTGCGCGCGTGCGCGCACGAAGAGCGTGGGAAAGATCGGGGCAATCGGCGCGCGTGGGGTGCACGACGGAGGACAACGAGGGCTATTGCTGCGCCAATCGAATTGGGGCGGCACGGGAGTGGGCTATCGATTTCTTTTCTTGGGCGGTTGGCTGAGTTTGTAGGAAACCTGGATCATGGCGTAGGAGGGCAGTGAGTTGTACCACGTTTCCACGATGCCTTGTGCGTTGATCACTTTCGTCACGTTGCTGAGTCCGCCGAAGATGTCGTAACCCTCTAAGGCCACATTTAGGCGACCGCGAAGGAAGGTCTTTTCCAAATGCGCATTGGCCACGAAACGCAGGTCGTTCATGCTGGCATCGCTGTACCCCGCGCGTTGATAGAGTTTGCAGTCCGTGCTGAAGGCGAATTGACCCGGGAGCGGGAGCTGGATGTTCAGTCCGTAGGTCACATCAAAACTGTTGATGGTTTGGAAGTTCTTGCGCGCCGACGTGGCATGCCAATAGCGTGCTCCGATGCTTCCATCTATAATCACGCGTTTAATTTTGGCATTAAAACGGAGGTTTTGCTGCACCGCAAAGTTTTGTACCGTGCTTCGCTCCGTCACATAGTCCACACTGTTGCGGAAATCTGCCTTCGTCTCGCTGGTAAAGAGCGTCTGCCTGTCCTTGTCAAAAGGCCGTTCCCAAAACATTCTAGCCGCAGCATGCCAGTTGCCGTCTACATTTCTCGGATAAAAAGTGCGCACACCGGTGGCGGCATCGTAGGTCTGCCCGTGAGCAACGGCATTGCGCGTGACGTCCCAAGCGGCGTCGATGAAAAACTTCTTCCCCTCTTTCCATTTCCACCAGCTTCTCGAGAAAGTCACCTTGTGCGAGGTGCTGCGCTGAAGATGAGGGTTGCCGCAATAGAGATTCAGCGGATCGGCGTTGTCGGTATAGTCAAGCAGATTGAACAGCTCGGGATAGGCAGCATGCATGCGGTAGGTGATATGGCAATTGTCGAATCCCCAAGAGAGGGTGGGGAGGAAGAACAATTGGTTGCGTCGAGGATGAGCGTGCAAGGCGTCTCGGCGGTAGGTCAGGCGCTCGATGCTTCCGTTGACTGTGGAGGTAAAAGTGATATGCTGGTTGGGCAACTTCCCACCCAACCAAATTGTGCAGCGCGCACCGAGTGTGCCGTTCAGGGAGTTGTGACGGCTGTCGTAGGAGTTCGGGGTATCCAATGTTTGCAATAAGGCTGCCGTGGTGGAAGGCAGTGCGCCGAACTCCGGCGTGCTTGCGCCTAATCGGTCGAGGCGATAGAAATTGCGGTTGTCTTCGAGATGCGCTGCGCTGACATCCAGAAAGGAGGTGATACTTCCCCATTCGGGGCGATAAACGTATTCCGTTCGGAATTTGGCGTGAATTTTCGTTGTCGGCACATCGACAAAACGCAACTGATGCTCGTCCGGCCGAAGGCTCTGCGCCGATTGGCCGTAGCGCAAGCGGTAGTCGGAGAAGGTGGTGCCGGTTTTGTGCTCGAAATCGGCATTGACTTCGATTTTAAAGTAATCGGGAGTGTGGGCTACTTTTGAAAAATAGTTTGCATTCACCTTCCCCGACCACGCATGCTCGCGACTCTTCTCTTGATTCTGCTGGCGATTGGTGAGCAACTTCGCCAAACGTTCGCTCGAACTCAGGAACAAGCTGTCTAATGACGCAGCGCGATAGGCATCCTTCGGGTCGGCTGAAAATTCTGCCCCTTGTGACAAAGCGTTGTTGTGATGGTGTTGATAGTACAAGGCGGCAAAGACATTGAAGAATCCTTCGTCTCGCTTTCTTTCAAACGCTTGTTCTGTTTGCACCTTGAAGTGATTGCCCTCTGCCTCACGGCGTGCACGATGGAATGTACTATTGGGCAATGTGGGTTGGAAGGTTTCTGAGGAGGTAATGCTCTGATTAAATGTGTTTTGATGGTAGATTTTGGCGTGGCCCACGTATTTCCACTGGTCCTTATCGCCTTTGACGAGGAATTCAAAACCGGCGGTCTGCATCGTGGTGCGTCCGGAGGCCGAACCGTTGGCGTTCCAGTTGCCTGAAGTGCCCGGTTCGCGCGTGTCGTTGGTGTTGTTGGCATTGGCATAGAGAGCCAACCGCGAATGGTCGGTGAAACGGAGTCCAAAGAGGCGTGCGAGATAGCGATCGGCCGTGCCGTAACCCGCTCCGACGTTGCCCACCCATCCGATGGCGTATTCGCGTTTCAGATTGACGTCCACCACAAGGGGCAGGTCTTCTTTGCGCTCGTCTTTGCCTTTGGTGATATAGCTCCAGGGATGCTCCTTGCGATAAACCTTCACCTTGTTCACCATATAGGCCGGAAGGTTTTCCAACGCCACACGCGGATCTCCGCGAAAGAAGTCTTCGCCATTGACCAGCAGACTGCTCACATACTGCCCATTGACGGTGATTTGGCCGTCGCGCAGTTGGAAGCCCGGGAGGAGTTTGATGAGGCCGTCGAGCATCGAGCCTTCGGCCAATTGAAACGCGTCGGCGTAGTAGATGAGGGTGTCGCCTTTTACCACCATGCGAATCTTTGAAGTGCGCACTTCTGCTGCGCCCAGTTCGATGTCGCGATGCTTACCGATCTTCTTCATCATAATTTCTCCTACCGATCTGCGCTGTTCTCTGCGTCCTAGATCACGTTTGTAGAGGTTGGCATACTGCGTGACGTAGCCTTCCTTCGAAAAACGAAAGATGTAATCGGCACGCAACAGAAATAGTCCTCGAAACTCGTCCCCGAAATTGTAAGAGGAACGGCCGTATGAATAGTTCTTATCAGTGTTGTGTTGCGAAACAAGGGAACTATCGGGACGTAGCACTTCGACTTTTACGCCTTTGAGCATTTCGTGCGTGAAGCTATCCATGACTTTGGCATAGACAGCAATGCTGTCGCGTTGAGATTGTGCGTGGAGCGTGCCGAAAGACGCGAGCGCGAGGAGGAATAACAATAGATTTCTCATAATTTCATGGTTCGGTAAAAGCGAAAGAGATATTATAGAAGGTATAGGGTGCGAATTTAATAATTTGTTTCTATTATGACGTATGAGCCACGGAGATTTGAGTTCCCAACTTTCGTTTTGCGAACTTTTTGTTGATTTTCTTCCGCGTACTCGCTGACTTTTCGTCAGTAAGTCGTCGAAGTTGGCATTGTGTGAGATCTTTGTCTCTTGAGTCTCTTGTCAAATAGACGTGTCGCACTCAATTGCCGATGAGCATAAAACATTCCCGTCCCCGAAACACAACACATGCTGTGGTCTCGGGGACGGGAATTCGTTTGGCGAAATGAGAGTGTCGCGAGCGCATTAGACAAGTCGTTCCAGTCCACTCGGCACGGTTCTCCGCAGGACGTCGAGGCGAGGACGCTCGGCGAAGGGGAGGGCGTCGATGGCTTCTGCCACCGTGCGGCGCGCCGTTTCGGGATTGTTGTTTTCGGCACTCAGGTGGCAGAGCCACACGCGGCGCGTCTCGGGCGTGAGGTGCTGTTTCAAGGCTTCGGCTGTGAGGCGGTTGTCCATGTGTCCGCGTCCGCCGGAGATGCGTTTGCGCAGGTAGAGCGGGTAGGGGCCGTTGTCGAGGAGTTCGCGGTCATAGTTGGCCTCGATCACGAGGTAGCGGGCGCGCTGCACGTAGGGGATCATGGTTTCGGTGAATTGTCCGGCGTCGGTGATGAGGCAGAAGGTGGGGCGTCCGTCGCCTCCATGCGGTGCAAAGAGGTCGGTGGCGTTGGTTTCTTCCGGTTCGATGAGCTCGATGAAGTAACCGTTGTTGTCCGTCGCATCGTGAGGAACGGCAAACGGCGTGATGCGTAAATTCCCCACCTCGAACGGCGTGTTGAGCACTGTGCAGCGTTGCAAGTCCTCGGGGATCTTTTTTGTCATGAAGCGATTGCGCACGATTCCCTCGTGCACGGGCATCGAAGCGTAGACGGGGATGCGGAATTCAATGGAGAGCGGTCCCACGGCTTTGATGTGATCCGTGTGGTCGTGGGTGACGATGATCGCTTTGATTTTGGGCATCGTCAGTCCGTAGTCGCGCATGTGTTTTTTGAAGGCGCGAATGCCGATGCCCAAGTCGATGAGAATGGCTTCGCCGCGCGATTCGAGATAGTAACAATTGCCGGAGCTACCGCTGCCGAAACAGATAAATTGCATGGAAAGAAGGAGTCAGAAAGGAGAAGTGAGCCGCGGAACCTCAGAAAGGCAAGCCCACGGCGAAGTGGAGGGTGAAGTCGCGCGAGAAGTTGGGGTGGAAAATGGGGTAGTGCAGCGCACCGGAAGGCACTGCAGGATCGATGGCCTTCATTCCGCCGTCAAAACGCACGATGAAGTAGTTGAGATTCAGGCGCAAGCCCAATCCGTAGGCGACGGCCAGTTCGCGCAGACAGGAGTCGAAGCGAAATTGTCCGCCGTCCGGTCCCGTTTTGCCGCGGGTGGTCCACACATTGCCGGCGTCGACGAAGGCCGCCCCTTCAAATTTCCAGAAGAGCGAACTGCGATATTCCATCGAGAGGTCGATCTTCAGATTGCCGGTTTGGTTGATGAAGTCGATATTCCCGTCCTTCTGCGCGTAGCGTCCGGGACCGAGTTGTCGCACGTTCCACCCGCGCACCGAATTGGCGCCTCCCGAGAAGTAGCGTTTCTCGTAGGGGATCACCTTCGAATTGCCGAAGGGGATGGCGAGTCCGAACGCCGCATGCCACGCCAGCGAGTTGTTTTCCGAGAGCCGCACGCTTTTTGAGAAGTCCACATCGAACTTCACATATTGCGAATAAGGGATGCTGAAGATCGCGTAACTTCCGTCGGCCGTTTGGTGCATGCGCAGCATCTTCGAGATGCCGTAGAGGAGGTTACCGGCGGTTTCCATGCCGGCACGAATTTGGTAGCCGTTGGTGCGATAGAGGTTGGCCGATCCCGGAGTGCGCAAGGAATTGAAGACAAATCCATAGGCCGCCCGCATGATGAAGATATTCTCGTACGAATAGCGGAGCACGGCATAGCGTGGGTTGTCGCCTTCGAGGTAAGTGCGGCGGAAGGTGTCGGAAATCCACGGCATGAACACATAGTTCAGCGACACAATGTCCAGGTGATGTCGCAGATTGGGTCGTGCATGGCGATTCCAGTCTACGCTCCACGTGCCCGTCAGCACCCGACGGTAAAATTCCGGTCGGTTTTGCGAATTGTACATCACCGAAAAGTCAGTACTTCCCTTGTAGGTGCGCAAATTGCGCTCGCCCGGCGAGATGGGCAGCGTGGGGAAGCGCAGCGTCGCTTCGATCCCGTATTCCGTGTAATTCTGGTTGCGATACCCCTCCAGTCGGCGGATGGCCTCGTAAGCTCCGCGAAATTTGAGGAAGAAACTCTCCGCGCCGCGGAAGAGATTGCGTTGGGTATAGGTGAGGGTCGCCGCTCCTCCTAAATCCCCGGCCGTGTTCGTCCCTTCGAGGTCGAAACTGATACCGTTCGGCTTGTTGAGTTGCACCAGCAGATGCACATTCACGGTCGAATCGCCGGGAGCCGGTTGGGCGTAGTGGATGTTCGAGTAGTTCACCGCCGCCAGCGCATTGAGGTTTTGGTAAGTATATTGTGTGGCGAGGTCGCGATAAAGACTATCGGGCAAGACGAAGAGGTTGCGCACGTAAGTGTGTCGATTGATGCGCGTGTGTCCGGCGGACTCAAACGTGATGTTGCGGTAGAACGAACTGTCGGTCGGTGCTTCCTCGGTGTTGAGTTCGATGAGCGAAACGCGGCCGATGCGATAGACCTGGTAGGCCATCCGTCGATCCACCCCCCTCGGCGGCTGCACGCGCAGGGTGAGTCGCACCGCCTGACTCAGCGGGAGGGTATCGGCTACAAAACTCACATACTCATTGTTGGCATTCATATAGCCGTTGTTTTGCAGTCGGTGCACGATGCGCGTGCGTTCCTCGCCGAGTAGCGCAAGGTCGAGCGGCATGCCTTTGTAGAGTTTTGAATTCGACGAATCGGCCATGATGAGCCTCCGCACGGTGTCGTTGTCAAATTCTCGCCGCAGTTCGTGCACATACGATCGATTGCCCGGCAAGAGGCGGTAAGTCAGCGCGACTCGCCGCTGTTTTTGTGTCAAGGTCGTGTCGACGCGCGCTTGCAAATAGCCTTTGCTCTGCAAGGCCATGCGCAGTGCCGCCATCGAGTAGCCGGTCAGCGTGTCGTTGTAGACCACCGGCGCCTCGCCGATGCGGTGCACGATGCGGTTGAGCGCATTGTGTTCGTCGGTTCCCGACAGACAGTAGATGCCGAGCGGCACTTTGAGGGTGCTGAGCCAGCGCGAGTTGGCTTCCTGTCGCACGTAGTTTCGATAGTCGGCGGCGGCCACCTGCGGATTGTTGCTCGTGACTTGTACGCGCGTGAGCATCGACCGCCCCTTCGGAACAAAGCGCACGGCCGAGCACCCCGTCAGTAACGGGATGAGCAGTAGCGTGAACAGAAAGTTGTGGAGGGACTTCACGAGAGGCTATTTTAGACTGCAAAGATAGGCATTTCGGAAAAAAGGTCGTACTTTCGCGCTACGTTTTCTCTCGGCACGCGCCGTCATCCCATGCTCAGCAAAAACAAACAAAAACTCATTCGCAGCCTCGATCGCAAGAAAAATCGCGATGCCGAAGGACTTTTTCTGGCCGAAGGTCCCAAACTGGTGACCGAACTGTTGGCCCACTTTCGTTGTCGTCTCTTGGTGGGCGAACCGGCCGTGTTGAGCAAAGTGCCCTCCGAGGCGAATGCCGTGGCCGAACGGGTCGAAGTCACTGCCGAGGAATTGGCGCGTGTGTCGTTGCAACGAGCGCCGCAAGGCGTGCTGGCTGTGTTCGAAAAGCCGCAGCCGGTGGCTGCGCAAAGTTTGCTCCCCGTAGCCGGTCGCAGTCTTTGCTTAGCCCTCGACGGTGTGCAAGATCCGGGCAACGTGGGCACCATCGTTCGCATTGCCGACTGGTGGGGCATCGAGCACGTGATCTGTTCGCACGACACAGCCGATGTGTTCGCCCCCAAAACGGTGCAATCCACCATGGGCGCTTTGGGGCGCGTCGGGGTGCACTACACCGATTTGCCCGCCTGGCTCGATGAGCTCCCCGCCGGTACGCCGGTCTACGGCACCTTGCTCGATGGCGACAACCTCTACGATAGCGAGTTGACGCCGCACGGCATCATCGTGATGGGCAACGAGGGCAACGGCCTTTCGTCTGCCGTCCGCGAGCGGGTGAGCCATCGTTTGCTCATTCCGAGCTTCCCCCCCGATCGCCCCACCAGCGAAAGCCTGAACGTGGCCGTGGCCACCGCCGTGACCTGTGCCGAGTTTCGGCGCCGCAGTTGAATTTTGAGTAGTTCGTCTACCGATCCGGAACAACTTATGATAGAAATACTTTTCATTGTCCTCCCTCTCTTTCTGCTCCTCCTGTCCGTGGGGCTCAACGTCTATTTTCGCGCCACCGCCTTCAAAGCGGTCATCGCTTGTGCCGACGCACAGTCGGCCCGCGTGCTGCCCGCGCCTCCCGTCGAGGGTGGGGTGGTGGGCACCGCCGCCGCGCCCTTAGATCCACTGGTGTCCATCATTCTGCCGGTGCAAAACGAAGCCGAAACCCTCAGTCGGCACCTCCCGCTGTTTTTGACGCAGCGTTTCGGTCCTTATGAGGTGGTGGTGGCCAATGCCGCCGGCGAAGACGGAGCAGTGGTCGACGTTGTGACGCGTTTTCAGGCGCAGCACGGCCATTTGCGCTACACCTTCGTCCCCGAGAGTCGTCGGCGCAACGTCGATGCCCACAAGGTGGCCGTGGCCCTCGGCGTCCGTGCCGCCCGTGCGCCGTGGGTGGTCGTGGTGGAGCCCGACAGCCGTCCGACGAGCGACGAATGGTTGCAGCATCTTGCCACCCACTTCACCGACGAGAACGACGTGGTGATGGGTTATGCCAACTATGAGCACGAAGATGCGTCGGCCGTGCCCGAAGCCAATCGACTCCGCGCGTGGGACTGGGCGCGGAGTGCGCGCTCTGTGCTCGCCGGCCATGCCGCGGCGGCCGACGGCGGCCACGTGGCTTTCCGCCGCGAATGGTTTTTGCAAAGCGGTGGTTTCGCCGGCAGTCTCGATTTGCCCTTCGGCGCCTGTGCGCTGTTGGCGGCGCGCGCCGATGCCCGGCGCGTGGCAGTCGAGATGCACCCCGCAAGTGTCGTGCGCCAGGTGATGCCCGACTGGGAAACGTTGCACACGCGTCGCAAAGAGCAGGCTGTGGTGCTGCAACGCACCGCTCACACGGCGGTTTACGTTTCGCCGCGCGAGCGCTGGAACAAAGTCATGACCGCAGTGGCGCTGGTTGCGGCGTTGCTCTACGTGGTGGGTCGACTGTTGGCTTTCGCGCCGGCACTGCACACGCTCTGGACGGCCAACGGCTGCACGCGTTGGGCCGCAACAGTGCTCTATGGTGCGGCGTTGCCCATGTATGCACCGGAGCAACTGGCTTTCGATGTGCCGGCTGCGCTGTTGTTGATCTGGATGTTGTGGCAACCCTATCGCGGCGAGCGGCGTTTGCTGCGTGCGCTGCACGAGCTGTAGGATACACACCGCAAACGTGCATGCTCGCGCGCTCGCGTACGCGCGCATGTCAGGTGGTTTTCGAAAAAAGCCTTCACCCCTTCACCGACCGGTCGCAAAACGTTGACCGACTGCTGTTTAGGGGTGAAGGCTTTTGCTTTTTTCCTTCACCTTCGCCTTCACCGTTTTGCTCCCCCGGGTTTCTTCTCGATTGGTGCCTGTTTTCGGCGAAAACCCGCGACGAATATTCTTCACTTTCGGGGTGAAGCCACGGGACGAGAGAGGTGAAGGGAAAAATAATAAAGTCTTCACCCTTAATCCGCTGTGCAATAGTGAAATACGCGAGGTGGGTGAAGAGGTGAAGGCTTTTTTCTGAAACTGACTGAGGCGCGCGCGGTGCGCGCGAGTACGCGTACATGCGCGAGAGGCGGTGCTGAAAACGCGAGACGGGATGCGCGCCGAGAATCATGGGAGGAAAGGAAAGAAAAGAGGGTGTTTTTTCGTGCGGGGCGGAAAGGTGCGTGCGCGTTCGCGAGAGGACGAAAGAAGCCATTCGGTGTGCGTGTCGCTGAGGCGTGCGTTGTGTAAACACCGCGCGCGTGGCAATTCGGTGGTGCCGAGAGTTGCGTGCTGCAGCGGATGAAATGCCGGTGCGGCGACCGCGGACGAAACGAAGCACGGGGAGGAGGCAGAAAAGAAAAAGGATCGATTCGTGAGAATCGATCCTTCTTGGAGTAGCGAGGCCGGGGATTGAACCCGGGACCTCAGGATTATGAATCCTGCGCTCTAACCAGCTGAGCTACCTCGCCGAGTGAACTTGTGAGTTGTTCCTCGTTTGCGAGTGCAAAAGTAGGGCATTTTTTTGTAGTGACCAAATTTTCGCTCGAAAAAAAGCAGATTTTCTTTACCTCTGCGATTTTCCTCTCGCCAACGCAGCTTCATTCGCTGCGAATGATGTATTTTTGTTTTGCACTTATCACAACACATTTCACATGGAACAAAACAAACTATCGATCGACACGCAGTGCGTGCAAGCGGGCTGGACGCCCAAGAACGGCGAACCGCGTCAATTGCCTATTTATCAGAGCACCACGTTCAAATATGAAAGCACCGAACAGATGGGCCGCCTCTTCGACTTGAAGGAGTCGGGCTATTTCTATTCGCGCTTGCAGAACCCCACCTGCGATTCGGCCGCTGCCAAAATCACCACGCTCGAAGGCGGTGTGGCCGGCATGCTCACTTCGAGCGGTCAGGCGGCGAGCTTCTATGCGGTGTTCAACATCTGTGAGGCCGGCGGACATTTCATTGCCACCAACGGCATCTACGGCGGCACGTTCAACCTCTTTGTGGTGACGATGAAGAAAATGGGTATCGACTGCACGCTGGTCGATCTGGATGCGAGCGACGAGGAATTGCGTGCCGCCTTCCGTCCCAACACGAAGCTCGTGTTCAGTGAAACGATTTCTAACCCCGGCGGTCGCGTGTGTGACATTGAGCGCTTCGCCCGCGTGGCGCACGAGCAGGGTGTGCCTTTGGTGATCGACAACACTTTTGCCACCCCGGTCAACTGCCGCCCCTTCGAGTGGGGAGCCGACATTGTGGTGCACTCCACCACCAAATACATGGACGGACAGGCGACGGCCGTGGGCGGTTGCATTGTCGACAGCGGCCACTTCGACTGGATGGCGCATGCCGACAAGTTCCCCGGACTTTGCACCCCCGATGAGAGCTACCACGGACTCATCTATGCTCAAGCCTTTGGTGCGGCGGGCTACATCGTGAAGGCCACCGCACAGCTCATGCGCGACTTGGGCAGCTGCCAGAGCCCGCAAAACGCCTTCTTGCTCAACAACGGTTTGGAGACACTCCACCTGCGCATGCGTCGTCACGTGGAGAACGCCCATGCCGTGGCCGCTTTCCTCAAGGCCCACCCGCGTGTGGCCTGGGTGCACTATGCCGACGATCCCGACGGTGTGGATGCGGCATTGGCCAAGAAGTACCTGCCCAACGGCGGTTGCGGTGTGCTGGCCTTCGGCCTGAAAGGCACACGCGAAGAGGCCGTTCGTTTCATGGATCGGCTCCGCCTGATCAGCATTGTGACGCACGTGGCCGACGCGAAGAGCTGCATTTTGCACCCCGCCAGTCACACGCATCGCCAGTTGAGCGATGAGCAGCTCCGCGCGGCCGGCATCGCTCCCGATCTGATGCGTTTGAGCCTCGGCATCGAAGCGACCGACGATCTCATTGCCGACCTTCGTCAGGCACTCGACGAACCCACTGTCTAAGCGGTCGCAGTTTCAATTCGTACAACACACATTCATGTCAGCACTTCCCTCTCTTTCGGATTTCGACTTCGTGACGGTGGTGGGACCCACGGCCTGCGGCAAAACTTCGTTTGCCGTGGCTTTGGCCGATCGCATCGATGCGGAGATCATCAGCGCAGATTCGCGTCAAGTGTATCGGCGCATGGATCTCGGCACGGGAAAGGACCTCGACGATTATTGCATCGCGGGGCGACGGGTACCCTACCATTTGATCGACATTGTCGAACCCGGTACGAAATACAACCTCTATCGCTATCAACACGATTTCCTCGAAGCCTTTGAGGATATCGGCCGCCGCGAAAAGCGCACGGTGGTGTGTGGCGGCACGGGCTTGTACGTGGAGAGTGTCGTGCGCAATTACAACATCAGCCACGTTCCGCAGAATCCGGCGCTCCGTGCCTCGCTCGAGGGACGGACGCTGGCGGAACTGACGGCCGAATTGGCTGCGCTGAAAGCCCGTTCGGGTGCGGTGCTGCACAACACCACCGACGTGGATTCGTGTAAGCGAGCAATCCGAGCCATAGAAATCGAAACGTACAACCTCGAGCGCGAAGCCGGACGCCGTGATTTTCCGGTGATGAAGGCGTTCAACATCGGTTTGTCGATCGATCGCGACACGCGACGGGCGCGCATCAGTGCGCGCTTGCACCAGCGGCTTGCCGACGGCATGCTCGATGAGGTGCAACGTTTGCTCGACGAGGGCATCGCTCCCGACAATTTGATTTACTATGGGTTGGAATATAAGTTCGTGACCCTGCACCTCATCGGCCAATTGACCTACGACGAGATGGTTGTGCAACTCGAAACGGCCATTCATCAGTTTGCCAAACGCCAGATGACGTGGTTTCGCGGCATGGAGCGCAGGGGCTGTCCGATTCATTGGATCGATGCCACGGCTCCACGCGATGAACAGCTGCAACAACTCGCCGAGGTGTTGCAGCTGACGAACTGAACGTGCTGAGGATTTGAATGTGTAACCCACCCCAAAGATCACCATGCTGAACAACTCGGAGCAATCACGCTGGGGCATCTTGTATTGTCCCCAAGAAGGCAGTTGGCGTTCACGCCGGCGTTGGGCTCGCATCAGGGCTCGATTGGATGCGATCAAGCAGCCCTACGATTTCGTGCAGAGCGAAGGGCCGGGCAGCATTGAGCGCCTGGCTGCGATGATGGCCGCCAACGGCTATCGGCTCATTGTGGTGGTGGGCGGCGATGCCGCGCTGAACAGTGCGCTGAACGGACTGATCGAAGCGGTGCCCGATCTGAAAGAACGCCCGGCGCTGGCCGTGATTCCGAACGGATTGATCAATGGGTTTGCGCATTTCTGGCGACTGAACGAATCGGAGCCCGAAACCTGCGTGGATCGGCTGGTGCGTGGACGGCTGCGCAAGGTCGACGTGGGGGTAGCGAATCTGGTGTCGCCCGACGGCAAGAAGGAGCGACGTTATTTCCTCAACTGTGTGAACCTGGGCATGGCGGCGGCCATGGTCAAACTGCGCCGACGCTACCAGCATTTCTGGGGCGGCCTGGGTTTGCTCCGCGAGTTGAGCAGCGCGCTGATGCTCGTGTGGCATCGGCATTCGGCCCGCGTGCGTTTCACCACAGGTGTGGAGACCTTCGAGCAACGCATCACGACGCTCTGCGTGGGATCATGTACCGGATATGGGCAGACGCCTTCGGCAGTGCCCTACAACGGGATGCTCGACATCTCGGCGGTGCGGCGCCCCCGCTTGTTCGAAGCTTTTGCCGGGTTGTGGCACTTGCTGCGCGGTCGCTTTCTTTCGCAACAGAAGAGTGTGAGCGTGTGGCGCACACGCCATGTGAAATTCTTCCAAGTTGGACAGGGGACGGTGACCATCGACAGCCGCCCCATTCGCCACCGTGTGAGTACGATGGATGTGGAGGTACTGCGCGAGTCGCAACCGTTTTGGGTGCCGGTGGATTGAGTAATCCGGTAAGATTGAATGCTGCGCGGTCTCGGCGACGGGACCTTTACTTATTCGATAAAATGAGCGACGCTCGGACTGATCTTGTGGATCGGTTCGAGCGTCGCTCTTTGTTGTGGTCGGTTGCAGCCTGTGTGGGGAGATCAACGAGTGAGTTGGAACTTGAGGTTGATACCAAAATCTTGCATCGTCGAGGGATAGGCCGACGAGGTGAGCAGGGGTTGATTGCTCTGCCGGTCGTAGTAGGCGGATACGGTGAGGAATTTCGACACTTCGTAGTCGGCGGCGAGCGAGATTTGCAGGGCGCGGTTGCCGTTGGTGGCTTGCGAGAGGCGGGTGAGGAGGTTGCGCTGCAACGCACTTTGCGAGCGGAAGGAGATGTCGAGTCGCAAATTGAGCGAGTGCGGCGTGCCGTCGGTCACGGTGGGCGTCGGCGTGTTCTCCTCGGGGGCATTTTTGCGGTTGCGCGAACGGACGGTGCGCTTGACGCGCGAGGCGCGGGTGAAGCCCTTGAAGTCGGCCACGCGATAGCCGAAACCGACCACGACGTCGTTGGAATGCGTCTCGTTGAGTAACTGCGAAGTCATGGAGAGCGTGAGTACGCGTGTGCGTCGCATCTCGATGCGGGCGGTGAGGTCGTTGTGGAAGGTCATGTCGATGCCGAGGAGCGGCGAGAAGGTCTCGTTGAGGGTGACGGTCGAGATATCGTAGCGGGAAGAGGGGGTGGGGAGCCCGTTCTCCACTGCGGTGACGAATCCGAAACCATCGGCCATCTCGCGGAACGACTGGAAGGTGCCGTAAGCCCCGACACTATACAAACTCTTGTAGGCGTGGTTGAGGTTGAAGGACTTGAACCAACGTTTGAAAGAGGGCAATTGGGCGAGACCGGCGTACTGGAGCGTCCAGCTCGGCAACAGGCGGCTCACGGCGGGGAAGAGGTCGAGACGGCCTCCCGACGAGGTATAGGCGTCGAGGAAGGCGGGGATCATGACGGAAGCGGAGTAACGATCCACTCCGCCGTTGGCGGGATCGTAGGGCTTTCCGCTCCATTGGCCCATGCCGTTGGGATAGATGGCGCCGGCGTAGCGCTGTTCGACCTGCGCGCGATACTGATCGAGCAGTTGGTTGAAGCGACGGAAGGAGGCGCTGGCGTAGCCGTTGTTGGGATTGCCGAAAGAGGAGAAGGCGGTGCCGAGCGACCAGGTGGTCATGGTGAACGAACCGTTTTGCAGCGTGGGCATGCCCGCGTACATATATTGGATGGACTTCGACCGATTGAGGTTGCGCGAGAAACTCAGGTTGATTTTGAAGTCGCGGAAGGGTTCGAGGGTGGCGCGAATTTGCAAATCTTCTGTGCTCGATGTGACAGCGGGAGTGATGATGCTGTCGGACTGCAAGAGCCATCCACGTTCGGCCGCACGGTGCACGTAGCTTTCCCCTCCGATGGTGGCGAAGGCGAAGTCTAAGCCGGGGGCGAGCAGT
>ERZ772999.1250-NODE-1250-length-14983-cov-19.708400_pt1 | contig 14983 bp, 11 predicted proteins | sample MGYA00511467_ERZ772999 | MGnify/ENA primary metagenome ERZ772999 (study PRJEB29015, sample SAMEA2738064) | human oral metagenome | biome: human oral; feature: human-associated habitat; material: saliva | place: China | collected 2218 ... | reverse complement strand
GATATTTTCTGCTTGTATTAATCGTCCCATAAATCCTCCGTCTTTGGTAAAGCAGTCAATAATTCTTTTGTATATGCATGCATAGGATTTCTAATTAGCATCTTTGTCTCTTGTACTTCAACAATTCTACCTTGGTACATTACCGCAATACGATTACACAATTGTGCAGCCAGTGCAATGTTATGTGTAATCACTACCATCGTCATACCTTTTTCTTCTTTCAGCAGTTTTAGCTGTTGAACCATTTCAGATGCACTCTTTACATCGAGTGCACTCGTAGGTTCATCGCACAAAAGCAAATTTGGATCATTCATTAGCGCAAGTGAAACCGCTACACGTTGTGCCATACCAATTGATAGCGCAAAAGGATAACTGCTAAAAATACGTTCCGGTTCTTTTAATTCAAACTGTCGAAATAAGTCATATGCCTTCTGACGAGTCTCTTCCCTACTTAATTTTCCATTTGTTGTTTCGTAAAATTGAGAAGATATTTTTCTTGTAGGTACAAGTGAAAAGTTACTGCTTTGAAAAATCGTTGCAATTTCATCATGAAATAACTGTCGATATTTCCTTTGATTCATATCCAAAAGGTTTTGATTTGTATATAAGATTTCACCTGCATCAATTTTAAGATTCGGTTCTAATTGAAGAATACAATTTAATAGACTTGTTTTTCCACTACCGCTTTGTCCAACAATTCCAATCACTTCTGATGAATAGATGGAAAGTGAAACATCATGTAAAACTTCTGTATCGCTATATCTAGCAATAACATTTTTTAGTTCTAAAATTGGTTGTCTCATGATTGAAGTTCTAAATCAACTGTAATTTGGTAGTAGTCTGTAACGTGAGGAACAAAGTTCTTCAATTCTTTTCTTGTTGCGAAAATCAAGTTATTAAATCCAATGTATGTAACGCTATAACTTGACAACAATATTTCCTCAATCTGTTTAACAAGCTTAATACGTTCCTTTGTATCATAGGAATCATTTAACTGTTTTAACAATACCTGCATTGCATGGTTATCATATCCAGAATAATTCACAGAACCTCCCTCGGATAGTAACGCATTTAAGTAATATGCAGGATCACCAGTAGGCATTGTCACCATGGAGTAGAAACCTAAATCATATTCTTTATTCTCAAGATATTTTGTACCTTCATGCAGTTGAAGTTCAGCGTGAATTCCAATCTTCTGAAGTGCGGACTGTAATTCCGTCGCAATCGATTCTTGTGATAGACGTTTATAGTAAGCGATTGTAAGAGAGAGGTTTTGACCATCTTTTTCTACATACCCATCACCATCTGTATCTACATAACCTAGTGATTCTAAAATTTGCTTGGCTTCCGCTTGATTATAAGAAGTTTCATCAGAACTTGATAATACATACTCAGAATCACTTGTAAACGGTCCATCTGTAGCAGTCGTTGTGCCATCTAGTAAGTATTTCGCAATCGATTCTTTATCAATTGCTTTCGCAATTGCTTTCCGCAGTGATACATCTGAAAGGGTTTCTGTATTCATGTAGAGAGAATATACTCGGCTAGATGGAATCATATGAATATCAAATTCATCAGTGTCCTTTAGTTGCTTAATCCCCTCCGAATTCATCTCTGTATACGCATCTAATTCATGATTCTTAAGGGCAAGAATTGCCGTTTCTTTCTCAAGCATCTTTGTAACTGTAATCTCGTCTAATTTTGGTGTTCCATTCCAATAATTTGTATTTGGCTCAAGCACAATTTCTTGATCAGCCGTAAATGTCTTCACCTTATATGGACCAGTCCCAATCGGCATCATAGCCCTATCTTCCTTAGAATTTAGATTCAATATCGCAAACATTGGATCACTTAAATCAGATAGTAATGTTGCACGTGGTTTTACAGTCTTAATTGTAATTGTATTACCATCGATTTCATATTCAGCATCTTTTAGAAACGTAGCCCTTGAGTTTTCTTGGGCAATATGATGCAGATTATCCACTACACTTTTCGCATCCATTGTTGTTCCATCTGAAAATTTAATATTCTCACGTAGTGTTAACTTCCATGTCTGCGTATCAATGTTTTCTGCGTTCGATATAAGCCACGGGGTAATCTCCATGTTATCTTCTACTTTAAATAAGGTTTCCCCAATCCCATATCGAACGGTAAACCACCCATTCCACTCTAAAGCTGAATCCAAAGATGCAGTAAACTGTTCCGTTCCAATGCGAATGGTACGTTTTGCAGTATCATCTGCTTTAGGTGTTGGTGCACATGCAGATAGCGCTAATGTCATAGATATCCATAACGCTTTAATCCATCGTTTCATTTCGTTCCCCCTCTTGATTGTTGAATGTCTTTGCAAATTGATTGATTAAAAATACTGTGATGAAGATAAACAAACACGGAAATAAAGAAATCCATGGTGCGGATGTTAAATATTGTCTTCCTTCACTAATCATAGAGCCCCATTCTGGCGTTGGTACTTTTACCCCAATGCCTAAAAAGCTAAGCCCTGCAAGTGACAATAACATATTCGCAAAGTTTAAAGTCAATGTCACTATCATTACATTTCGAATATTTGGTAAGATATGTTTCAATAGTATTTCAAGGTCACTTAATCCCGCAAATTTTGCGGCAGTTACATATAGTTCTGATTTTTCTTTTAAAGTCGCAGACCTTGCTAAGCGGGCAAACAACATCCAATCGCTAATTGCTAGGGCAATCATTGCATTATGTAAGCCACCACCGAGTATTCCTGCAATCGCAATCGCAATTAACATCTGTGGAAATGCTAAGAATAAATCACAGATAGCCATAAGTACTTCATCTAATAATCCACCCATGTAGCCGCTAATCATACCGATAAAGATACCAAATCCTCCAGCAACTACTACGATTACTATTGTAGATAGAATGCTAAGTTTTGCAGCTACGATTGTACGTACAAATACGTCCCTTCCAAAAGCATCCGTTCCAAATAAATGATGAATACTAGGCGCTTGTAAACGAACAGCTAGATTTGACTCCGAAATTATCTTCGGGAATATTAATTCCATCAAAACACTACATAATAATAAACCTGCAAGCATGATAATCATCATCCACTGTTTACGATTAAGCTTCATGACTATCACCACCTAACCGTATCCGTGGATCAAAGATGCCATAGAGTATATCTGCCACTAAATTAATGAAGACATATGCAAGCACAAGCCATACTACAACAGCTTGAACGATTGGTATATCCTTACTAATAACCGCATCTACCAACAGTTTTCCAAGACCAGGCCAATTAAATATAGTTTCAATTAGAGCTACACCACTTAAAAGACTTCCAAGGGAAATAGCAGTTAAAGTAATCACTTCAACCATCGCACAACGTAAAACAGTATGGAACAAGATTGAACCTGTACCAACCCCTCTAGCACGCAACCCTTTGATATAGTCTTTCTCTAATTCACCACTAGCAATCTTTTGAATCTGTTTGATATATCGAAATGACATCCCAAGCATAATGGTTAAACTAGGCATAATAACACCTGTACTATCCTTTGGTAATACACGAAAGATATGAAACACAGAAGTAAATAAATACAACAATAATAATCCGATTATAAAGGTAGGAATCGATATACCAACTTGTGTTATCACATCAATCAACTTTGAAAGTCTTGATTGTTTGCGGTATGCACAATAGATTCCAATCGGTATCGAAACAAGTAAAGTTAGCACCATACTATTAATCGCAATTGAGATTGTATATGGAGTAGCTTTCATAATCTTTTCAGATACAGGACGACCATCCTGATAGGAAGTACCTAAATCTCCCTTCAAGAAAGAGACCCACCAGTTTTGATATTGAATAAAGAATGGTTCATCCAAGTGATGTTCATGACGAAACTGTTCTAGCATCTCTTCCGTTGCTGGAGCACCTGCTTGATGGAAATGCATATGTGCAGGATCATTTGGCGAAAGATAAATGAAACTAAATGTGATAAGCGTAACTCCTATGACAATAGGAATTGTACGCAATAAACGCTTGATAAAATATTTCATTGTAAATTCCTTTGCATAGTTGAATACATCTTCAGTTAATCTCTACAGAAACAAAATACATTAGCACTATCGCTAATGTATCATTTTTGCCTATATTTTAGCTACATAAATACTGCTTCATGCACAACAAATGGTATGGGAATTCATTGCTTTCGTCAAGTCATATCACCATTCAATAGGAATAATGCTATAATTCTATCGTTATAAAGGAGGTATCATCATGTTACCGAAGTTAGAAAACAGTAATAATATCACTGCTATTGAAGAAGAAATTCAAATACTCAAGAATCTTTTGAATACTGCAACGCAGAATATGATTCCTTCTGATAAATTCCATCTCATTGATGAGCTCTCAAATTTATCCGCAAATCACGAATATGATAAGTTAACAGATTTGATTACCTCATTATCAAATGAGGATTTAGATATCATCTCTAGATATTTCTCTGTTCTACCTTTATTAATCAATATTACAGAAGACGTAGACCTAGCATATCAAGTTAACTTACAAAATAACATTGATCAAGATTACTTAGGCAAAATCTCCACTCAGATGAATATTATCGCAAAGAGCGAACATGCTAAAGAAATCTTAGAGAACTTAAATGTAGTACCAGTGCTAACTGCACACCCTACACAAGTACAGCGTAAATCCATGTTGGATCTAACAAATGAAATTCATCATTTATTACGTAAAGACCGTGACTGTAAGGAAGGTTCCATCAATAAACGAAAATGGAATGATAACCTTCATCGTTTAATTGAACTGATCATGGAAACGGATATGATTCGTGAAAAGAAGTTAAAGGTAAAAAACGAAATCCGTAATGTGACGGACTATTACAATACTTCTTTGATTCCAGCTATCACAGCCTTAACCGCAAAGTACCGCAAAGAAGCCGCAAAACACGGTATTGATGTCAGTGCCGCCACCCCTATTACAATGGGTATGTGGATTGGTGGTGACCGTGATGGAAATCCATTTGTTACCGCAGAAACATTAGAAATCTCTGCTACTACACAAGCAGAAGTAATCTTAAATTATTACATTCGTAAGATTGAAGAAATGTATTTCTACTATGCCGTTTCATCCAGTATCTCTCACGTCTCTCTAGATGTTGAAAAGATGGCTGCCCTTTCAAGCGATACTTCTGTTTATCGTGAGAAAGAACCTTATCGTAAAGCATTTCACTACATACTAGAAAGACTACAAAACACTTATGACAACTTTACACAGAACACAACCCATGAAGTATGTTATGAAACAGTAGAACAGTTCCAGAATGATTTACTTACAATAAAAAAATCCCTTATCGACAACAATGATGCGATTTTGACAACCGGTAGCTTTAATGAAGTATTACAGGCCACAGAAATCTTTGGTTTCTATCTTGCAAGTATTGATATGCGTCAAGACTCTAGCGTCTTAGAAGCATGTGTTGCAGAATTGTTGAAGTCCGCAAATATCGAGCAAGACTATAGTAGTCTTGACGAAGAAAAGAAGTGTGCCCTACTATTGGATCTATTAAATAATGACCCACGTATCTTATCCGCAACACACGCACCAAAATCAGAACAATTATCTAAGGAACTTGCAATCTTCAAAACCGCAAGAGAACTGAAAGATCGTATGGGTGAAAATGTCATTCGTCAACACATCATTTCTCACTCCGAAAGCATCTCAGATATGCTCGAACTAGCAATCCTACTTAAAGAAGTTGGATTAGTGGATAGCGAACATAGTCGTATACAGATCGTTCCACTCTTTGAAACAATCGAAGACTTACAGAATGCAAATGAAATCATGCGCACATACTTACATATTCCTCTTGTTAAAAAGTGGCTAAATGACCAAAAATTCTACCAAGAGATTATGCTTGGATACTCAGATTCCAATAAAGATGGAGGATACCTATCTTCTGGTTGGTACTTATACAAGGCACAACGAGAACTATCTTCCATCGGTGATGAATGTGGTGTAAAGATTACCTTCTTCCATGGTCGTGGCGGAACAGTTGGTCGTGGTGGCGGACCATCCTATGATGCGATTACTTCTCAACCATTTGGATCTATCAAAGACCGTATACGTCTAACCGAACAAGGAGAAGTTATCGGTAATAAATATGGTAACCGAGACTCAGCATACTACAATCTAGAGATGTTGATATCATCTACTTTAAACCGTATGGTTAATCCAATGGTATTAAGCAAAGAAACATTACGTGAATATTACACCATCATGGATCCAATTGTAGAAAATTCAAATATAATCTATCGTGATTTAGTATTTAATAACCCACACTTCTATCCATACTTCTTTGCGGCAAGTCCAATCAAAGAAATCTCTAGTTTAAATATTGGTTCTCGTCCAGCAGCGCGTAAAACAATTACAGATATCAATGGCTTACGTGCAATCCCATGGGTATTCTCATGGTCTCAGAATCGTATCATGTTGCCAGGATGGTATGGTATTGGTTCAGCCATGCAACAATATATCGACCAAAACCCACAAGAAAATCTAGCAAAGTTACAACAGATGTATCAAACATGGCCATTCTTCAAATCCTTATTAGAGAACGCAGACATGGTGCTATCAAAGTCAAATATGGACATTGCTAGACAATACAGCAATCTTTGTGAAGATGAAGAAACTCGCTCGGTATTTGATCGCATTGAAGCTGAATGGAAACTCACAAAGAAAGTCTTATTACAGATTGAAAATCATAATGAACTCATCCAAGATTTACCTGCATTAAGAGGAAGCTTAGACTATCGTCTTCCTTACTTCGATATTCTAAATTACATTCAGATTGAACTGATTAAACGTATTCGCCAAGGACAATACGCAGAAGAACTAGAAAAGACAATCCACGTTACCATCAACGGTATCGCAACTGGATTAAGAAACTCTGGATAAGGAGGATTCATGAACTTTACAACATTAGCGAAAGAACGGTATTCATGCCGTAAGATATCTTCCAGACCTATCGAATCCGAGAAGTTAGAAGCTATCAAACAAGCAGCTATCGCCGCACCTACTGCACATAACATCCAACCACTAAAAATCTGGTTAATTCAATCACCAGAGGCACTTATGAAGATAAATTCCGTAACACAACAGAAATTCCTACACACGTCCCCTGCATGTTTCATCGTTGGTAGTAATGCAAGCCAAGGATGGGTATGCGAAGAAGATTCTATGAATTTTGCGGATGTAGATGCAAGCATTGTGGCAACACATATCATGCTTGCAATTCAAGACGAAGGTCTAGCTACGACTTGGATTGGTAACTTCTCTCCAGAAAAAATCAAAGAAGTATTTCCAACGATGGAATCGTATAACTTAATTGCTATCTTCCCAGTTGGATATCCAGAAGATGATGCAAAACCTTCACACTTACATACCACTCGAAAAAGTGAAGAAGAATTTATTGAAACATTATGACGTAATAGACAACTATATATAAATCAAGAGTAAAGGAATGAAAAGTTTGAAAATAGATAACTTGATAAATATACGTGTTGATAGTTCTTTGAAAAGTGAATTGTGTACAATAAAAACAACTATCTTTACATAGTTTGGCTTTCAACTGGAATTATGGAATTAAGACTATTTCAATTTGGCAGAGTCGAAACCTTCACCTGTGGAGATTATCTTGTATATAACGCGTAAGAGTTTACGTATACAGTGACCTTGTGCACAGCGGTAACTCTTACCTTGTGAAATCTTCTTTTGATAGAATGCTTGGAATATAGGGTTGAAGCGTATGACAGAGTCAATGATTTGATATAGTGTCTTACGCAAGTATTTTGACCCTTTCTTTTCTAACCGCGTATGTGTCATACTATAGGTGCCGGACTCATAAACACATGGGTTTACGCCGGCGAACTTGATGAGTTTCTTTTCGTTAGAGAAATAAGTAATGTCACCAAGTTCGGAGATGATCGACATAGCTGAAAAGTGGGAAATTCCAGATATGTCCAAGATAGGAGAGTTTAGTTGATGACTGAATTCTTCTATTTTTGTATCGATTTCACCTAATATTGAAGTTAATCTTCTGATAAGAGAAATCAAAAATGGAATATCCATTTCAATCGCAAGGTTGTGTTGACCGATAGATTCCTTAGCAGCTTTCTTAAGTTGTTCTGCAGAGATTGATACGGAACGACCTAAGCCATCATTTTTCAATGTATTCCGTAACAGGCGTATATCGGTATTGGCGATTGTATACGCACTATGGTAGGTATCTAGTATCTCGAGATAGGTTTTTGAATATTTGGTGTTGAGAAGAGAGTTGAATTCTGGAAAGACAATATCAATTGATTTCTGTAACTGACATTTATAGCGGTTGATTTCTTCTGTATGTGTATGGTGCATACGTGTCAGTTGACGCACCGTAGCGTAATCAATAGATTGTGCATGTTGGTCCCTGTAGAAATTAGGATTCATCATCGTGTTGGCAATGATGAAACAATCGATTCTATCGTTTTTGGCTTTGTTGGAAGCCTTACGGATATGAGATGTAACGATGGGGTTCAACATAACGACCTTATACTGTTTTTCCAATAAAAAGTTGCGGAGATTGTCTCCGTAATGTCCCGTATCTTCCATACCAACGAGGTGTTTCTTTTTAAGGAATGGTTTGATATTTTTCAATAAGGATTGGAAGCCAATGATATCATTAGTGAAATCAAAGGGTTCTACAAGGGCGATGCCATCCGTGTCTATGACACAAGCTGTGTGTTTGAATTTAGCTACATCAATACCGATAAAGTAACGCATAAAAATATATCCTTTCTGTAAAATATGAATATGCATTCCACTTACAAAGTATCCGCATAGATCCTGGTAAAAGATAAGAGTTCAAAGACCCATACAACTGATCTCGATTCTGAATATTGAGAAGTGGCAAGATTCTATTTCATGAAGTCAAAGCTTCAAGGAGGTGGTCAAAGTACACATTCACGATTTCAATTCTATCAAAAACAGTCCTGATGGATACGAGGTCAGGTAGAAAGAAAATGTATATTCAATTTAGTCAACTATATAGGTCAAATTGAATATACCAGAGAGATGAGTATACTTATCTCTCTATTATTTTTTAGCATTCCATTTTCAACTTCGAATAAAAAAATGAATACATTTGTCTTATACCATTATTTATAAACGAATTTATGAAATAGAGTTATGCAGTTTTGTTCTCTAATTTTTGTAGGACTTCAAAAATATCCCCTTCAATACTAATACTACGTTTCACAATTTCTTTAGGAAAGTATGACTCTTGATAATTAATGCATACATATACAGCATTTGGATTATCATACACCAATTGCCAGAAAGGATATTTGATGATTACCGGAGTATTACTGCCAACTCCAAGTTCTAAATACAATATATGTTTATTCTTATTTCTCTCTAGAAACTCCGCGTAAGCAGCTGATGCATTATGCCACCCTTCATCTTCTATAAAATTCTGATCTGCACGTAAATTCATTTCTACATCTGAATCATCATCTAAGCACTTTGGAATTAGGGTATTCGGTATCTCCATGAGAATTTTATGATTAGCTGGCACTTGGAAAATACCTTGTTCATCTTTTATAAAGCCTTGGACTTCCATTGCTTGTATGACCCACTCTTCATTATCGTATGTCTTTTGATTGCTTGGATTTACACTCTGGAATAAGCCATAATCTCCTTGCGTATAAAATAACCGATTCTTATCAAAACCACTTTTTTGAAACATATGATCTACATTTGTTGTTATCACAAAATAATCCTTATCTTTTACCAGTTCTAATAACTTTTGATAAACCGGTTTGGGCGGGTTTACATAACGATTAAAGTAGATATGTCTTGCCCACCATGCCCAAAAGATTTCTTTATTCGGAAATGGATAAAATCCACCAGAATACATATCTTGAATACCATAAGTAGTCGCAAAATCAAAGAAGTACTCTTTAAATCGTTTCCCACTATATGTAAAGCCTGCAGATGTAGACAGTCCCGCACCAGCACCAATAACGATTGCATCTGCAGTTTTTATCTTCTTTGCAAATAGTTCTATTGTGTCTTGGTCCAACTTTATTCCTTTATACATTTGACCACTAAAATTCCTTACAACTCGTAATCCATTTTGTATTGTTATTTGGTATCCATTTGGCAAATTATGATAAGAGTTGTTCATAGATTGCTTTGTCTTCATTTTTAAAAACATTAAATATCACCCTTTCTACTATATTAGGATTACATTCCAACCATTTTTTTACCGTTCTTACAGCTAGTTCAGCTGCACGACGATTCGGAAAATGAAATACACCTGTCGAAATACAGCAAAAAGCTACTGTTTTAAGACGATATTCTTTACATATCTCTAATACATTCCAATAACAATCCATCAGTTGTTTTTCTAATGTACTATTTAACCCATTTTCAACAATTGGACCTACCACATGAATTACCTTCTTTGCGGGCAAGTTATACGCTTCTGTGACCATCGGTACTGCTGTTGGCTGTTCATAATCAGGACCAAACTTCTTTTTTAGATCTTGCATCTTTTGATTACATTCTTCTCTTAACTGTATGCCAGCATAACTATGGATACAGTTATCTATGCATGTATGCATAGGAATAAAACAACCTAGCATTTGAGAATTAGCCGCATTAACTATCGCATCTACAGCAAGTCTTGTGATATCCCCTTGCCAAATAGATATGCCTCGCTTTATTTCATTAATCGAATCAATATGAACTATTCCGTTTTCTTCAATACACTTTTGTAAATATTTATCCTGCACTTCCAGTACACCATCTGCCATCTGCTTTGGTAAACGGATATTCATCAAAGAACGTAAGATACGCTTCTTATCTTCTATATTATTTGGTACTCTAATGTACTTATAGTCGTTTGAATCCTCTTTAAATTTATCAATCAGATATGATAGTCGTTTTTCTTGTAGGTTGTTTTTCATCAATATCACCCCTTCAATTGTTTTAAAAAGATTCCGAATCAACGGAATCTAATTTTGTTTTTGTAAAAGATTTTTTAACTCATTTTTTAAATCAGCAAGAGTATATTTCTTCATCTCATTTTCCATCGATGCTTGAATTGCATATAATTTCTGATCTAATAAAGTATGAATATTTCTTCCAACCGGACAGTTTGGATTTGGACTTTCATGGAAATGGAACAACTCTCCATTTTCTAAAGGTTCAATAGCAAGATACACATCATAAAAACTAATTTCACTCAATGCTCTAGTAGTATCTACACCACCAGTACCTCGTGCGACTGTGATCAATCCAGCATTTTTAAGTTGCGTCAAAATATTTCGAATGATTACAGGATTCACATTAATACTCTGTGAAAGAAAATCACTAGTAAGTTTATGCGTTTCTTTAAAAGTATCTACACAAGCAAAGATATGTAATGCAACTGTAAAACGACTTGATATCTGCATATCAAATTTCCTCCTGTAATCATTCTATTACTTTTTTGTTGTAAGATAAACGATTACATTAAAACTTACCATTTTGATTCTGCCATGTATCCTTTTCAGCAATTGTCTCCATAATGTCCCAATGTTCAGCAATCTTACCATTTTCAACTCTGAATAGATCATAGAAAGAAGTTTGCTTACCACCGAAAGTTCCTTCAGAAACAGTAAGAACATAGTTACCTTGTGCAAGTACTTGATGTGTTGTATTGTAAATCATTTGAATTCCTTGTTTAGCAAGAGCTTCAAGGGCTGTACCCAACCCAGAAACTCCATCTGCGATTGCTGTATTATGCTGAATATATGCATCACCATCAAAATAAGATAATGTGTTTTCTGGTGCCTTATTTTGTAATACATCATGTACGAAATTACTTACAAGTGTACGATTCGCTTCTGTTTTATCTAAGTCCTCCAATGTATTGTATCCATCAATCTGAGTATGTCCAGATGGATTTGCAGGGGCCTTTGTAGCAAGGTTGTCCCAATGTTCTGCAATCTTTCCTTCTGCATCGAATCGGAAGATATCAAACGCTACCTGTTCTCCACTACCTGCAAAGTTATATACAGTTTGTAAGAACACTTTATCTCCATCTTCATACGCTCTGATATTCTCCACTGTTGTTTTAACTGATGCAGATGCTAGATATTCTACTGCTGCAATAAACGCTTCTGCTCCAGTACCATATGCAAGATTATGCTGAATATAATCTTCTGCCAATAATTCTTTTGCCTTTTCTGTGTTTCCTGTTGTAAATGTGTTAATTAAATCTAATGCCTTTTCAATCTTTGTCATGTCATTTATCTCCTTTTTCAATCAGCTGTAATGTTTATTATTACAACTCGCAAAAGCATATTATCATTGCTTTGTTGTAATGTCAATGGTTACATTAAAAAATTTTTGCTCTCGAAATACGAAAAAAGCAACGACCAATCAACTGACTGACCATTGCTATTTACTTAATTAACCTAGAATTGATGATCTCTTCTTAGCTACATACGCTGTAACCAATAATGACATCATGAGGATTGTTCCAAAGAGTGGTAAATTACTTGAATCACCAGTTTCAACACTTGGTGTTGGTTCAGGTTCTTTCTTATTTGTAATTTCCATCTTACCATTCGCATCAATCAATCCATAAGTAACTTGGTACTTCGCACCATCAATTGTGATGATATTACCAGTTTCGCCAACTTCACGCACTTCGTAAAGATTATCAACAGTTCTACCGGCATCTCTTACAGGAAGATTTGTAAATGTTATTGTCCAGTTGTTTGCAGCATTCAAGGTTACTGGAGCACCTTCTGCCACACCATCCTTATACAACTGTACTTCTACCTGATTTGCACTACCACCAACCCACTTCTTAGTAACTTCAATATTTCTAATTAGAACTTCATTATTAATTAGTTGATCATATACACCAGTGGCGTTTTTTATAACTTTGTAACTTGCTTTAATTACCTGTGTTCCAAAGTCAGCAGTTGCTTCATTTGCTACCCAGTTGCCGTTTGAATCAATTTCTCTTACAAAGTAAACATTAGGATTAGATGTATCCTGTGCATCATTAACCATATCGTACTTCAGAAGATCTACGAACGTAAAGCTCCAGTTATTTGTTGTACTTAATGCCACCTGGTCAATCTGTGCATATGTAGTTGAACCTGATGCCATTAACTTATCTACCTTTGCCTGGAAGATTTCACTTTCACTCATACCTATTGTATCAAGTAAGCTTCCATCTGCATTTGTTAATGCAACTGCATCAAAGTTAGCTTTAGTAATTCTAAATAATCCAACAGTAACAGATGTTACATGACTTGTATTTGTTGCTTCCCACTTCTTGGAAACTATTAGGTCAACCTTATCATAGTTAACTGGATCTGTACCGAATGCTACTGAACCATTCGAACCAATACCACCACCACGAGGTGCAGAGTTACCAGTAACGAAAACTTCAGCTGCATTTCTAGCTGCAGCCTTACCTTCATCAGATACAATTGCTTTTAGTGCTATCTTTTCTGTGATTCCATTAAGAGTTCCTCTATCCACAACAGGACTTACTGTACTTGGATATCTAGGACTACCATCTGAATTTCCTAAATAAGCTTCATCAATCTTACCATCTTCATACCAGTGTACTAACCAGTTATCAAGACCGTTGTTAGAAAGAATTAAAGTCTGTGTTGCTGGGTCTTGCTTATTGATAGAAGCCACATCATCACCAGCTGTTGATGTGTCATTATTATCAGCACCTGTACCAGCTACGTTGTCAAAGAATGATGCACCGTTTGTAACAGCTGTTGTAGCACTACCTGTTGGACATAACCACAAACCACCACCAATCTTAGTAGCTGTATTTTCTGTAACAAGAGTCTTACCCATCTTCAATACATATGGAACAGATGCTACATAGATACCGCCACCTTGCTTACCAGCAGTGTTATTAGTAAATCGACCACCATTAACATAGACTTCCTTAGAAGCTACATAGAGTCCTCCACCAACACCGTTTTCAGCATTCGGATCTGAAATTTGAGTTGTAACCGCAGTCATAGTAGCTTCGTTACCAGTAATAAGACCACCATTGATCGTTGCAGCAGCTGGGAAGAAGCTTCTCCACCGCGCTTCGGTAGAGGTACCTCTATCAGAAGAAGTCAAGTAGTCATTGACACCAATACCTCCACCAAAAGGAGCTTTATTACCACTGATTGTACCGCCGTCCATAATTAACTTACCAGTACCATTTACCGCAATACCACCACCTAGTGTAGCAGCCGTATTATTAGAGATAGTACCACCATTTAGTTTTAGCGTACCCGTAGAATAGAGATATGCTGGATTGCTCCAGTTTTCACTCCTTGTATAGTTTGTACTATATGTTCCAACAAGAATACCACCATATTCTGCAGTATTACCTGTAATCGTGCCACCTGTCATCTCCATAGTAGAGTTTCCCTTGATACCTTCAACACCAAACGCTGCATTTAGGATACTACTTCCGCCGTGTTCTAGAGTATTGTTTGAAATATCTCCACCATTCATAAAGAAGGAAGCACCCTCTGTAATTTTAACAACATTCGTAAACTGGTTGCTCATGTAGTTATCGTGAATTGATCCACCGTTCATTGTAAGTACTGCATTAGGACCCTTTGCTGTGACGATACCTACCATTGGACTGTTTGATCTTACATTTTTGATTTCACCACCGTTAAAGGTTAATTTACCTTGGTTGTTAATGACAGCACTCTTGTAGTTGGTGTCCTTTGCATTACCATCAAGAATAATGTCTTCCCAAGTAAGACTTGCACCTTCTTTGATATCAAATGCAATAGCGCTATTAGTTCTAGTTAGAGTAAAGCCACCACTTAAAGTGATATCCTTTTCAGAAGGAACTGTAACTGTTGCAGTTAATGGTATATCTGCAGTTAAAACAATTTC
>ERZ772999.1248-NODE-1248-length-14994-cov-5.491733_pt1 | contig 14994 bp, 15 predicted proteins | sample MGYA00511467_ERZ772999 | MGnify/ENA primary metagenome ERZ772999 (study PRJEB29015, sample SAMEA2738064) | human oral metagenome | biome: human oral; feature: human-associated habitat; material: saliva | place: China | collected 2218 ... | reverse complement strand
GATTAAGACTCCAATCTGTAGAAGAATACGAAGAACATAAAGACTAAAATCAATCAAAGTCATTACATAATTACGTTGATCTACATACAACAATGTTCTTTTATACGAGAAAAAGTAACTCGAAGAAGAGTTAAAAACAAAAAGAAAGTAAATAATATACACTTCATGATTTACAGGATAATCCTTAATTATATATGGTAGGAACAAAGCTAGAATAGATCCGATGATGAAAATACCAATCCCGATCATCCTATATAACTTTTTAAATAAAATCATAAAAGCATTGATCTTAGCATGCTCTTTTCTAGCCAGTGGTCCATATAATGCATAGGTCATAGCCCCACCTATTCCCAACTCAGCTAAAGATAACATTGATACTAAGCTAGATATATAATTATTTAAACCTAAATAGGTTACTCCAAGAATATTTAAAAATATTGTCCGACTTACAAATCCAATAAGCGCTTGGAAAGGTTGGATTGCAAGCGCGATACTTGTATTTAAAGTCGCATAATCTGTTCTACTTTTCTTCATGTAATCCCTCTACTCATTTAGTTCATCGTGATATAATTTATACAGATAAGTTTGAGGAATTAGCTCTTTTTCATTAATTTTATAAGTAGTTTTCATTATAGGAGTAGTGTTTAAAACATTATCCCATTCTTGTTCATCAAAAATATCATTAGCATGATCTCTTAAAAACCATAAATTTTCAGCAGACTCTAGTATAGGAATCTTATCTACTAATTCTCTAAAATATCTATTAACATTATACTCTGATAAAATAAAATAATCCATTATTAAATAATCTATAAAAATAGGATATTTCCTTACGTAGTACACATATAAATCTCGAATGTTTTTAAAATATGATTTTCCTTTTTTTCCAGCTAAAAAGAAACCAGACCATTTAAAATCACCAACAGTATATCCCATTCCACCTTCCTGTAATGGTGGATGATTTAAAGTGAAAAAATCACCTTCAAGCGCATCTATAGTAGTATAAGGTGATACAAACAGTGTTGCATCCATCCATATTCCACCATATCTACATAATAAATAAAAACGAACAATATCTGAATAATGCGCAGCTGATAATTCTTTTTTCTTATATTTTTCTGTGATGTCTATTGGAATATTTATAAACTCCGCAAGAGTTTCATCAGTTAATAAATAAAATTCACACTCATTTCTTTCGGCAAAAACTTTTATCGTTTTAATAGATGCTTTAACCGTCTCAGGCATTTGTGCTTCTCCCTGTTGCCACATTGTCCAAACAATTTTAGGAAAATCCCTTTCAACCATATCATCCATATCTGTAATATTATTAATATCAGCTTTTTCCCGTAAATTATATACAAAATTTAAAATCATTTTTTTTCTAAAGTTAAAATATTTTTCTTCAGATTGCTGACCTAAATAATAAGTTATAGTTAATTTAAAACCATAGTGTCTTAAAATTTTAATATATCTCTTTATTTTTTCTTTTAATAATTGTAGTTTCATATCTTCTACAATTTCCTTTCACATTCTTCCAAGGCTTTTTTTATATAATTTCCTTGACGAATTTTTTCTCCAATTTTTTTACAGTTATCTATCAACTGTTGGTACTTTTCTTCATTCATAGATTCTAAAATACCAGTAATTTCATACAATGAATCAATGATAATTCCACAATTATTTCTTATTACAAAATCAGCAAGAGCCGACTGCCTCCACACAATAATTGGAAAGTTAGATGCCAAGTACAAAGAGGCTTTATGAGGATTGTTAATTTTTAAATACTCCCCGTACATACCGCTACAAGTATCGCTACTATCACCATCCCAAACTAATCCAAAACCACCTTGCAAGTGATTAGGAAGTTCCTCCGGAGAAAATGCCCCCTTATAGTGAACATTATTCGGGAGATTATCATGTTCAAAATTGATTCCATAAATTTCAAATTCAGGTTTTTCAGGTAGATTTCTAGCATATTTTGTTTTACGAATATCAAAATTCCCTGCTAACAATATTTTATCTTTGTCATAAATCTTATTCTCATTAAAATCTGGAATTAAATAGTCAAATATCTCTAATGTTACAATTTTCTCTGCACTAATTCCCATTTTTACTAATTCAAGTTTCATTTTATTATTATGTGCAATAATTCCATCTACTCTATCTAAAACTGTTTTATTTTGTAAAAAATGTATGATAGAGTGCTTAAAATCAGTAAAAGTTCTGATTCTATTTTTTCTAAGCGATTCTATATCATGAATGAGCAAATAAGCTTTAAAGTTTTTTTTCTTTAAAAACCGCATACGTATTTGTTTTTTTAGTGACTTCCACAATAATGGAAATTGAAGAACAATAATATCATTTTTGTTTAAAACATTGTTTTTTCTACTTTCTGATAAATAATATTCTTCAAAACCAACATCTACCATTATTGCTTCAGCATCCATTCTTGCTTTTGGTCCTGCATGATTTGCTTTAACATATGTTTCTTTTAAAAAATACTTCACTTTATTTTACCCCTTTCGATATTTTTTAATGACATATTTCTCCCAGCGCCATTGTATTCCTCCAAGAATACGTGAAATAGTAACGATGTTTTTAGGAAATAGTAGATAAGCATAAATTAATAAAGATTTTCTAGAGTTTTTTGCATATCTATTTAAATAATTGCTATATTTTTCTTTATAAGGATTACCTTCAAAAATTTTGTAGTCAATTACGTGCATTAAAACTAAATTGAATAAACGACGATATATATAACTTAGCGCTTTTTTATCATCATTGTAAAGTTTCTCTACTTTGTCACAAATAGTAAATAAATCTAAATTTTTTGTATCGAATTCTCGATTCATTATACTCCCAGAGCGTACACGATAATAATAACCTATATAATTAATTTTCACCATTTTTTTTATATGTTTTAAAATTCCAATTCCACCATAAACATCTTCATAAAATAAATCTTCTAAAAATGGAAAACTGATAATTAATTGTCTTCGAAAAAGTTTTGCAACAGCATTCAAACGAACCACATTATTTTTACATAAAGAGACTAAGGCTTCTTCAGAATTCCCTTTAAAAATTATCTCTGCATCTTTTGGGGAAGGTAAATCTAATTCTTGTTTATCATTCGTATACCAACACTCTACAATATCAACTTTTTCTACACTCATTTGCTTCATCAATTGTTCCAACATGTCTTCTTTAAGAACATCATCACTATCAACAAATGAGATAAATTCCCCTTTAGATTCACTCATACCACGATTACGAGTAGCACTTAATCCTTTATTTGGTTGGCAGAACAACTTGAAGCGATTATCTTTTTCACAATATTTCTCACAAATATCTTTAGACGAATCTGTTGAACCATCATTGACTAATATAACTTCTATATTTTTATAAGTTTGACATTGAATACTATCTAAACATTCTTCAAGATACTCTTCAACATTGTAAACAGGTACAATCACACTAATCAATTTATTGTAATACAATTTTTATTCTCCTTTATAAATAAGTTCTTTTAAGCTATTCATCTTTCTCCATATTCTATTTACAATTGGAAATGTATATCGTAAATATAGTTTTGGTGCCAGTTGATACATTCGAATCATTTTTCTACTTCTTGTAACTTCTGGAGATTTCTCAACAAGTTTTATATATTTTCTTAATTTTTCCTCATATAACTTTTGATATGGATTATCTTTTTTTATATAATCTTTATGATGTATCGTTACGATTTGAACTAAAAACTTCCCAATATAAGATATTAACTTTTCATCTGAAGTAAATAAATCCACTAGCTTATCACAACAAGTAAATAGATCTAGATTCTTCTTAGAAAATTGTTTATGCATAGTACTATTTGAACGTTTTCGATAATAATATCCTACATAATCAAATCTTACCATTTTTCGAATAAATTTCAACACTCCTACGCCATGATAAGTATCTTCATAAATCACTCTGTTAAAAATGGAAAATCTTCTAATAACTTTCTTCGATATAATTTACAGACTGGTGAATATGATGCTCCGTAATTACAACATTTAATCACAGATTCATCTGAATTACCCTCAAATAATATTTGAATATTTTCTGCTTTCTTTAGTTTATTAAAAACACTTCTATTACCTCTATAATTACATTCTACAATATCTATGTATTACATTCTACAATATCTATGTCTTCATTCATATAATTATTTAAAACTTCTAGATATTTAGTAGATATTACATCATCGCTATCCACAAAAGTGATTAATTCTCCTATAGATGCATTAACTCCATGATTTCTCGCAGCGCTTTGCCCTTGATTTTCTTGATTTATCAGGTAAAAACGACTGTCTTATTCGCAATATAGTTCACAAATTGCTTGTGAATTATCTATAGAGCCGTCATTAACTAATATAGCTTCAATATCTGTGTATGTCTGATTTTTAACACTATCTAGACATTCTTCAAGATACGCTCCTACATTATAAACTGGTATAATTACACTAATCATAGATAACCTCCAATTTAAAGTTACCATTTTTTTCTAATAAATAAATATTTTAAATATAAAGGATAGTACAAATTAAAAAAATATTTCGGTGAATAACTATACCATCTCAATAGTTTACTAGAACTGAAAATATCTGGAGATTTCCTAGCTATCTTAAAATATTTATTAATTGCATCAATATACAACTGATAATATGGATGTCCAATACTTATGCGATACTTTTTATAATGACCTATAGCAACTGAAAATAACATATACCCTACATAAGGGAACCAATCATCTTCTCTAAATTCATTTAATAATTTTTCGCCCACCTTAAAAATATCAAGATTTTTTTCTGAATATTTCTGATTCATCGTACTAGAGGTATGATATCGATAATAATAACCAATATAGTCGATTTTCCGCATTTTATTAATATATTTTAGAGAGACAATTCCAGTATAAAAATCTTCATAAATTAAATTTTCTAAAAACGGGATTTTCTCCACTATCTCACGACGATAGAGCTTTGCTACCGGGCTCCAACTTACTGCGTGATTAAAGCATTTATATAACGCTTCATTTGAATCAAACTCTTTAACTTGAATATCTTTTCCTTTTTCATTTAAATATTGAATATCCTCTGTTTTATCACACTCAACAATATCTATTTCATCAGACATATAATTCATGAGTTGATCCAACATATCAACTCTTACAATATCATCACTATCAATAAAAACGATAAATTTTCCTTTTGACTCAGCAACGCCTATATTTCTTGCAATACTCTGTCCTTTATTTTCTTGATTTATCAAACAAAAACGACTATCTTGGTCGCAATATAATTCACAAATTTCTTGTGAATTATCTGTAGAGCCATCATTAACTAAAATAACTTCAAAATCCGTAAATGTTTGATTTTTAATACTCTCTAAACATTCTTCTAGATACTCTTCAACATTATAAATTGGTACGATTACACTAATTATTATGTTTTTTTCTTCTTTCATTGTATTATTCATCGACAGTTACCTCTTTAATGCCATTTTTTAACTTCCACACAAAATGATATACAGGGAAAATTATTGAGTTATAATATTTTGGACAAATATTATAGAGACGAATCATACGTGATTTTCTTGCTAATTCTTGATTTTTCTTCGTTAAAGTTACATACTCTGCTAATTTTTGATTATAGACTTTTGCATATGGATTTCCTTTTCGAATATAATCTTGATAATGCATCGTAGCTAAATGAACTAGGAAACTGGCAATATAAGGAAGAAGTTCTTCCCTATCAGAATACAACTCTATTAATTTGTCACTTACTGTAAAAATATCTAAATTTTTAGGAGTAAAGGTTCGGTGCATGATACTAGCTTGACGTTGTCGATAATAATAACCTTTATAATCTATCTTAATGATTTTTCGAATATATTTTAACATTCCAATTCCACAATAAACATCTTCAAAAATTACCCCATCTATATAAGGAACAGCTTCAACAATTGATCTTCTATAAAGTTTTATAACTGCATTAACATTTAAAACATGTTTAGGGAAAATTTTTACTGCTTCTTGAGAGTTTCCTTCGAATAAAATCGTTAGTTCTTTATAACTTTCAGCAAGAAATTCCTCTTTAGAAATAGTAAATTGACTTTCCACAATATCTACGTCTTCCCTCATATAGTGCATTAACGTTTCTAAATAGTTCGGTAAAATAATGTCATCGCTATCCACAAATGCAATAAATTCTCCTGTTGAAGCTGCTACACCACTATTTCGTGCAGCGCTCAATCCTTGATTTTCTTGATTCAATAATTGGAAACGATTATCTTGTTTACAATATTTTCCACATATTTCTTTTGATTTATCTGTTGATCCATCATTAACCAGAATAACTTCGATATCACTATAAGTTTGATTTTGGATACTATCTAGACATTCTTCTAAATATTTTTCCACATTATAAACGGGAACAATTACACTAATCATAAACTATATCCTTTCAAAACTAAATTTATCTAAAATTAACTATTTTTCTATTCTAATACTCTCTAAAAGTGTCTTAGTAAAATCCCTTTGAATTGAATTTACTAATGAATTAACTTTATTTCTTTCAACACAGAATTCATCTTCAGACTTCATAACACTAAGAAGAAACTTCAATAATTCATCTAAATTACTAATAGTAGGACCTGCCATTAAGCTTTTTACATCATCGAAGACAAATCCTCTATTTTCTTTATATTCCTCATAATCATTTATAGTAAAAGCAACAGGTCTGTTTAATAAATAATAATCTAGAAACACAGAAGAATAGTCTGTAATCAATCCACTTGTTGTTCCAAGGAACTTATACAAAGTATCATAATGTTCACTAATTATATCTTCCGACAACATATGAATATTTGAGTAGTTATTTTTAAATTTAAATTGAGATTCTTCTAACGGATGCAATTTAATGTAAAGATGATATTCATATTCTTCTAAGATATTATTTATTTTATTGAATTCTAATTTATCAAGGGAAAAAATAAATGCATCTTGACTATCATGATAATTTTTAGAATTTCGATAAGTTGGCATCCAAATTATATTTTTATCTTTTTTTTCTTCAAATAATTCGTCGTTTCTAATATTCCCCACAAGCAGCATCTGGTTATCTTTAGCTTTAAATGCTGCCTTCATAATCGGAGTAAATAAATCCGAAGAAGAAACTAGTTTTGTAAAGAAATTATAATCAATATTCTCCATTCCTGATTCAAGATTTCCAATTTTTTTTAAAGGCATTCCATGCCATAAATTTACAACCATTTGATTTCTCGAAGGTTTAATTGGATATTTCCCAAAAGAATAAAAGAAATATTTTGACGTTAAAAAATAGTACAATCCTCGATAAATAGAAACAAATTTCACCCTATTATCCTTTTTCAAATGATAAAAATTATTTGAAGCACATACTATTTCATATTTATCTTGGAAACCATTATCAACTAAATATTGGTACAATGTTCTTATATTATCTCTAAAGCCCCAGTTTGAATATATAACGATTCTATTTCTTTTTTTAGGAATCAATGTATTAAATCTAGAAGTAAAATTACTTATTTTGAAAATAATGTTTTTAAATTTTTTAATCATACTACTCCATCAAACCTTTCAGATATAATTCTTTTAGAACATTAATATTTTGATTGATATCAAAAGCCATTAATCGTTCATCAAAGTCTCTCTTATTGTTCATGACTTGTACTTTCTCAATATAATCTATCCATTTATTCTTATCTAATGGCAACGTAGTACAAATATTATTAACAACCTGAGTTGTTGAATCAATAGTATCATTCATTATAATATCAACACCTGAACATTGTGCTTCAATCAAAACCATCGGGAATCCTTCATAAAGTGATGGAAATGCAAAAATATCAAAAGCTGAATAAAACTTATATGCATCTTCTCTTTTGCCAGTAAAAATAACATTAGTTAATTCTCTACTATTTGCTTCTAGAAGCATACGATCCGGTCCTTCTCCTACAAACAAGAAAGTTACCTCTGGTAATTTTTTAGCGAGTTCTATCAAAAAATTCTGATTCTTAAATCGATTCAATATACCAATCATTCCGACTACTTTTTGTTTTTCCCCTAGATGAAATTCTTCTCGAATTTCTTTTCTATATTTTGGTGAGAATTTATGTTTATCAATATCAATAGCATTTGGAACTATTTGAAAACTTTTGTTCCCGAAGATTTTTATTCCGGCTAAATTACCACACGATAAACGATGAGTAGCATTTTTTAAAGCTAAAAATACTAAAAATCTATTGCGAATACTTTTTAGAATAGTATCTGAAAATTGACTACTATGATTATGATAAATACGTACGCTAATACCATTTTTTTTAGCATAATAATTATGAATAAAAGCAGTAATAGGGTTATGTACATGAAGAATATCAATCCTATTATTTTCATAAAACTCTTTGCATTCTCTTGTGTAACGTACCATGTTAGAGACTTTCAAAGAAGGAAAGATTATTCTTTTAATTCCTTTTTCATCTAAGTACTTATTAAAAGGAAAATAATATTCACCATTAGACTCACCAACCATATATTCAAATTCTTCATCATCTGTTTTAATATGATTTTTTATAAAGCTTTGTACTCCACTAATAGTATTTCTAACACCACCGGTTACATGTATAACACGATATTTCATTCTATCACCTACGATTCAAATCTTTTTTTATTTTAGTCGTTGATATTTCTTTAGTTCGTGGGAGATAAACAACTTCTATTCCAAAATCTTCCAAGTAATCAAATTTACCCTTCCAATCATCTCCAATTACAAAAACATCGATGTTATATTTCTGTATATCCGAAACTTTTTGTTCCCAAGTTTTTTCTGGAATTACAAGATCAACATATTTAACAGCAGCCAGAAGTGATTTCCTATTTTCGTAATCAAAATAACTTTCTTTATTTTTTTCTGTATTATTAAAATCATCAGTAGATAATCCCACTATAAGATAATCTCCTAAAGATTTTGCTCTTTTTAGAAGGTTGATATGACCATAATGTAATAAGTCAAACGTCCCATAAGTAATTACCTTTTTCATATAGTACTCTTCACCTCTACACTTTCTCTCATTTTCTTTTTATAAATTAATTTCCTCATAGAATTAGGCATCATTCTGACGATATTACGTATAAGAATATTTCGACAGAATTCAACTTTTGATATATAGCCTCGTCTATAAAAATCTGCCTGTAAGAAGAATTCTGTTTTCACATAAAGTAATCCTCCTCTACGAAGATAACTTGAATTATTTGTTTGCATAATTACTAAAGGTTCTTGAATGTTCAGAAAATCTTTTGTAGGATTATCATGTATAAGTCTCATAGTTAAATCATAATCCTCTAAATATCGAAACTTTCTATAATTCCCTACTTTTAAAATATATTCCTTTTTCATCATACTTGAAGGATTGTTAAACGGATTTCTAAACTTGGAATATTCTCTTATCTCTTCTGTTTTTTCAGGAACTGTTTTTAAAGCCGTAAATTCAGTATTTTTTTCTAGAATATTAGTTCCAACCATAATAAGATTTGGATTTTCTTTGAAGGCTTTAATTTGTTTTTCAAAACGAGTCTTTTCAGAATAATCATCGCTATCCATTCTAGCGATTATGTCTGTATTACACTTTTCTACTCCAAAACAAGATGCTGGGCCTGAACCTACATTGGTAGATAATTGATACACTTTTAAAATTGGTATTAAATTTTTTATATCTTCAATTTCATTATATAAATCTTGAGTCAAAATCCCATCACAGACCAAAACAATTTCTGTTGGTTTAATAGTCTGTCTATATGAACTTAACAAACTTTTTCTTAAATTATAAGGTTTTTCTTTTTCATATACTGTTATTAAAACTGAAAACTCCATAATCTATCCTAAATCTCCTTCCCTACTAGCCAATCTACAATAACAGAACGATATGGAACGACATTATACCAATCTGCCTTATAATATACTATTACAAATAAAAATACAGAATACACTATAATTATTAAATAGAGCAATGTCCACTTGATTCTTTTATCTGCTACTTTATGTATAAACATAGGAACGTACAGAGCGGCAAATGGTGAAAAATAATGTGCAAATCTACTTAACAAGCTAGTTTGCATTGTTATGATTGTAAATATTAGATAACAGAAAAATAAAATTCTAATGTACTCCTCTGATTCAGTAAGTTCACTATTTTTTAAAATCATCTCTCCTATTACAAAAAATACAAGATAAACTATTGACAACACAACAGGCGCAAGTTTATAACTATCTAAAAACCAAGACGATTCTAAATATGAAATATACTGAGGAAATATATTGACAAAAATTTCTGAAAAATTCTTTAAAAAAGGAAATGTGAATATCATTCCAAATATAACAAAAATAATTACTTTCATGCTCAAATGAATCTTTCTCAATAATAGAAATAATATACAGATAATTCCTGTTATATGGAACAAAGGTGCAATTAAAATACACAGTATTCCTTTTATGTATTTTTCTTTAACGAAATAATGAAACCCTAGTAAGCCTATTGAAATTGATAAACCTTGACGAATATTAGAAAAAGAGTACAATAACATCCCAAGAGAACTAAAATATATTAATAAACTAATATAAATATTTTTAGAATAATTCCAAAATACATAAAACCAAATATATAAAGTTATTATCGAAAAAGAAAATAATAATATAGTATAGTTTTCAGAGATAGATCTTAATAAGTTATTGAGAATAATGTACCCTATTTCAAATCTTGAATTAAAAATATTTAATAGTTCTGGTATTTGTAAAGAATTATCTTTAAATACAGATACGTAGAAATTAAGATCTCCTCCAACACTAGAATTTCTAAATCCAGCAACTACTAAGAATAAAATAAAAGTAGGAATTGTTAACAATTTTATTTCATCTTTTTTCTCTTCAAAGTAAGTAGATGTTGTAGATAATACTACAAGATATACAAAAATAAAAATATATAGTAACATCCCTAATCCTTTCTAAGCTATTTTCTTTTTATAATTGTTTTAATAATTTTATTTATAATTATAGTGGTAATAGCTATTTTCATGTAATTCTAGTTTATTGGCGATAACTCCTAAAAGTCTAGCTCCAACATTATTCAATCTTTTTTTTGCTTCTATAATCTGTTTTCGTTTACTAATTTGCATATCAACAACTAGTAATGTTGCATCCGCAACTCTGGCCATTATCTGAGCATCTGTAGCAGCTAATAATGGTGGTGTATCTACTATTATATAGTCATAATTATCGATACAAGAATTTAAAATATCTTCCATTGTAGAACTTACTAACATTTCTGATGGATTCGGCGGGACTGGTCCCGATGTTAAAACATCGAATTCCACATCATTTACATTTAAATGACTCACTGCATCCTCACTTATTTCTCCCAGTATTAATTTACTTAATCCTGTATTATTTCTCTTGTCTATTAATTTGTGTTGAGTCGGTTTTCTCATATCAGCATCAATTAAAATAACTTTTTTACCTTGTTGAGCAAGAGCAGCAGTGAGATTTATACTAACTTCACTTTTACCTTCATTAGGATTTGCGCTTGTTATTACAATTATTTTCAAATTTTTCCCAAAATTTGAAAACTGTATATTACTTCTTAGAGTTCTATATGATTCTGAAGCAATAGACTTACTATTATGAATAACTTCAATATACATAATTTTACCTTCTTTCTTTTTCTTTCACAGCAGGAATCATACCTAATACAGAAACACCTGCTAATTCTTCCAAATCGTCTAATGAATCTATTGAGTCACTCATTATAAAACGAAGAAATATAATATTAAGTCCAATAAATGAAAATACTATAAAAGAAATAAACATATTTTTCCATAAGCTCGGATATACAGGATTCGAACTACCTACTACATCAGTAACTATAGACAAATCATCTCTTCCAATCTTTTCAGCAGCGAAAGATTTATAGTCAATTATGTATTGTTTCGCATAGCGTTCAGCTAATTCTCTGTCAGTTGAACGTATCGTAAGTGTTAATAATTGTGAACCTGAATCATTAGTTAGCTTTATTGATTTAATATTCTTAATCTCATCTCCAGTTAGATCAAGTGATTTATTAGTTTCTTCTCTAATATTTGGTAATTCTGATATTTCTAGATATGTTTTCACTTGTCTTTGTAATAAATTAATAGATGTTAAAGCATTTGAATCGTCATTTTTATCACTAGAACTTTTCATAATTAATGTAGATGACACGCTGTAAACAGGAGTAATACCAAAAACAGTATACGCACTTACTGCAGCCACTCCACTTAATATGAATATCATTAATACCAATAATTTTTTTTTCATAAAATTAAGTATTCTAGTAATATTATTATTTAATATATGCATTTTTTTCTCCTTATATTCATTTATAATCTTTATTATCTGGCTCCATTTCTAGTAAAAATAACTATAATTGTTTTTACTATAATTAATAAATCAAGTTTAAATCCTCTATTTCGAATATAATACTTATCAAATTCTAATTTTTCTTTTGGAGTTAATGAATATCCTCCATTAACTTGAGCCCATCCCGTAATACCAGGTTTTACCAAAAGGCGATCATTAAAATTGGGTATATGTTTAATAAATTCTTTTATCAATTCTGGTCTTTCTGGCCTAGGACCAATAATAGACATATCTCCTTTTAGTATGTTAACCAGTTGTGGTAGCTCATCAATTCGTGTTTTTCTAATTATTCGTCCTACTTTTGTAATTCTTTCATCATTTTCACTTGCCCATTTTGGCCCATCTTTTTCAGCATCAATATACATTGATCTAAGTTTATATATTTTAAAAACTTCGCCATTTAAGCCTACACGATTTTGTGTATATATTGGATTCACGTGTAGCTCTCCATAAATAGCAATACATGCAAGAATAGAAATTGGAACAGCAAGTATTAATAATAAAAGACAAAAAATAAATTCAGTAGAAATTTTAATAGTTTCATAATATTTCACTTTTACGTTCTTCTATAAAAGCAAACTAAGTTGTGTATTCATATTACAATAATAAAAAAAATACTTACTATTTTTAAATTTAGGATCAAATAAAGTTAAATTATACCTAACTAAAAATCAGTCATTTATTAATTCTTTATTAATATAAAATACATATTTTATATGCTTTTAATACTCTCCTTCTACTGCACTTTGACAGTAAGCTTATATATTTTTTAAAATTAGCTGTTTAATCTATCTATACTATTCTAATATTTTTTTCTATTATTATTAATTACTTAAATATATTAGTTATAGTTGCTATTATTGTAAGATAAATTTAAGTTTTAAAAATCATTTACATTATTTATATAAACCTTCAACAAAACAGCACATTTATTACTTTACTTTCATAATTAACATTATACCATATTAGAAAATATTTTTACAGCATATAATTATCATAATTTATTTATAATTCCTCATAATATTATTATCACCTATATTTATTAATAAATTCTATGTACCTATATCTATTTATTGTAGTTATCATACAGAAATATTTATTAGTTTTTAATTTTAATTCTTTTAAGATTACTTATTAATTGTATGAATCATTACCAACATTAATTTTTATAACTATAATATTTTTATTCTTAATTTTATTTTATTTTATTACTACGAAAAAACTCTGTAAATCTTTATTCAGATTTACAGAGTCAAATTATAATATTTTTATCCTATTGATCCTTCCATTTCAAATGAAATTAATCTGTTTAATTCGACAGCGTATTCCATAGGAAGTTCTTTTGTGAATGGTTCGATGAATCCCATAACTATCATTTCAGTTGCTTGTCCTTCATCAAGACCTCTACTCATTAAATAGAATAGTTGTTCTTCTGATACTTTAGATACTTTTGCTTCGTGCTCTAAAGATACGTTAGAGTTTTTAACGATGTTGTAAGGAATAGTATCTGAAGTTGAATATTCATCTAAGATTAAAGTATCACATTCAATGTTTGAACGAGATCCTTCTGAGTTTTTACCGAAGTGAATCCATCCACGGTAGTTAACTTTACCACCACGACGAGACATTGATTTAGAAACAACAGTAGATGATGTTCTAGGTGCTAAGTGAATCATCTTAGAACCTGCATCAAGTACTTGTCCTTCACTAGCCATAGCGATAGATAGTGTACTTCCACTTGCTCCTTCTCCAACTAAAATACACGCTGGGTATTTCATAGTTAATTTAGAACCTAAGTTTCCATCAACCCATTCCATTGTACCATTTTTTTCAACGATCGCACGCTTAGTAACTAAGTTATAAACGTTCGTTGACCAGTTTTGAATAGTTGTATATCTGAAACGAGCATTCTCTTTAATAAAGATTTCTACTACTGCAGCATGTAGTGAACTTGCTGAGTAAGTTGGAGCCGTACAACCTTCTACGTAGTGTAGAGAAGAGTTCTTCTCAATAATAATCAATGTACGCTCAAACTGCCCCATTTTTTCACTGTTAATTCTGAAGTATGCTTGAAGCGGTGCTTCTACTGATACATTCTCTGGACAATAGATGAATGAACCACCTGACCACACTGCTGAGTTTAATGCAGCAAATTTATTATCATTAAAATCAACGGCTTTTGAGAAATATTCTTTAAAGATTTCTTCATGATTTTTTAATGCTGTATCAGTGTCTTCGAAAATGATTCCTTTTTCTTCGAATTGTTTATGCATATTATGATAAACTACTTCTGATTCATATTGTGCAGATACACCTGCAAGGTATTTTTGTTCAGCTTCTGGAATACCAAGTTTTTCAAAAGTATTTTTAATTTCTTGTGGTACTTCGTCCCATGAACGTTCTGTTTTTTCTGATGGTTTTACATAGTATGTTAAGTCCTCAAAATCTATTTCAGATAAGTCTCCACCCCA
>ERZ772999.1242-NODE-1242-length-15029-cov-5.952518_pt1 | contig 15029 bp, 7 predicted proteins | sample MGYA00511467_ERZ772999 | MGnify/ENA primary metagenome ERZ772999 (study PRJEB29015, sample SAMEA2738064) | human oral metagenome | biome: human oral; feature: human-associated habitat; material: saliva | place: China | collected 2218 ... | reverse complement strand
TTTCATTACAGATAAGATGTAGTTTGAATCCAAAATACCATCCCATTGTACTCTTGCCTCTTGTTGCATAATTTCTAAAAACCTTATTACGATAAATACGTTTATTATGACAAACTGGAATACAAGTTGAGTCAATGAAACTAATACCAGTACACCTCCCAAAACAACATATCTGTAGGAACATCATCATCTCTACAGAGACTCGTGCTTCTAATTCAAGAAAACGATTATAAGACAATTGATTTGGAAATAAATCTGCTAAATGCTCTTTTACGAAAAAGGTATAATAGTGATAAAAATTACGATAGGAATTAAAGTGGAAACAAATTAAAATCGTCATGATTTCAGATTTACTCATACGGCACTGGCGATGGCGATGACACCCTTTACTCTTTTCAGAGAGACCTATTTTATCAGTTTCTAACTCAAATTCCTTGCAGAAATCATCCGCAATACAGAAAATTTCAGTAATTTTGTCCTTGGTAATCATTGTTATGTTTATTGTAATTGTTTGATTTTCAACCATAAAGTTACAAAAATATAATGAGATTACCAACTTTTTGCAGACATTTCTTATCCCGAGTTCAGGTTACTAAGTCATCCCATCTCCAAAATTGGCAGAAAGGATAATCCTATCTGTTGTCTGGAGATGTTGTGAGAAGTCTTCTATCTTCATATCTCGATTCTTATTTAAAGTAAGTCCCCTATAGGTCTTCCATCATCTATTCTAACAATAGAGACTAAAAAATCTTTATCCTTTTTTTTATCTGATTTCTCATAATTCTTATCATAGAACTTCTTAAGTGTCGTATTATCTGTTTTGATTTCAGAAGAACTTTTCCCATTCTTATCGACAGTAAAGTTTATCATACCTTTCGAGACATAAGGAGTTTTCCCTTCTATCTGTATTAAATACACATCTTCACATAAAGTTATGTTGAACTTATATGTTATTGGCTCTGCTGTACTTAACTCTATATTGACCTTTTGACCTTTTGAAAGGAGCGAACGAATTGATATTTGTGAAAGAGAAAGTAAAGTGTTATAACATTGTTTAATCTCATGTTCGTATTTTCCAATATCATAACTATCATGGCTGGCAGGATTCAATATAAATTTACGATGATTATCAAGTTCTTCGAATAAAGTTGTATCAGATATCCCACTTTCTTCTGCAAACTTCTTACTATTATTTATCAATCCATTTAAATCCAAAAGGCAGTATTCCTTTGTGTGTTGCCACTTTAAAGGAAGGAACCGTTTACAGAAAGCTTCTGCTTCTTTTCTTAAAAAGTTGCCCGCTATTTCATATTTATGTTGCCTAATATAATGGTCAGCTTCTTCCATATACGTTTTGCTTGTCCTTTTATATGGATCTTTGGAATCTTGCATATAAAGCTCCACATATGACCATTTAGAAGATGATTTTTTACTTTTATGCTTCAAGTATTCAAAAAACGATTTATCATGCGTAAATAGATATATTTTATATTTATCAGCGACTGCATCTAATAAATATCGAATCACTTTCATACGATTGCTCATATCAAGACTGATAAGCATATCATCTAATGCCAAAAATTGTCCATCCTGTAGATTACCGCTTTGTAGGCAGGCAAAGCGAATAGCTAATGCTATTGCTGTCAAACGTGCTTCATTGAAAAACGATTGAGGTTTCTGAATTGGGATGTTGCCAACTTCTATATGAAGACCTATTTTAGGATAACGCCAGACATAAGGTTTTCCTGCTCTTTGTCTCTTAAACGACAGTTGGAATTCCTCATAATGCGGATTATTTATTTTATCATTATCCCTTGCATACTTAACTTGTATAAGTATATCCGTGTCATCGTCATCCTTAAAGTGTTGATTATATATGTTAGAGGCTTTACTATTTACCTTATCTATGAACTCTGATAATTGTTCATTAAACTTAGATATATCATCTCGTACTTTATATGGGTGATGATTTTTCAGAAGATCATAATAGATATCGGCAAGAGTATTATCATTACCTGCTGGGACATAGAAAGGTAGAATGTCCTTAATAAAGACATTCCACAAATTTATTGTTTCTGAATTTCTTGCAGAACGGAATCGAGAAATATAAGAATAGTTGATGAATGCGCTTGTTTTGTTTAGTAATCGCAGTTCTGAATCATCAGCTGTATCAGGGGTAGATGAAAGCCCATCACGGCTAAGTTCCCACTGGTGTTCGTTATCAAGTGTTATCTTAATATGTGGTTTAAATCCGTTATTTTTAACATCATCCAACTTATAGATGTTAATGAGATTTTCCTCGCTATCTTCGTGCCTAAAATATTTTGCCCCATGGTCTGATTTATAGACACTTTGCAACAAAGCGTGGAGTGCATAATAAATAGAAGATTTGCCACTTCCGTTTTCACCATACATCAGTAGATTCTTATCTAGCTCGAGGCTAAATTTATTAGGAAAAGCCTTAAAACCTTCAATCTCAATTTCTTTGATACCTGCCATATCAGTTCATTATTATAGGTTTAAAAATATCTGAACTATAATGTTCCAAATTGTCTAACTTCTGGATAACACCTATTTCCTCTATGGATTTATACAAATCAGATACAGAGATCAAATTATCGTTGTCTATACTGGCATTCTCTACAATGTTTCTTATCGTGTCGAACACATGAATACCTATGCGATGTAGTTCTTCTCCCAAGTATATTTCATAAACACATCCATCAATGAGCAGTTCAAACATCTTGGCTAAATACTTATTTGAAAAGAACTTGTTAATACGCACATCTTGAACATTATTGATTAGGATAATGCAATCCACCAATTTGGCAATTAGACTTTGCATTTCTCTTGATGGCACAGCTATAGGAATTTGTAACAACGGTTCTTTATCCAATTGGAAGTTGGAACCTTGCATCTTGCCTTTGTTTCTTAGCCAAAATTCTATCAGCTTAGAGTTTAAAAGGCCTGTTAGGTATTTCATATCTACTCTATCTGTCTGGATAATATTGAATGTTGCGGAAAAATAAGTATTTGCATATGCAAATGCGAACAAAGGACGTTCCGAACATTTTCTTAAAACAATGACTTTTTCATTAAGAAAGAAACGTTCTTCGCGAGCACGGTGTAAACCGTATGGTTTGTTGTCTGATGTTATGATATTCTGAAATCTATCTAAATGCTCTTTTAGATTAGGATAAGCGTCAAGGCTATGCAAATTCTTATAGGAAGAATTTGTATAGATAATAGCAAGGTCTGTTTTATTTATGTAATACCGATGTACATTCTTGGAAGAATTATAATATGGTTTGATAAAATTAATTTCTTCATTATTTAAAGGTATTGACTCAACGTCTTCTTTAGTCAATCCAAATATACCTGTTCCTTGTTTAAGTCCATGTTTTTGAGCTAATTTTTTATTTATGAAATCGTAATGTGGGTGTATTCCATTTGTAATCTCATTCTCATTTAAATAAATAATATGATGTGCTTTTATTGTATCAAAAATATGCTCATTCTTGTTGAAAAAAATACTTTTATTGATATAATTTCCCCTTCTCACCATTGGCTGAAAGCAAACAGAATTAGATGAAGTCCCATCTAATAAAGCAATAGCATCTTTCTCTGTTGCATTGCTTGTTATGAGCCGTCTATAATCAAAGGAATAGTCATCTGTAACCTTATCTTTATTAAACAGCATAATCATTGTTTGAATGCTAGCACTTTCAAACATCATTACAGCTCCGAAATCAATAAGTTTACAAATGCGCGTTTCTTTTATTACTTTATTACGCAAGATGCTGGCCCCAAAACTTGTTGTCCAGTTATTGGTGGCAATAAAACATAACGAGCCATTATCTTTCAGCAAGTCTATACAATTACATGCAAAAAGATACCATATATCCATTTTGCCTTTGTAATAAGGAGACTTCTTGTAAGGTTCAAAGAATGTTTTAGACATTCTTCCTTCTTTGATATAGGGAGGATTTGCTATGATTATATCAAACCCAGTAAAGTCTCCATTCTCATCAAGCAACTGAGGATATTCAAATCTCCACTCAAAAGAATTCTGATAGAATTTATTGTTCAAAACTTCCTCTTCATACTTTTTCATTCTGGCAAGGTTATTCTTTGCCTTCTTATAGCCCACAGGATCAAGGATTGATTTGCATTCTCCAAACATGGAAGTATCTTCATATTCAGAGACTAACCGCTCTGCAGTTTGTCGCTTTTTAATATCACCATAAGCAAGTGTTGTCTTAAAGCAATCTTTTATTTTCGCTATTTTTGAGCGCAAAGTGTTTTTATCTCGATGTTCCTCTGTATAAGATGCTACTAAATTTTTGTAATCATCAAGTGTAAAATTTTCCCATTGCTGCCCCTCCTTAGAGGCTTTTTCTTTCCCTTTTCGATTATATTCTACAAAGACACCTTCTATGGGCATGTCAAGAGGATAGCGACATAGTTGTGAATTTCCACACATTATCTTATAGTCAAGGTTGGGCAATGGTTGTGGCATCGTTTCATCGACCACCAAAGCCAGCCAAAAGCGAAGGCGGGCTATATCTACTGCACCTTGTTCTATATCTACTCCAAAGATATTATTCTGTATAATATCTCGTTTCACCTTTGCATGAGAGAAATCTTCGGTGGACTTGAGAAAACCGTAGAGTTGCATACGAGCATGATAGAGTACATTGAGTACGCCCATAGGAAAGGCACCGGAACCAATGGCAGGGTCGCACACCTTTACTGTTTTGAGCAGTTTGTATACCTCATTGGCATTGGTCTTGTTTTGAAGTTTCACATCAACAACTCCCTGCTTAATCAGAGTTTCGACAGCCGGGTATAATTGTTCAGCAACATGAGATTTCAGATACTGCACAATGGTTTCACGGCACATATACTGGACTATTTCCTTTGGCGTATAGAATGCTCCCTTGTCCTTGTTGTCCTCCAACAGGTTCTCGAAGATATGTCCCAACATCTCTGGGTCGATACCCACTTCTGCATCATCGGGATCGTTTTCGTCGATGGTGAAATTGTATTCTGAAAAGAACTCCATCAGTTCTTGAAAATAGGAGTAAGGAAAATCAATATTCCTATTGTCCAAAGCATCCTTGTCGAAAAGACCACCATTCAGGTAAGGTATCTTGATGTTGTCGCCAAGACGTGCGTCGGCGATGTCGTTGGATCTGGCTTCGTTTAGCGTATTGAAGAAAAGTGGTTCCAGTACATCGCTCAATAATCTGTCGTTGTTCTTATAATGCTCGACAAGTTTTTGCATATATGCTTTGTCACCACCTTCCCATGCTTTGCTACCTGCAGGTACGCTCATCCAGCCTTTTTTCTGCAAGAATTGCAGAAAGACAAGACGCCCGAGTAGTTTTTTCACATAGTCGCGATTGTCCTTTGCATTTCCTGTAAGGAAATCACAGAACTTCTTATAGCGGTCTTTATACCCTTTGAAGAAGTCCTTGTTGAGTCGCTCTACTGAGAAAGCATCGGTAACATCTGATAATATTACGTTTTCTTTCTTCACCAATTCATATAAACGGATGGCTGCGGTGGTACATGGCTCGTTCCCGCCCAGTAAGAAAGTGTAGCGTTTCGGGGCTGTTTCTTCTGTTTGGAACTCTCCCATCTCATTGAGTACAGTTGTTTTTGAGACGAAAGTGAGGCGATAGTCTATTTGTTTCTTCGAATAATAGAAAACCAATATGCCGTGAATGATGTCTTGGTCAATATATCTTATGGCTATATTGCGTAGTCCTTTTCTGTTGCGGGCAATGTCGATATTATCGGCAACTTCTATTGCAAAGAGTGCCAATGAACGGTTGTCGTCAAGACGTATCGTTCCTATTTGTCCGCCATTTCTTACGGACTTGTCTTCTATCAAATTCGGAACAGAAAGATAGTCAATCTTATGAAACATTTTGCCAAGAATGTTTTTCCACGTTTCAAGATTGAAATTCTCTTTCAATTTATTTCTTAGTTCAGTCTTTTCCATATATCTTCTTTATTTTTGTTCGTTTTGTTGAATAAAAGTATTGAGTAACAGCAATCCCTTTTCCGTAAGCCTATATTTCTGTTGGGGATGATTGGGCTTGTCGGGATATTGCATCTCTATCCAGCCTTGCTGCATAGCTGGGAGAATGAATTTCTTTTTAAAATACCAGTGCGACTTATACACAAGCTTGTACACTTGCTTATACACTTGCAAGATTTCATCAACTGATAGGGTCTGCTTACTTATACTGATTATCAACGATTTAAGTTGCACACTAACTTGTACACTTTCCTCAACATCAATAGTGGAAACCTGTTGCTGAGATTTCTTGGATATGGGGAAAGTAATACGGACAAAATTATCTGTAAATGAGAAACAATCCCTACCATAGGATCTGAGTATACGAGGGATGCCAGAGCCCAATGACTCTACCAAATCCAAATCACGATAGATGCGCATCAATTCTTTGTTGCGTGGTATGGAAATTCCATTAAAGAATTCCTCACAACTTAATGATTCGGGCAATCTTCCAGCAGACGTAATCTCAATGCGGTCTGGGAATATTTCAAACTTGGGCGGCACCTCAAACGAATAGTCGTTGTGTACAATGGCGTTGACGACAGCCTCGCGCAAGGCTATCTTGTCCCATAAAGGGGTCTCGTCTCGTTCTGCGGAGGTAATAGTTGCAAAGACTTTATTCTCTATGTCTAACTTTTCCAGTACGCTTTTAGTTGCCTTTATCAATGAGCAATAGCCGTATTCATTATTCTCTATCAAATCACATCTGTCAAGGCTTGAATACTTGGCAAGTTTTATAGAGTTGTTGTTTTCATCAGCCAGCAAATAAGCTACATAGTTAAGTTTTCCGTCCTCTGTCAATAGTTCTAAGCTACGCTTGAAATTCTCGTTCAGCCGTTTGCCACGCTCATCGTAATAAATGCGCAACTGTTCGAAAGATAAATCCTGCCTATTGGAGATAATCCGCCCAATGGAATTTCGTGTACGCATAGCAAACAAACGATCAATCATCTGTTGCTGCATGGGCTCTGCAGAAGTACCCATCCTAATGAACGTACCTTTGGAGGTCATGCCATACTTGGACTTGAAATAAGGTTTTTCAATACCGCTTGCAATGGTAATCTTCACGACCGAGCTTCCGTTTCGGTCTTCTGCTGATATATCGAAAAGCCCCATGACCGAAGGGGATATATTGTTTTTGATGCGATCTTTCAACCGTAACATGCAGGTATCTACGTCATCGACTCCTACAGTGTTTCCGTTTTTATCTACACCTATATATATGTATCCCCCTTCCTTGTAATTCAGAAAGGCTATCACTTCTTTCTCTATATCCAAATCGGGGGTAAGCTCCAATTTGTATTCTATACGATTAGTTTCACTCATAATCAATCAAGAACAGAAACTTTCAGAAATAATAATTTCTGGATTAAACAATTCTCTCTGTTGCTGCCCATCTACCGTAACATTAATAGGAGCCGTGTTTTGCCCTGTTACCAAAGGATAAGATGACAGGATTTGTATCATCTGTTCAAGAAGAACAGACCGCTTAACAGGGGTTTTCTTTGTTGTAGTTTTAAGTTTGTTCACCTTTCGTTGCAACTGTTGGAACCGACCCGTCGTAATCGCCCTCTTCGCTTGTCGAATTAACTCTGCCTCCTTCGCATCAATATTTGGAATCGTAAGAAAGCTATCCAAATAGGCTATTGCTCTCTTCTCGTTAGGTCCTTGTGTTGGGTTTACTTTTAGCGTATTCCCCTTTTCTGCCTCAGCTCTCTCCGAAAAGAAATTAAGTGCTTTCCCTACTTGGGAATAATGAAGTTCATGTAGCGGAATAGCTTTTTCGTCAACATCAGCCTTAAATATCTTAACTGCCTCAAGAAAAGTAAGTTCTTCCAATCTTCCATCTTTATGAATAAGCGTGAAAGCATCTCGTTTTTCGTTACGAATAAACACCAATGTTGATTGGTCTGCATTAGTAGCAATTCTACCAACCCGAGCACGCAAAGGCATTTTCTCTATGGCTCTCAACAAATCGGGATACTCCTCCTTTTGCTTTCTTAACCACATCAGATAGCCTAACTTCTCGTCGCGTTCTTCTTCAAGATTCTTATCAAACAAGCCAAAACTCTCTGGATTTTCCTCTTCTGAATATATTTGACTATCCTCTCCTAAAGCAGCATGAAAAGCAAATAGCTTCATCTTGGCTTTGTTTTCAAGTTCTATATCATTATTTACTTCTTTCGTAGGGAAGAAATTGTAGATATAAACATCCTTTGCAGTACTCCCTATACGGTTCACTCGTCCAATACGTTGCATTAGACGTGTAGAGTTCCATGGGGTGTCATAATTAACAACCACATTGGCTCGATGTAAGTTGACACCTTCAGCCAGAACCTCTGTTGTCAGCACAATGTTGTAATCATCTTTCTTATGTTCTTTATAATTTGCATCGAAGTTTGCACTTACTAAAGGCATCTTTTCTGTACGGTTGCTGCTTTCAACCGATAAGACCTTGTTATATCCTTGTTTTTCTAACTCTTTCAATAGATAGTCTGTTGTTTCTTTACTTTCTGAGAAAACTACTAATTTCTCCCCACGATTAATGGACTTGTCAAACAATTGATTTTTTAGTTTGTCAAGAAATACATCCAGTTTGGGGTCATAGTTTATCTTATCCCATTCAGTTACCAAATCTTCCAATACAGCATTATCGTGTTTCAACCCATCTAAATAAATAGGTTTGACAAAGTCTTCTGGTGTATAGACATCTATTGTGGAATCATTGTAAGGGGATTGTTCAATTAGTTTTATCAACTCCTCCTCTTTGCCTTCGCTTAGGAGTTCATTAACCTTTAGCTTAGGCGCAATATAAATCCTTCTATTTTCAAACATCTTGAGCATGACACAGTTTGACTGATAGTATCGTTTTAGTGATTGTTTGAAAGCATAAAAACTACTATCTAATCGCTTCACAAGTAAGGTTTTCATAATCTTTGCCAACTGAACGGAAATCATATCGGCCTTTTTGTATTTCTTTTTCTTTTCCTTATTAAGATATTTAATGGCTTGATATCTGAAATAAGTCAGACCCTCCTTCTCATTGCTCAACACCTTGATGGTCTTGTCATAAAGTTCGTTCAACTGCTTATCTAATTTATAATATAGTGGTTGTGGCTGATGAACCTTGGGGAAAGCAACACCTTGTGTATCTAGATCATTCTTGTATGCTTCATTCTCTAAAAGGTCTGTTCGGGTGCGACGTACCATCAATGGTTCTACAACTTTTACACGTATCTTCTCGTAAATGTCTCTAATTTTAATTGCTATGATTCTGCTGTCTTTTTCTCCTTTTACCTTCTTATAAGCGTCTATCTGCTCTCTGAAGAAACGTTGTAGGTTTCCTTCCTCGAGTGTACTATCTTTCGAGTTCTGAAACAGATATACAAGATTGGCTATATCTTCTGGCTTATTGTTCAACGGTGTTGCTGAGACGAGAATTACCTTCTTACTATATAAGGTTCCATCCGCATGATGATGGCAGCAAGGAGTCTTGCATAACTTCTGCAGTTCGTTATACATAGAAGCAGTGTCTGTACGGAACTTATGGGCCTCATCAACTATGATTAAGTCGTAGAGAGACGCATCTTTTATTTTGCTTATACTTCCATTTGTAACAATCCTGTAATTATCTACCTTGAATTTAGACAGGGTTTCCTCCCAACTCTCTTGTAAAGCAGGTGGGACGATGACCAATACATGGGAATGGTATGCTGGGAAATCATTGGCATAGAAAAATTTCTTAGCTATTAAAGCCGCAACAACAGTTTTTCCTAATCCGACGACATCAGACAGGAAAAAACCATTATGTTTCATCATCTTGGAAAATCCATCATTTACAGCATCAACTTGATAAGATAGTCTCTTAAAACCTTTTGGTAACTCAGATAAGGAATTAGGATCGAAATCTATACGTTTCCCAAAATATTCCAATAAAAACTTCAAATATACTTCATAAGGTGTGAAGTTAGGATTCAAGTATGACTCATTTTTTATCGTTTCTATATGTGTCAAGTCTATCTCTACAGACTCTTTCCACAAACGTTCGAATGTTTCGGTAGCAAATTGGATATCATCATCATAACGCAACTCAACATTAAACTCAAAATTCTTTTCAAGTCCTGCATCAGTCAAATTACTTGAGCCTGTAATGACCGAGCCATATCCGTGCGGATGATATATCTCTTCCCTAAATATATAAAGTTTAGCATGGATATTTTGTTTAGGATGAATGCGCATTTCTATTTTTCCTGACATGATATCTTTTATAAATTGGCACATCCCTTCCTCTACATCCTTATCATACCGAGCTTCTTGAATGTTCTTTTTCAATTCATGAAAGAATTCTTCTTGTGCTTGCCCTTCATCCGGATTAAAAAGGAGTCCTTGCTGGTTAGCTTGAGCCGTAAGCTTATCAATATTAATGCCTACAAGAAACCTTATCTTCGGTGTTTGCTCTATAAACTTCCTAATCTTAAAGTAACCAGAAGCACGGAAATAGCCAACAAGTACATCAAAGAAATGTACTTTCTTATATTTGAAAACACCTTCTATTTTCTCTAAAAGTGTATTTTGGTTCTCATTCGTAAAGAAATTAGTTCCCATTGGTTTAATCTTTTGTTGATTTAATCAATAATCTTACATCCACATCCAGAATCTGTGCGATTTGTCCCAATATGGCAATTGTTGGCTGTGTTTTGTTTTGACACCAACGAGAAACAGTATGCTCCGTCTTACCCAATTGCTCTGCAAGCCATCTATTCGTTCTTCCCTGTTCAACAAGGACAATTTTTAAGCGATTCCTAACGCTTGTTTGTTCATTGTTTGACATTTCATTACAATATATTGCTTACAAAGATAACAAACTATTTGAAAAAACACAAGTTTTATTCTTAAATTGTTTTACAATCAGTTTTTTGCTGCATTACTTTATATACAATACATTTTATAGGAGTAGAATGTAGCCAATTGGTAGTAATAGTTATTTCATCTCCTAACTACGGCGTAATCCATTTTCTTTCACCGCTTTAATTCTTATTGTAGTAATGTAGTAAGATATAATCGGTGAAAGAAAAAGGAAGTATTATCATCAATTATGCGTGTTGCCTATCAGGAATATCGATGTTATCATGGATGCTGATTTCTGCAACTTCTGACAGACGTACTTTCTGAACAAATGTGCTTCCGTGCTGTCCAACAGAAAGGACAGGGCAATGATGATAGGAAGTGGATAGAGTGGCGCATAGCCTTTCAATTGTCCGCTGATGAAAACAGGCTCTTCACCTGCACCCCTCTCATCGGGATGCAAGGTGGAGGATTTCATAAGTGTTTGCAACCCATGATTAAGTTTTCTCCACGTTACTCCGAAGAACCTTGTAAGTTCTCCCTCTGGTCATGGCTATGTCTCCGATTCCCTTGCGGACAATCTGCATATTGCAGCCCCAATCAAAATAACTGCGATGATTCTCCGTGCTAGTCATAGTTCTTAGTTTATAGTTCGTATTCATGCCGTTTCCTCCTTTCTGCCATTTAAATTGACAACAAGCGGGATTGTCTTTGTGTCCGTCGCTGCTTCCACATCTGCATTTACGGTAGTCTTGTCCTTCGCCTTGTACTTGGCTATAAGCCTGTCCATATCCTTTGAAATCTTGTTGTCCGTTACCTGCGCATAAATCTGCGTGCTTGATATGGAAGCGTGCCCCATCATCTTGGCTATGCTCTCAATAGGAATACCTGCGCTTAGACACATCGTGCCAAACGTATGTCTTGCCATGTGGTACGAAAGTCTTTGACGGATACCGCAAGCCTTACCCACGATGCTCAGGTTCTTGCCCATCACGCTACGGCTGCAATGAGGTTGAAGGACAAAGCTGTCGCCTTTTTCTTTCACCGTCTGCTGTTCTTCGTTTCCTGCCTGCGCATTCCTGCAATGGCTGATGATAGTTTCAGCTATGGGATGTAACGGCACGACAAACTCAACCTTTGTCTTCTGACGCTCCTTGCGTATATACCTCTGTCCGTCTGCTGCTGTTTGGATATGCTTGTATTTCAAATTCTCTATATCTGAGATAGCCAAGCCTGTGAAGCAGGAAAAAATGAACATCTGTCTTGCCAACTCTGCTTCCTTGTCATTCATACTCATTGCCATGAGTTTCATTACATCGCCCTTTTGCAGAAAACGTATCTTCTTTTCCTCCTTCTCATACTTGGCATTCTCAAACGGATTGCAGCGGATAATTCTCTTGCTGACCGCACGGAACATCAGTCGGCTCAGCCAGCAGAGGTTGCTGTTGACGGTGGATGCTTTCAGCCCACGTTTTTTGAGAAAGAAGCGGTATTCCTCGAACAAGTCCTCTATAATTGTTCCGATGGATATATCCTGCACTCCTTTGTTTTCTACAAATTCACGGAGATTTCTGTCAGAATAGAACAGGTTCAGGTAAGTTCCCTCTGCCCTTGATCTGCCAACACTTTCCTTGACTGCTTGCAGTTCCGCCCTGCTCATGGCAAGGAGCGTGGTCGGATTGGTGGCAATACCCTGTAAGCGGTTCTTTACAAGTTCCACACTTACTACTCCATCCTTTACAAGAATGTTCCGATAGGTCTTTTCCACCAAATCCCTGAACTCATTGATTCTTTGGTTTGTTTTCTTGTTGGTTGTCAACCCCTGCTTGGTGTTCCACTCGGAGACTTTACACTCTTCTCCTGTGGTAATGGCTGCATTCTTTCCGTCGATGGTGATACGGCAGAGAATGGCGGTATTGCCGTCTGCCTTTGTTTTCTGTCTGTTGATATAGAATAGAGTCTTGAATGTACTTCTCATAATGATTTTAGTTTTAATATGTCTATTGCTAAATACTCATCTGCATATCCTCCGTGAAAGAAAGGAAACGATTAAACTCCTCAAAGAGTTTTTGGGGTGTAACCTTTGCATAACGCTCGGTCATACTTACGTTGCTATGTCCGAGCATCTTGCTCACGGTTTCTATTGGCACTCCTTGCTCAAGCGTGATAAGCGTGGCAAAGGTGTGCCTTGCCGTATGTGTGGTAAAGGGAAACGATATGCCTGCACGAAGCCGCAGGGCTTTCAAACAGGTCTGATAGTTCTTGTACTTGATATAGGGGGGGTAATGTTTCCCTTCCATCGCTGTGGAGCTTCTCCATCAGCCTTATGGCTTGGGGCAGCAGTTTGATACGGCATAGTACGCCTGTCTTGTGGCGGTTGAACTTCAACCATAAATTTCCCTCGTCATCACGGAAAAGATGCTTCTTGCCAAGTCCCATCAAATCACAATAAGCAGCACCTGTATAACAGGCAAAGAGGAAAATATCCCTTGCTGTTTCCATCTCCTCCTCCAAGTCCTCAAAGTTGAGAGCCTTCAATTTGTCTAATGCTTCCTTGTCCAATGCTTTGGGCAGTCTCTTGTCGCCCTTGCTGATTTTAGCTTTGTCAAATAGAAGAACATCAGCCAATCCCTCACGGTAAGCCAACCTGCATACCGTCTTCAAATGCGTGGCTGCATTATAGAATGTACTTTCTTGAAAACCGCACTCACCTAAGAAATACTGCCCAAACTCATAGATAAAGTTCTCTGTGAGCTGTGAGAAAGCCAAGTCTGTTACCTTGTATTTCCGTTGAATAAACTTCTGCAAATGAATTCGGGTAGAGTGATAGCCGTGTATGGCTCCTTCCTTGATGTCTATACCAACATGGCTTTCCTTCTCCTTAATGAGCATATCCAGCCTTTCAATGAGCATGCATCGTGTCTGTACGCTCCCTTGGAACAGCTCTTTCACATCGGCTGCATCAAATGGGCAACCTTTGGATAGCAGAGATTGATAAGCTGACTGAACAGACAACAGCAGATTTTCCAATTTACCATTTATCTCCACCGCCTCACGACTCTTACCATCCATTCTGCTCTCTCGTGGATTCCACAAGTCGGGGTTGCAGGAGAGTTTACAACTGAACTGCGCAATACTCCTTCCAAGTGTAATACGTCCCATGATGGGAGCCTTGCCCGACTTGTCAAGACCGCTCTTTTTGAGGTAGAGCAACACCTTCATTTTCTCTTGTTTCATACGCTTTAATTTTTATGGGCAAAGTTACCCGAATTAAAGCGTTCCTCACTTATGCAGAAAACTGCCGACCGCAGCAACAGCCACACGAGCGAAAATAATTCAGTTACCGAACATTACTCCATCGTTACCTATCTCAAAATCAGGTAATGCTTTGGTAACTGAACTCTTGCCTAAATCTGCATATTCCTACTCTTAACGAACTGTGCAGTATTATGCAAATAACTCCGTTTCCTGCTCATTATCAGTCAGTTTACACCAACTTCGATTTTTCTTCCTTTTCAAGGATTAGTTGCAAGCTAAAAGGTGCTTAATTAGCCTTCAAAAGGGCGTTAGTAAGGAGCTTAAAGGGCATCTTTTGCAAGCCAATTAGGCGTCTTTTAGAAGCTAAAAGAGTATCAATCAAAAACGAGCATTTGAAAAATAATGACAAAAGAACCCCTCCAAGTAAAGAGGGGATGTAAACACCATAAACAGATATAAGAGTTATTGACGATTCATAAAAAAGAAAATACAATAAGACTCTGTTTATGGTAATTCAAGCATTCTTAAATATAAGCAAAATTTCTATCCATTAAATAGTTGCTATTTAAAAACTATTACTTTAGCTCTCTTATTTATTCAAGTCCCATTTCTTTCGCTATACTCTGCTTCAATAAAGTCAAAGGGCGTTTATGCACATCCTTAGCATCAGGATAAAATCCAAGATAAAAACGCTTGAAAGCATGTATATTAAAGGGGAAATTTTTATTATATGCAGCCAACAACTGGTTTCTATAAGACTCATTATATATTTTCGCCTTCCATACTATTTCTTCTATTTCATCAGAGAATTGAGAATATAAACCACCAAGATGAAAAT
>ERZ772999.1229-NODE-1229-length-15094-cov-5.551765_pt1 | contig 15094 bp, 15 predicted proteins | sample MGYA00511467_ERZ772999 | MGnify/ENA primary metagenome ERZ772999 (study PRJEB29015, sample SAMEA2738064) | human oral metagenome | biome: human oral; feature: human-associated habitat; material: saliva | place: China | collected 2218 ... | reverse complement strand
CTTCCATGGTAAGGAAGGGGTCTCGAGTTCAAATCTCGAAGGCGGCTCCATGAGAAGAGATAAAAAGAAGAGTTCGAAAGAACTCTATTTTTATATTTTTGTACAATTTTTTATTACAAAGGTTGTGAGTTAATACGGTACACCTTAGAGGGGTCAGCAGCTTTGCAACATTTGGATAGGAGTCATTCTTAAGGTTGTATGTATTCTAGCATAGTTATAGTAGATAAGATATTCTCTTATGCTTTTAGATATTTCTTTTAAATCTCTTCCAGTATATGGTCCAATTAACTCATCACGCATAGTTCGGTTAAAACGTTCTATGTGTGCATTATCGTTAGGTTTGCGAACTCGCGTATGGCGAATTTGGATATCATTCTTATCTAAAAGCATTTTAAATCTTTCGCCAAATTCTCGTCCATTATCGCATTGAACCATCTTAAACTTGAAGTTAAATAATTCTTGTGCCTCTAGTACGGTCTGTACTGTACTGGTTTGGCTATATGCATAATCTACACGAGAATGAGTCATTCTCGTGTAGACATCAATTACATTGGTAATATAAAGATTCTGCCCACCAAAATGGTTCATTAAAAACACAGTATCCACTTCAACTAGCTCTCCTGGGGCGTTAGCTAGTGGTCGCCTTGGGTTATTCTTGGCCCAATATTTCTTTCCATAAAGACGGACATTTTGAAGTTTATATTTGCGAACAATTCTACGCACGCTAGAAAAACTCACCTCTACATTTTCATTTTGGAGGGTTAGCCAAACGATGAAGTTACTCCGTTTTAGTTCAAGTTTAGTCTTAACAACATATGCCACTAGTTTTTCATCTAAAGCATTTGGATGGATCCTAGGAGCGGATGAACGCGTTAATATGCGCCACTTTAGAGATTCTAGGCGAAACTTCTTTCCAGGATCTCTATTTGGTCTACCATAATTTCTAAAATCTGGATAATTGTTAATTTCTCTCCACCTTTTAATCCATCTATACAGAGTACTTCTGTTTCTCCCGAAGCGTCTCGCCACTTGCGCGACGCTTCTGCCTTCAAGAAAAATCTCTTTTAATGCCTTACTGCGTTGAATTTCTATAGATTTGGCTATACAATATGCCATAGGTAGATCTCCTATTTACGTTTGTTGTTATTCTTAAGTATGGATCTACCTATTTTTATTGGCAATACTTATTGCCTTTTTGTTGCAAAGGTCCTGGACCTTAACGGTACTATTGACATATCAAAGTTTTTATGCTATAATACAAAAGTTAGGTTAAACTAAAGTAGCTATACAATTTGTCACCTTTAAAGGAGAAAAAGCCATGATGAATCTTAATCTTTTAGGTAACCCGTCAATCGAGAAAATCGTTGCAACTGCATTGTTTGATTCGCTCGAATCTCTTGCACTTTATTCCTGCGTCGATGATCTCACTAGTCTCGATGGAATCGGCACCAAAAAAGCTGATGAAATCAAAGAAGTATTAGAGCAGCATGGTTTGCGCACAAAGCTTTCTAACGAGGAGTATTTTCTGGTTAATACTATTGCTAATGAAAATCGCTCCGAATTAATCAAAAAGTTTTGGGAAAACCCGATGTCGGATGAGCAGAAAAATTGTTTTTATGATCTTCTTCTCTCAGGTTTATTCGAGAAGGAGAACGTAGTTTTGAAGCTCTACTACGGATTGGGCTGCGAGTGCATGTCTATTGAAGAAATTGGTCAGAAATATTGCTCTCCCAGAGAACGCATTAGACAGATTCTGGGAACAGCAGAAAGAAAACTGAAGCGTCCGGACATAAAGCGCCAATTAGAAATGCTGGCGGTGAGCAGGTCAGAACTTCAGTCGCGCTTATTGGCGACAGAAGGGGAATTATCTGTTGCAAAGACAATGATCGAGTATTATGAAAAGAAATACAAAAAGACAGAACCTATTGATAATCCAATTGAAGTACTCAACTTATCATTTCGTACATATAACTGTTTGAAACGCGCCGGAATCAATACGATCGAAGAAGCTAGGAATGCCGATTTGACCAATATACGCAATCTTGGTCTTCATTCTATGAAAGAGGTGACCGAAAAAATAAGCAATTTGTAACTATAAACCTATGCACTTTGATTAAAGCTCTCGCTTCGGCGGGGCTTTTTTCATAAGCAGTGTTGACAAGACCTGAAAAGTATTGTATAGTATAGATGTAAACCTCATGGTTTAAGCACTTTTACAGCAAAAGATTTAGACTTATTGTTTCTGTGCTTATACCTGAGGTTTGTTTTATTTATTTATCGTAACCGTTTTTTACTATAAGGAGGAAAAGTTATGGGAAGAGATATTACATGGCCGGCAGGAAATTATGACGAAGTAAGTTTTTATTCCGATATTAAACTTACACATCAATGCTATGAAGGCTACAGAGGCTACGAAAGCCCCGACAGGCAGTTGGGCAAAAGATTCGTAGTTGATGCAGACGGAAAAGTCAAGAAAGGGTTTAATAAGTGGACTATGTTGGAAGAAGAAGGATACGCTCCGACTGATTACGCGAAGCACGAAACAGTATTTTTGAGACCCGGAGATTTTATTATTACGTCCCTGAGGTCAGAAAACAAGAAAAGAGCTGAGCTCAGATTATTGATATACAAGGTTGGTAAATCTCCGGACAATCCAAGACTTGCCGAAGGATTTGATGAAATCAGTCCAAAATTAGAATTTGAACTTGACAGCTTTTGGAGTGACATACCGGATTCGGAATGGGCTAGCCAGGTACCTGAAATTTTATACAAAGCAGTGAGAAAGGCCTTTAAGATTCCCAAGCGGGTCTTAAAAGTCAAAAGCTAAATCTTTTAGAACTACAAAAAAGGTCCACAGACGTGGACCTTTTGCTTTTTTGACCTTTTCCAAAAAAACACTTTGCGATAAGTTATTTCCCGTCTTTCTTAATAGGGGCAGCAACAACCGTTTTCATACCTTATATTATATTACATTTGGAACAAAAAAGAAGCTCCTGCGGTAGGTACCTTCAGCGCCGTGCAAGAACTTCGATACTTTCACTATATCATATAAAATTATCTTAAATCAAAAAACCTTGGCGGGAACGAATCCAGACCAAGGCGCTGTATATTTATTCTACCAAAATTCTTGTATTTTTCAAATTATGGTACTATAATTAAATCAATGCAGCGACTGGTAAGTAGTTGGTTTACCCCTGCGGCATAGCGATGAAGATCCTATGCAGGTTGCGGCACCAAAATATCCTCTTTAGAGGATTTTTTGCTATCTTAATATTTTAATCAGCAACTTCAATAAAGGCTAAAACTTTCTTAGAAATCGAATTATACCACTCACGGGCTTTTGGCGTATTCTTTGCTTTCTTAGCGGAAATATTTACAACATAATCGGCAATCTGAATAAGCCGGCTATTTCTAGAATTTCTTTCACGAACTTTTACATATTTTAGCTTGCGCTCACGGATTCTTTTTCTGAATTCAGTGTAAAGGATTGGATTTGAATCCATCTCGATCTTAATTTCAGGAAACCTCTTTTGGATCTCATCCATTACAAGTGAAGATATTCTAGAATATGATGCTGTTTTCTTAAAATCATTTTTATGGATCGCGATAGTAATAAACCGAAAATCAAGAGAAGATAGAAGTTTCAAAAACTCAGTTTGAGGACGAGTTGAGTTACTACTACAATGAAATTCGTAATCATCAGGAAGACGTAGTTTCTCTCGCAAATTATCAATTGCGACAATACTTTTATCTCTAGACTCTTCACTACTGAACAAAACTAAGCTCACGACTAAGCAATCTTTACTATACGCAGCTACACCTGGCGCACCAGATTCGTCGATATAACCAAACATTATTTATGTTATATCATATTTCACGTTGAGTTAATACACTAGTCTTCATTTTTATGTTAATTATATTACAATATAAATATGATCAATTTCAAATCAGAGTCCGAATTAAAAAAAGGTTCTCAGCCAATATAAAGTCCATGACCTTATTTATGATTCTCACAAGGATGCTGGGCCTGATGAAGAAATTTATTTATATCACGACAATGAAGGTCATAAATTCGTATTATGGTCGCGCGATTATATGTCCGAATTATTTTTCGAAGAACAAGGATTACAAGATGATTTTAATATCAATATTGTAAAATGGTTCGAGCTTACAGATGGCGGCTGCTATGATCCGAAATATCCAGATGAAGACGATAAAAAGATATTTTATCTAGACGGAATACGCTTTGCGCTAGGATTAATCAGAGAATAACTATTTTTTGACCCACTTCATCAACTCCTTGATAGCAGTCTCTTGATAGACTGGCTCCTTTTTACTATTCCTATAACTATGGTCCGCATCTAAGATTTCAATAACCTCAACCAAACTACCGACATTCTTTTTAACTTCAATTGGAGATGCAAAGCGATCATTTGTGCCCTGAATGACTAGTTTTAAGTTGTGCGAAATAGCTCTTTGTTTAATCTCACTCGGAATATATCCAAGGACCAAAAGCTCTATTTGGCCATCTGGATATTGCTCGAGATAGAAACTTGCAATAATACCACCGAGTGATTTTGCGACAATTATAATTTTATTAAACCCCTCAAGATAAGCAAAATCGACAGCTCGCTTGAGCGCATCTATCTCCTCTTTTAATTCTGGTCCGCTCGAAGCCTCTTCTTCTCTCTCGCAATACGGAAAGTTAAAACATAGTACACTGTTCTTAGTGGCTGCTATTGAATCAAATATAGATGATATAAAATCGGTCTCTACTCCAACTGGTCCGCTGCCATGTAGAATTATATAAACCATTTTGCCCCCCCATTTTTCTATAATATTTATATGTAAGCTCTTGCATATCTAAATTCACGAGTCTCTAATTTTTATGATTTAATTTCAAAAAGCGAATACATCCCAAATAAATATTTAGAAATTTCATCTTCCGCATCACTTGGGATTTCCAAAGTTTCAATTTTCCTTGGAATGGCCTCTAAATTATCGAATCCCTCTTCGCGATAACACTCAAGCTCAGATTCGACACCATGGTGCGAGTAAGTATTCATTAGTAAATACTTTTGATTAGTCGACTGGTTTTTAATAATCCAGAAAAACTCACCTCTTCCAAATGATCCTTCTTGTTCTATCGAATATCGACCTTCTGGCATTTGAAACTTTGAGATAACCTCACTTAATTCATTTTCAGTCATTTGCATAATTATGATACTCCATTTATTCACAAGTTATATATTGTATAGTACATCCATCGTAAAATTACAAGTTACTGAACTTTATGCGACTGGTATCTAAATAAAGATCTCAAATGTCCAGTATGAAATCAAAAAATCAGATTTAAAGAAAATTCTATGCTTGCGACGATCTTAAATACAGTAGTTAAAAATCAGTCCGAAACTACAGCATAGTCGAAACTAGCCGGAGGGGCTGACTTTATACTTTTATATATATTACATTGTTATTTTAGATCAAAAAAAAAGAAGCTCCTGCGGTAGGTACCTTCGGCGCCGTGCAAGAACTTCGATACTTCCATTATATCAAACAAGAGCAGAAATATCAATAATTTATCCCTGCTTCGTGATCATGGTTAGATTATTGATCTGTTTCCTGATTCTTACTTGGTTTACAAGAAAACGACGAGTATTATCATCTCTAACATTTTTCATTCTCGAAGTATCGATAATAATATTGCAAGATTGCTTTACGGCTTTCTTAAGAATATGCTCAAGCGAGTTTGCATTAGCGGATTTTGGAGATTTTATCTCAAACTCAATTCCGTCTAATAGAATATCGGCCGTTTTTGTGTTTGTTTCAGGAATAAATTCAACTGCATAACCAGCAAGGGCGAGAATCTTTGCGACACGAAGTTCATGAGGCCAAGGATTAGCATTTGCAGGAACGACGACTTTCCCTCGATAAATATTCATTACTCTATTATACTAAGAAGTGCATCTTTTTAATAAGGTCACTACGACATAATTATTGGCACTTTTATTGGATCTCCGTGTCTTTTATTTACAACACTACTGCTTTAAATCTGCATATTTATCAGCAAAAGCGTCTTCGATCTTTTTACCAGTTTTCGTAAGATATTTTTTACTAAATAATATCCAAGTGAATATCCGGCCCAGCGGGGAAGTTCATCGTTTCCATTGAAAAAGATCGTATCATAATCGTAATAATTTGAATCCAGCTGGCTACGAAGTTCTTCAAGAATCCTTTCATTTTGTATAGTTATCTACTGATTAAATCCGAATAAATTGCCTTTACGGAGCTTTCTTCTATGCCAAGATCTCTCAACACGGCGTAGCTGTGTTCGATGTCCATATTAAGAAAACAGCTGTCGTCTTTCAGCTTTTCACAAATTAATTCGAGCTTTTTTCTTTCTCGTTCATCGTTAGCATTTTGTTGCAATAATTGGACTGCTTTTTCGCGTAGTACATTTAATTTATCCATTTTATTCTCCTTTTCCTTCATCCGGTTCAACCGTTCCAGGTATTTTTGGATCTTTGCGTTCAATATATTCAAAGGTTCCATCATCCAGCTTGCTTTTAATGTCTTCAAGAGTAAGAGATGTCAACTCGCGTTCGCTTGATAAATAGTAGTAGCTCATATTTTCATCTCTGTTATCAAGGTTAGATCCACTCATTGCAATTACTGCGCCTGCCTCTAGCTTCGGGCCATCCCCGTTAACTGCATTATTGCGTAGAACAACGATCGAAACATTATCTTTTCTTTCTTGCTCGCTAAAGAGCGTCTTTCTGAGTTGCAAAGCATAACTCATCGCGTCTATACCACGCAAATTCGTTGATTTTAATCTATCTAATAAAATTGTCTTCTTTTCGTCGAATTCTACAGGATGTAGGTTTTCGGTTAGTGAATCATATTCATTCCAAGGGTCATTATCGCGTTCTTGAGATTGTACTAGCTCATACATAGCACTAACTTTATCTTGGAATTCTTTCTGGGTGCGCGGATTGGGACTTTCACACTCAAAACCAGTCAGTGGTAAACCAAGTTTTGCTCTTGCAATGTCTCCGCCTAGTATGCTAGCTACCGAATCTGCACGTACAATAAACTTTCCATCTCTGAACTCTAGATTAGCATGGCCATCACCATAATCTTCCCCGATCAAGTTTTTATATTCACTCTTAAAATGCAACCCCTGCTCATCGAGCATTTTCGCGTAAATCATATTAAATTCGAAGCAAACTACCTCATTATTATCGGGTGAAATTTGACTTACGTAGTCCAAGCTCTTATGTTTCTCGGCTGCCTCGCCTTCTTGATTTGCAGCCATAAACTTATTGTCGTAAGTCAAAATAGTACACATCTTTGCATAAATATATGCTGCTTTTTCTAGCCCAGAAAGCCCATCTGGCATTTGCTCTAGTATTACGTCATGGAGCTCTGGATTTAACTCTACTTTTTCATATAGTGTATCCTCGGTCTCCAGTAATTTGTTCACTGCACTAAAATCTATATATTGTCCACTAGTTAGAGAATTAATTCGTCTTTCTATGTTATCAGAAAACACATAGTTTTCAGTGATTTTGTTTTTCTTTAAATATTCGCTTGCCGCATAAGCAAATTCGGTTTTAGAAAGTTGTCCTATTTTACCATCGGGATCAGTAATGCAAATATCTTTTAAATCTTCTGGAGAAAGACTTAAGAATCTAACTATATTATCTACTGGCAATATACACTTTTTACCATCAATCTGCGTTTCGTATATTGTGCCTCGTATTTTTTCCACAAATGATTGAGGGGAAGTAATTTCCCTAAACTCAGCTAGACGCTGTTTTTCAGGATCATGCAACTCACCTAGTGCACCATTTTCTTCTAGCTGATTTAAACCACGTACCAGATCGCTCTTGCTAGGAATACTTGCTCCACCACCAATATCTACTCTATCATTTCTTATATCATCTTCACTATTATAGTAAAGTCGCAAAGCTTGGAGAATTCCTCCATTCGGATTGTCTTCATGCATATGCCGAGAAGCTATAAGATAATAAGAATCAACAGATAAACAGCGCCTCAAAAGTTCAGCGGAAATCTTATTATTTTTTGACAAATCTATTTTTTCGCTCGATGATAAGAAGGCCGCGTCTTCAGGCGTAGTAATTATTTTGTCTTCGATTACATGACCAAGATAACCTTCAGTCGGCAGTAGGATCGCATTTGGGTCAAGAATCAGATTACCATTTTGATTTTGTGGAATATTGTCGGATTCATAAAATGAGCGTAGAGTTCTTTCAGTATCGTTTTTAGACCTCTCCTTTGCCGCACTACCAAATTCACCCACTTTTTGAGCCATTTTTTCAAACTGATTTAATTCTTGACTTTCGGGCGGAGTGTCTTCTCCGGTATTATGTGGTACTTTTTCCATATAAGTATTCCTCAAATTATCTACTTTTAATTATACTCCCGATTGAATTCAAGGCCTTTATAAAATTCCAACAACGACAAATCTCTTTTACATACAACATTCAGGACCTTATACGACTAGTTGCCGGCTTGTATTTGTCGGTGATATAAGACTTTGGTTCAAAGCTTCGCATAGACCAAAACTTATCCAGTGTATCCCGCAATAACTTCTTTTGCACCATATTCCATTAGTTTGTCAAAATCACGACATTCATAATAATACTCTCGTAATTTATCTCTTAACGCTTGAAATTCTGGATAACTTGCATCTGGCAAAGTCATAATTGGCTTCCAAGATTCATCAAGCAGTGCCGTCAAAGATTCCTTTAATATATAGTATTCGTCCTCAGATAGTGTAGAAATTATTGAATTTGGATTCTCTCTATAATAATTAGTCTGAAAATGCATCAGTTCGTGCAAGACTCCATCGAGTGGCATACCCCATAATTCATTATCAAAAACCGCTCAGGAGTCATCTCAATTCTAGTATTTCTCTCGTTGAGGTAGGGAATTAGGTTTTTCTTCGCCTCCGAAAAATTTAGCCCCTCGATCTGAGTAGCGATTTTAATATCTTTTGGGTCTCTTAATTTTTTCATTCCACCAAAATTATTTATGGAATTAAACCAGTTATAGGCGTCTTGCGTAATGTCATAAATTATTTTATAGGTAACCATATATTTTTATTATAAGAAAAAGTGCCGTTTTTACAACGGCACCTTTTGTGAAGCTTGTCGATGTCAGCAACGCTAACAATTGCCCTGTGAGCCACAATTTGTTATAGATTTGATCAACTCTTTAACGTCTTTATCGGTAAAATTCTCGAAGCTACAGAAAACTGGCTCAGTCTTGTATTTATTCATGTTCATATATAGAAATTCGCCTTGTTTAAGATTTACCGCATCAGGTGAGGATATTAATCTTTTAGACTCTACTTCATCTAGACAGTGAAAAATCATTCTGGTATCCATATAGCTTAGATCAAGTGTAGTAATAAATTCTTTTTCACGTCTTTGCGTCGAGAGTATTATGTGGGTATTCGTATATCTGCTGAGTTTTACAAACTTTAGCAGGAATAAAAACATATCTTTTGTCTCAAACACCCCTCTTTTGAACAGATAGGAGTATTCATCAATTACGAAAATAATAGCAGGGAAATTCTCGATCGCTTTTTTCTTATCATCACTTTCTTTAATAATGGCAACCCTACGTTCGTTTTCTGCCAAAATCCAGTCCATCGCTTCACGGATTTCTTCCGGCTTAGTTAGAGGATCTTTTATTAGACACGGCAAGCCTTTGTAGTTATTAAAAGATATTCCTATTGTATCGGCGAGAATAAATTGAATTCCGTCAGAAGAATATTTCGTAATAAGTTGCGTAAGCATTCGATTAATTAACACTGAGCGCCCATTACCGCAAGTACCAGCCATAAGAGTAACCGCTTCTCTTGGACCAAATGTATGAGTTATTTCTTTGCCGTCCTTGCCAAGACCTAATACAACTGACGGATACTTGTTTTGGCTAGCATTCTTCTCAGAGTAGTACTTGATTGTATCATCATCAATATCGAATCCCTGCAATCTTAAACACTTATTTTCGCAAGAAAAAAACATATCACCTCTTCCTAATAGGTATTTTGCGGCGTCTTCATTAATTAATTTTTTTGAATCATAAGACATATGAAATATAACTTTAGTCTTGAAAAGCTTATTCAATGTTTTATAGCTTAAGTCGTCATGGTCTTTGTGGTTATCATAAATGAAGTAGCGAGGTTTTTGCGACGACATAATAATATAGACATTGAAAGCAGGCCCGTTTTCTGCAATAAACTCTATTTGGGTATGAAACATTTTATTCCTAGCTGCACAGTCAGCGAATTCATCAATTACAACTAAGATAGGCTTATGTTTTACCTGCTCATTAGTCTTTCGATTAGATATTACACTTATTACCCATGTAAGTGCATCATCAGCTTTATCTATTGAGTTCGCAAAGGGAAATACCAAATGTTTAAGGTCTTTAAATGAGTCGAGTTCAACTGCTTTTGGATCAATTAACACTAGCCCCAGCTCTTCTGGCTTGTAATTAAAAATCAATGAACAAAGAATCTGATTAATAAACATCGATTTGCCAGAACCAGAACTACCGCATATTAGAATATTTGAGGTTTTATCCAGAGACGAGTAAAAAATTTTTCCATCAATATCCATTCCTATGGGTAAAAGGATTCGATCTTTATTATTAGCTTTGTTATTAGCTCCATTATTTGTAAGATATTGCTTAAAATTCGGATACAAACGTTTTATATGTGGGATCACTATCGCCAACTTCTTATCTATACGAATACATTTTATAGCAGAACCACGTTGCAATTCGTTTGAGAGCATCTCTTCAAAACTCACCAAAATGCCATCATTAAATAAATCGTCAAGAATCGTAAATTCATACTCGGTAAATGTAGGACCAATACTCGCGCCAACAGCTTCAGCATTGACACCTAATGTTCTAGCAGTGGTTAAAATTTGAGCTGCAACATGAGAAACATCTCCTGGGTTAACCATTTGTTCAGATTGCTCACTATGTTTAGGATTGTTCATTATAACTATAGTATAACCTGTGATTCAAAAAATATTCCAAAATTTTATAATCCCTGAAAGTAAAATAACACTGGAGCAATGAGGCCTCATCTGAATTATGCTTACGTTCGTTAATAAAATTTTCCATGTTTTTCAAAGCATCTGCCGGCTTCATCTTTAAACATTTAGCGCCGAACCTCATTTCATCCTCATCTGGGTGGATTTCTTGCGCCTCACCATATGGCTCCGCTGTAAATATATGCGAAGTCTGAGTCTGATCTCTAGTAACCCCAATTTTTCGTATGTTTTTTACCTTATAACCTGTCTCTTCATAAACCTCACGCACAAAAGTTTGTTCTGGAGTCTCATTATACTCCTTACCACCGCCTGGTAATTTGTATTGTCCGATACGTTCCTTAATAAAAATCAAGATATCACCGTCAGGGAATTGTATAACCCCTCGGGAAGCTTCTCTTGGCCAGCTATCTATAAATCCATCAAGAAAAAGCTTCCCATAATCCTCATAAATAACATTTTCGTTAATTGCCGCATCGATCATAGTGTTAATCTCGTTTTTTATACCACTTCTCACTATTAAATATCTCTTACGATTTCACAAGCTCCAGCAACTTCTCATAAGAATTACACACGCCATAAATACAGTCACCATTGCTAATTTTTGCAAAATGCTTCCTGGCGCACTCGATCTTCGCTTTTTCAATGCCTTTTAAGTGTATATCTAGCTGCCCCTCATTCGCACCTTTAGTCTCAGCCACAAAATAGATATGCTTCACACCAGCTTCATCCTTAAACGCAATCGCCCAGTCTGGATTATAATGTCCCATCGGCGTGTCAATATAAAACTTCCTCGGCAGCTTCACATATACCTCCACCGCTTCACTTTTATCCAGCTCCTCCGCAAAATTCTTCTCGATATCTGAATCGTAACGGAGCTTATCGTATAGATGATGATTTGGCGTATCAATCAGATTATTTCCATATACACCACTAATATCGCTGTTAATAAAAATCTCGCCGCCATCCCACTTTTCGTTCAACTTATCGTACTGAATATGCTCAACGACAGTTGACGCTTTTTGTTCATTAATAAGTTGGATGGCATTATGAATAAATTCTTCTGGGTTCGTCTTAAAGAGGTTAAATACGATTGGTTCGATTCCGGTAAGGATGTCCGCAATAGCTTTGCGCGTCAAACTTGTACCGCCGTCGTTTTGCGACTTTGATAGCTCGGAGAGCAGATCGTATTGAATCCTGTCGTTCACTAACTCAGAGATAGCGATTGGCGTGCCAATTCTATTCTTATACATCTCAAGTTTATCTTTGCCAGCAGTTTTCAAAAGGCCCTCAGTAACAATAACCTCGGTCTTAGTCACTCGTAAATTCCTATTCAGGGAATTAATACATCTCTCAACAAGTTCACTCTCGTCAAATTCAACCGTATAATAAGTTTTCTCATTAATCCGGTTCCATAATTCCTTAAACTTCTTTGACGCAAACTTTTCTGGATTAAGATTAAGCCTCTCAGGACGGCGTGCATTAGTTACAAGCTGCCCCCTCTTTGGATCATAAATAGAAGCAAGAATATTCTCAATATTCTCCGCATATGGCGCATACAATTCACCAACCGCCTCGCGAATCTTCTGTACCTTCATCTCATCATTTAGTGCGTGATAATCTTCCGTTAATTGCTTAGAAATCCTATCAACAAGTCCAGCCATTACTAGCCCAGCATAAATATCGGCTGCTACATTATCATCAATAACAGTAGACCTGGCGCCACTCTCATCCTGTAAAACTCTTCCGATAAATAGCGAGGCTGAAGCATCTTTAGGACGCTTCGCGATAATCTCATTGAATTCATTCTGCAAACTATTTGCAAAACTTTCGTAGCTTTCATTAGCAATTACTGTCAAAATATTTATATCATGCACTAGACTCTCACCAAGGACCTCTGCGTCCTGACGAATACCGTTCTGATCTACGCAAAGTCGGAGACCACGCCCAATTTCCTGACGCTTCTTAATCTCAGCATTAGATTCGCGAAGTGTACAGATCTGAAAAACATTCGGATTATCCCAACCCTCACGGAGAGCAGAGTGAGAGAAGATAAAGCGAACTGGCTCTCTGAAGTCGAGCAGACGTTCCTTATTCTTCATAATAAGATCATAGGCCGAAACATCATCAGAGCCACCCTCACGCCCCTCTTTACTGTTGATAGCTTGACCTTTGTTATCGATTGAAAAATACCCGGCATGAATTTCTGATGGAGAAAATTTCTCTAGATAACTACGAAAGTCGGCATCTTCTTCAAATTGAAGTTGCTGATTCAAGTAGATATCGACGGCCTTTTGAAATTCGTCTTCAAATATTTTCGCATAAGTACCTCTTTGCTCGCCGTTTTCGTCGTAGTATTTATATTTAGCGACTTCATCAATAAAGAAGAGCGACAAAACTTTAATGCCTTTCTTATAAAGTTTTCGTTCCGTCTCAAGATGCGACATGATTGTTTCGCGAATTTGAATGCGACGTAAATCATCTGCACTAGTTTCACCAATAACTTCGCCCTCGTGAATACGCATGCCGTTTACGAAGTCGACATAGCCTTCCTCGTCACGAGCATTAATCTCTGAGATTTTATATCCGTCATGATACGCTTCAAGCTCACCAGAGTGGACGTAAATATCATCACCTAGAACAAGCGTTTTAGTTTTGCGAAGGATTCCGCCACCTGTTTTTGTGCCAAACTCGAACACGACAGTTGCGGTCGGCTTCTTGTTTGGATAAGTATTAATCTTTTGGAGATAGAGATATCCATTAGTTGCAGTTCCACCCCTAACAGTAATACCCTTGACCGTAATTTTTTTGACAAGCTGCTTCTGATACGCATCGATCGCATCCAAACGATAAATTTTATTAAAGTCTTCACGATGAGTAGCAGAATAAGTTAGGAAAAAGAGGGGATTAAACTCAGCAATACTAGACCTTGTAGTGTTGGCGCTTTTATCCGTCCCGAGCACACTCTGTGGCTCGTCAACGATAATGATTGGTTTTGTCGCCGCAATTACATCAATTGGCCTGCGAGAGCGGAACGAATCGAGTTTCATATAGATACGACGAGCATCGGCGCCACGAGCATTGAATGCCTGCGTATTAATAATCATCACATTAATATTAGGATCTTCAGAGAACTGTTCGAGTTCGCTTAGTTTAGAAGAGTTGTAGATAAAAAAACGAATGCGCTTACCATAATCTTCGGCGAAATGATCTGCTGTTGTCTGGAAGGTTTTATAGACGCCCTCGCGAATCGCAATACTCGGTACCACGACGATAAACTTACACCAGCCGTACTGCTTATTGAGCTCATACATCGTCTTGATATAGGTGTAAGTTTTACCCGTACCGGTTTCCATCTCGATCGTAAATACCGGGCGCCCATTAAGGCGCTCAATTTTTGTGTTTCTTGCAATATTCTGCAATCCTTGGACTTCGTGGAGATTTTTAATCAGCTGCGCGTCCTGCAGGGAAATATCTGCATTACCGAAACCAGCTCGTTCAAGTTGAGCTAACAGAGCGCCGTCGGTGTCGCCTTGATCCATGAGGAAGCGATGATCTGTTTTAATTTGACCAGTGAAGATATCGCAAGTAGCTTTAACGGCGTCCTCTTGGAATCTTTGATGTTTAAATCTTAGCTTCATCTTTGCCTCCTCCTATGCGCTTCGCTTCTTTAGTTAATTCCTCTACTGCACGGTCAAAATCGCTTTCGTAATTCTCAAATTCTCTTTGTCGATACTTGTCATATTCAGTATCGGCTTTTTTGATTGCCTCTTCGTGAGAAATTTTGCCGTTGTCTGGTAGAATTTCGCGACCAACAGACTTTAGCTCCATATCTAGTCGCTCTTTCCAGTCGTTCATCGTCATAACTTTTTCGGAGACCGCTTGAAGTTCGGCATAGTCAAGGAAACGACTGACGAGCAAGTTTAGGATGTTTAGCTCATCTTCCTTAAGATAATTCTTTGCAATATGTGTATCTGCTTTTGTAATATAATCGCCTTTAA
>ERZ772999.1225-NODE-1225-length-15121-cov-11.913381_pt1 | contig 15121 bp, 22 predicted proteins | sample MGYA00511467_ERZ772999 | MGnify/ENA primary metagenome ERZ772999 (study PRJEB29015, sample SAMEA2738064) | human oral metagenome | biome: human oral; feature: human-associated habitat; material: saliva | place: China | collected 2218 ... | reverse complement strand
CTAATATACAAAATATTCTACCATTCAAACCCGATGCTTGCAACAATATCGCGCTCGTCTTACGATTTCACGTTCCCGCTCGACACGCCTTGGTCTGCATCTTCTGAAATCCACCAGTCTAAGAACTGTTTCATCGCCCAGTCCCAGAAATCCCATTCGTGTCCACCAGCGTGTTCTTGATACGTTAACGACACTCCTTGTTCTTTCAAAAAGCTGCTGTAGCTACGGTTGTCTTCCAACAGCCAATCTTCCGTGCCACATGCCATAAAGACCGAGAGCGCGTCCTTACGCTCCATTGTTTGGACGGCATGATACAACTGATTGCCTTCCGCCACAAAGGTCTCCTCATCTTTGAAGACCGCCTCCAAAAAGCTTTTTCTTAAAAAGAACGGTGCTTCAGGGATTTCTTCTGGTGGAAGTGTCTGTTTCTTAATCGCGCTAGAGAACGCCCCAATGACGCTAAAGGTGTCGGGATATTTGATGCCGTTTCGAAGCGCCCCGTATCCACCCATCGAAAGTCCGGCAATACCCAAGTCTTCCCGTTTTCTAGAAATAGGAAACATTCGGCGTGAGATTTCTGGAAGCTCCACCCCGATAAATTCTCCATAGTTCGTATAGTTCCACGGTTGGTCTACGTAAAAATGATTTTCCCCAGAAGGCATGATGAGGACGAGATTTTTCTCTTTAGCGTATCGAAGAATGCGCGTCTGATTGACCCAGTCCTGTTCACTGCCCAATACTCCGTGAAGCAACACCAACGCTCTGTACGGACCTTCCGAGAGATACTGATTATTAAAGTCCACTGCATCGCTAGGCAAGTAGACTGACAGCGGGATGGTTCTCATTAAAGTTTTTGAAAAAAATGAAACGTGTAAAAGTGCCATATGACGCCTCCATAAAAACTATTATTTTTTAAAATATCGATTCACTACCGTAACTAACCCAAAGACAAATGTGACTCTAACGACGGATTTTTGCCACGACTCCCATTGCTCAAACCCAAAGAAATCATTCATGAAGAGGATAAAAGCAATAGTGGCTACCATACCAATAAAGAAGACAACTCCTGCGTGACTGAATTTTTGGAGCTGATCCTTCTTATCCGTATTATCCCGATTCACCCAAATATAAAAGGCTAGCACACTAACCATTGCACTCACAATTAACAGCACGATATCTTGAAGAAATACTAGTTGATAGATTGCATTCGCACCGCTGATGATACCTACCGCAACAGTTCCACTTCCTCTAATTTTTGGCCTCATTTCCAACAACTCCTCTCCCTAAAAACAGATTCCTGAACTCATCTATATTATACTGCTCCACCGCCGCTTTTACTATACGCGCAAGCAAAAAAAGAACCCAGCATGACTGCTAGGTTAGGGTGATTTAATTAATTTTTGAGGCCCATAAAGGATTATTGATTCAAGGACTCACGTAGATCTGCATAAGGATAACCACCAACTAATTCATATTTTCCGTCTTTTTTTCTAATAGAGATATGCATTTTCAAGTTTTCATCCCCATTAATCAAAAGCTCAGAATCAAGTCCTCTATCCTCTACAGATGGCATTTTATCTACATTAACCTTGTAAGAATGAATTTTCCCCTTCTCGGTAAATGCCTCTGGATCCAGTTTTAAAAGTACCTCTTTTATCAAAGCTACTATTTCTGGTCTCTTCATTTCTTCGTCCCTAAGATAATCATCTGCTTCTCGAGAAATAGAATAGACTTCTGCTTGGTAATTTTCCGATTCCTTATTCTTGTCCTTAAACCTCCCAGTACTCTCACTATTACTGACAAGTATGCCTATTATTAAATCGGGATTTCCATTTATAAATATACTAGTTTCAATTCCGAACCCCCATGAATTCTTAAAGGTTTTATCATAATCAATTTCATATGATTTAATTATATGGTATTCGCTAATACCTCTTTCACTAGCGTCTTTATCCCTAATCTTTTTATCACTAACACCTATTCCATTAGGTTCTCTAATAATATAATCCTCAACATTTCTTAGTGCTATTTCAATGGCTGCGATGACTTCTGGCTTCTGTAACTCTTCTCGAATATATACTTTCTCCCGATATTTTGTAATGACTACTATGGCAAGATATGATAATAGAATCCCTAGTATAATCCTCCCTATTTTTCTCTTTTTCTTCATATGAGTACTCCTAAAAATTATTGTATCTCCTCGATTGATTCAAGTGTTAAAATTTTATTATTGTACATATTATCAACAGGGACTTCTACCAGCCAAACAAAAAATAGCCAAAATGCGAACATCATATTATATATCAATAATAATTCTCCCCAAGAAGGTGCTTTTGCGTAAAAGAAAAGGAGGACTGCAATAATGGCCAGAAAAATATAATAACTCGCATTGTTTTTACCTTCTGTTCTAAATGTAGCGATATACTTTTTAGGATTAGAAGGAAGTTTCTTTGATACCTTGAATCTAGAAACTCCTATCATTACTAGCGCTATTAAGAATGCCAAAATGAAAGTCCCTAGAAAAATTCCGTACTTTAGAAAAGGCTGTTGGTGAATATGATAGCTATCCAGCATCCCATCCAGTAGTTTCGTTATCGACTTTGATAGGAGAGGTGTACTTGCGAACGCCCCTACACCTGCCACTACCGCTCCATTAACTTTTGTTTTCTTATCAAAAAGGCGACTTTTTTTATCAATCTCAACCATTTCAACACGCACTCTTTTGGGTAAAAATCCAAAACCATACACGTTGGGTCTGATGGTACTCGTGTCCATAAGATATTTTTTCCCGTTCGAGTCTGTCACGATTTTATGACATATAGACTTCGAAGCGTTAAAAGTTAGTTTATTCATAAATTCTCCCCGATTTTATTGTTTCTCTTCGATTGAGACAAGCTGCATTCTCTTTCGATTATAGTTTTGGTCGACAGGAGCCATTCCTAGCCAAAAAACAAATAGAAGGTACGCTAATATTGTGATAGGAACTAAAAGAATGCTTTCTGTTCCATTAGTAGATTTTAAAAAGAAATAGAAAATAATAGCGATTAAAAGAATCATAAACCAGTTTGAATAGTCTCTCTTCTTCCAGTATGTAAATTTAGCAATATATCGTTTAGCGTTTGGCGAAACCCTCTTCGCGACTTTCTTCTTAGCCAACTGAATATAGACTTTCGCAAGAACAAATGCTAGTACTATCGACAATCCAAACATCATCCACTTCAAAAGTAGTTGCTGATGAATATTGTACTTTAAGAAGACACTCTCCAGAACTTTGTAGAGAATCGTCGTCAATGGTTGCGTTACTGCCGCCACTCCTAGAAACTTAGAAGACGGTTTAGCCTTAAATTCAAAATTCTGATTACGATTTCCAAACTCCACCATCTCCACAGTTACTTGCTTTGGAATAATCCCAAAACCATGAACATTTGGCGTCAGTGTACTCGTGTCCATAATGTATCTCTTGCCGTTCGAGTCCGTCACGATTTTATGGCACGTAGACATCGAGTCTTTAAAGATTAATTTGTCCATGGATTTCCCTCCTTTTTGTGTAGATTATTCAAAGATGTAGTATACTCCATCTTTCTCTATTCTTGGATGATGATTCATCCCTATCCGAGACATCTTTGGAATGCTATCTGAGCGCTCTAATCTAAAATCAATAAAAATTATTGTCTTTTGATTATTATTAAAGGTTCCTTTTACTGATAAATTGTATGACTCAGCAAAGACTCCATTGCTTACAGCTCCAACCTCTAGAGTATTCCAATCAAACTGTACAGATTCTATTTTTGGATACCTAGAACGAATCCACGCCACAATTTCTTCTTCGTGCGCTTTCACCCATGCCGATTGCTTGTCTCTTGCCGTCGCAAAAATCGTATTCTCTCTCCAGCTTGGATGGATGACGTTGAGCGCTGTTACGCCGCCTACTGTCAGTAACAGTAGGGCGCTGGCTGTAATTGCTACTTTCTTTTTCATTACGGTTTCACCTTTTTACTAGTCATAATTATAGATTATCTTTCCTTTTCTAATTCTCGGCGGTTGATTCATTCTAATTCCAGATAAACTTGGAATGTCATCATCCTTTTCCATCAGAAAATCCACAACAATTACAGTTTGGGGATTATCATTAAAAACTCCGTAGACTGATAAATTGTAGCCAATAATGGCCACTCCATTACTCCCCGCTATCACTTCTAATGTGTCCCAATCAAATTGAATAGTTTCAACTTTTGGATATCTTGAATGCACCCACGCAACAATCTCTTCTTCATGTTCCTTCAACCACGCTAACTGCTTATCTCTCGCCGTCGCAAAAATCGTATTCTCTCTCCAGCTAGGATTAATGACGTTGAGCGCCGTCACACCACCTACTGTCAGTAATAACAGTGCGCTTGCTGTAATTGCTGTTTTCTTCTTCATTACGGTTTCACCTTTTTACTAGTCATAATTATAGATACCCTTACCTCTTCTAATCATCGGCGGTTGATTCATTCTAATTTGAGATAAATTTGGAGTGTCCTCTCTCTTTTTCATCAAGAAATCGACAAAAATTATAGTTTTGGGATTATCATTAAAAACTCCCTGGACTGATAAATTGTAACCAATAACGGCCACTCCATTACTCACCGCTCTAACTTCTAATGTATTCCAATCAAATTGAATAGTTTCAACTTTTGGGTATCTTGAATGAACCCAATTTACTATCTCTTCCTCATGCTCTTTCAGCCATGACAATTGCTTGTCTCTTGCCGTCGCAAAAATCGTATTCTCTCTCCAGCTTGGATTAATGACGTTGAGTGCCGTCACGCCACCTACTGTCAGTAATAACAGGGCGCTGGCTGTAATTGCTGTCTTCTTTTTCATCATAACCCTCATTCCCCTTTAGTAATTTCACCATTCAAACAAAACATTTTGATTACTCATATGGTTTCCAAATCCCATCACTTTTTCTAAGTGGCGGATTATTCATACCCATTTTCGAAACACTTGGAATACTGTCTTTATTGTCTAATTTAAAATCAATGTACAACACTGTCTCTGGTATGTTATTAAATTTAGCCCGTACCGACAAATTATATCCAACATTCATTACACTATTGCTCACGGGACCAACTTTTAAACTATTCCAATCAAACTGAACAGTTTCTACCTTCGGATACACTGAGTGAATCCATGCAATAATTTCGTTCTCGTGCGCTTTAAGATAGGCGAGTTGTTTATCTCTTGTAGTCGCAAAAATCGTATTCTCTTTCCAACTCGGATTGATGACGTTGAGCGTCGTTACGCTACCGACTATCAGTAACAACAGAGCACTTGCTGTAATTGCTGCTTTCTTTTTCATTTTCTTCCCACTCTTTTCGTTTCAACTGAATTACTCGAAAATATATAGAACTTTATTCCTTCTAATTCTTGGAGGTTGATTCATTCTGATTCCTGACATATTAGGTATACTATCTGGTTTTTCTAATCCGAAATCGATAAATATTATCGTATTTTCGTCATTATTAAAAGTACCTCTTACAGATAGATTGTATTCCGTATTTACTATACCATTGGATACTCCACTAACTCCCATAGTCTCCCAATCAAATTCCACTGAATTAATTTTTGGGTGTTTCGAGTGAATCCATGCCACGATTTCCTTCTCGTGCTCTTTCAACCAAGCTAATTGCTTATTCGCTGGGGTTGCAAATATTGAATCTATCTTCCAATCCAAATTGTAAAGATTAGAGATTGTAACTCCTCCCAGCGCAAGTAATAATACTGTACTGCCAATAATGGCTACTTTCTTTTTCATACCTAAACTCCATCACTCATAATTAATAAGAACTCCATTTTTAAGAATACCCGGGGGATGATTCATCCCCATTCTTGAAATATCTGGCATACTATCAGCATCATCTAAACTAAAGCTGACATAAAGAATAGTTTCTGGGAGATCATTAAACGTACCTTTTACACTTAGTTTGTATCCATTATTGGAAACTCCATTACTAACTGCTCCCACTCGATATGTGTTCCAATCAAACTGTACTGATTCTACTTTCGGATACTTTGAGTGAATCCACGCTACGATTTCTTTCTCATGCGCTTTAAGATAGGCAAGTTGTTTATCTCTCGTCGTCGCAAAAATCGTGTTCTCTCTCCAGCTTGGATTGATGACGTTAAGAGCTGTAACGCCACCCACCGTTAGTAACAGCAGAGCACTAGCTGTAATTGCTGCTTTCTTTTTCATAACTACCTCCACAGTTACTCGAAAATATATAATCCTTCACCTTTTTTAATGCTCGGTGGTTGATTCATTACTATCTTGGACATACTTGGAATATCATTTGGATTGCTCATCAAAAAATCAACCCAAATAACCGTTTCAGGAAGAGCGTTAAAGGTTCCTCGAACAGTTAATATATATCCACTCGTTGAGATTCCGTTACTAACTTTTTCAGTACTCATCGTATTCCAATCTAACTGAACCGACTGAATCTTAGGATATTTAGAGCGAACCCACGCTACAATTTCTTCTTCATGCGCTTTAAGATAAGCAAGGTGCTTGTCTCTTGCCGTCTCAAAGATCGTGTTCTCTCTCCAGCTTGGATTGATGACGTTAAGCGCCGAAACGCCACCTAGGACTAATAATAAGAGCGTACTACCGATTATTACTGTTTTCTTTTTCATACTCTTCCCACTCTTTTCTTTCAACTAACCTACTCAAAAATATATAAGCCTTTTCCCTTTTTTATACTTGGAGGATTAATCATTCTAATATCTTTCATATTTGGAATGCTGTCTTCATTGTTAAGGCTAAAATCAATTACCAAAACCGTATCAGGATTATCGTTAAACGTTCCTTTTACGGATAAATTATACCCAACTATTTGAACGCCATTGCTAATAGCTCCTACTCGATAAGTACTCCACTCAAAATCGACACTTGTGATTTTAGGATGCCTAGATTGAATCCACGACACGATTTCCTTTTCATGCTCTTTCAGCCACGCCAAGTGTTTGTCTTTAGTCGACGCAAAAATGGTGTTAGCTCTCCAATCTGGATTCGTGACATTCAAAACCGTCACTCCACCTAACGCTAAGACTAAAAGCGTACTACCGATAATTACTGCTTTCTTTTTCATATCCGTACTCCCATCTTTTTTGGAGGTTACTCAAAATAATACACTCCACCATCATCCTTTTTGATGCTTGGTGGTTGATTCATTCTAATCTGCGACATTTTTGGAATACTATCAGCTGTTTCCATTAGAAAATCTACAAAAATAATGGTTTCTGGAATATCGTTAAACGTACCTTTAACCAACAAATTATACCCGATTATTGAAACACCATTACTAACAGGTCTCACTTTTAAGGTGTTCCAATCAAATTGAATAGTTTCAACTTTTGAATATCTTGAATGCACCCATGCTACGATTTGTTTTTCATGCTCTTTCAACCACGCTAGTTGTTTATCTCTTGCTGTCGCAAAAATGGTGTTTTCTCTCCAGCTTGGATTGATGACGTTGAGCGCTGAGACGCCACCTACTGTCAGTAATAACAGCGCACTACCGATCATTACTGTTTTCTTTTTCATACGAATTCCTACTTCTCTCCGAGATATTTAATCTTGATACCTTCAATCGAAACACTCGCAGTTTCATCTAAATCTTCTGCCCTTTTGATGCTTTCAAAATTATCGATAGGGCTCAAGTTCAAGATTCCGTTTCGGTTATCAAATTCTTCAAAACGTTCTATTAACACCCCAGTTTTCATTGAATCGTCACCATTAATTTTCATTTTTACAGTGTAGCTGCCAGTACTATCGTTCTTAGTAATGCTGATAAACTCCACTTCTTTAACTTCATATCCTCTAGCAATCCACGTAACCACATTGTTCTGTTGCTCTTTTGTCAGCTTCGGTTTATTAAAGCACCCGCTCACAAAGATTAATCCTAAGATGACCACTACAATTCTAATCAACTTTTTCATTTTCGTTTCCTACTTTTCCCCGAGATACTTAATTTTGATACTTGATAAATCTACTTCGCCAGTAATTATTTCTTTCCGTTTCAAATCTTTAAATCTTCCCAGAGGATTAAGAAATAATTCTCCTTCTGATTCATCAAAAAATTCCATCTCTCTAATTGTAATGATAGTTTCTTTATTTTTATCATTATTTAATTTCAGAACTAATTCATAACTTCCTGTACTCAGATTTTTATCAAAATCTACAAACTCGATTTCTTGAACATCGTAGTTCCTAACAATTCGAGTGGCCACATTATTTTGTTGTTCCTTCGTGATTTGTGGTTTGAAGAAACATCCAGCTAAGAGACAAAGTCCGAGTAGAACGATTCCTAGTTTATAAACTTTCTTCATCATTATCCCTTTCTGATTTCCACTAATTCATAGGTGCCTGCTTGGTAATACTCCGCTACTGGAATTGCACTATTCGTATATGCAAAAGACAACATCGAAAGTACTGTATTTACAATCAACACCGCTCCCTCTGAACCATTATTGATAGATAAATAGACAATATAACAGACCAAGCTGATTATAAAAATGAAATAGCCATCATAAATTCTCTTAGTCGGTTTAAAAACAAATGTCTGAACAGAACGTTTTTGCCCCAATCGATCTTTTACTTTCTTTTTATTAAAGTTCAAAAAAGAAACCACAATTAAGTATGAAACAAGCATAGAGATGGCAAACAGCAAACTTTTAATCCCCAGTTGCTGACCAATCTTGTGGCTCACAAACAAACTATGCAACAAGTTATACAGTGTATATAATAGCGGTTGTAGAGCGACGATTATCCCTGCTTTCAACCCATTTCTTGTTTTATTTTTAAGTTCGAATTGAACATTTTCATTCTCTAATTCATAAGCAGTGACCGAAACGGTATCAGGTAAACCGCCCCATATCACACTCTTCGGGCGCACTGAGCTTAGGTCCATCAAATATTTCTTTCCCTGTACACCTTCAACCAACTTAAAAGAAAAAATATTCGAATTTGAAAACTTCAACTGTACCATTCAATCACCTCCTAACCAGATTAACGACAGCGTTACTAAATCTCTTTAATACTTTCTAAAATAAAGACTTGCTTTCTGTAATACAAATCTACAGGACACATCCCTAGACAAACGATAAAGAACACTAGTGAAAGTAACGAATTCATCACTAGAAGCGCTCCTTCTGTTCCATTATTCGTGTTAAAAAATACCAAGAATAAAGCGCCAATAATAGCTACAAAAAGATATCCTGAAAATCTTCTTTGCGAATGCACTTTAAATGTAGCTCTATATCTTTTTGATTGTTCCGGAAGATTCTCTTTCGCTTGTTTGTCATAAACATAGAAGTAAAACTTTGCAAGAAGAAAAGAAATGAACAGCGAACAAGCAAACAGGAAAAACTTCATAAAAAGTTGCTGATACAAAGGATTCGTTGCAAAAAAGTCGGTAATCATTCGAAAAGTGAGTGTACTAAACACTTGCACCGCACCCGTAAGGCCTACAAACTCTTTTGTCAGTGTGGCTTTTTGCTCGAACGCTGTATTGTTCGGATCGATTTCAATCATATCCACACTAATAGAAGACGAAAGGTTTCCGAATTCTAATAATTTGTTCGATATCGTACGGGTATCCATCACATAGGTTTTTCCATTTGAATCCGTAACAAATTTGTAAAAAGTAAACTTCGTCCAACTGATGTCTAGCTCGTTCAAATTTCATTTCCTCCCGAAAAAATTAAATAAAAGTCATTATTATTTCATTATATACTGTAAGGGATTCATTGACCATTCTTTTCCTAAAAAAAGAACCCAGCATTACTGCTAGGTTCCACTCCTTCGACCTCTATAGCCGAGTATTCTATTTTATTCTTCTACCCCTAGTAATAGGTTCACTAGGATGTCCACTGTCACATTACCGAAGTAACGGCGGATGTCGATAGCTTCGAAGGCTTTTGTTAAGTCTTCGCGGTTGTATCCTACACCCACAAGTGCTTTTTCTACATCGCTGATTTCACCAAGACCGAAGAAGTCCCCGTTAATCTTAATGTCTTTGATGGCATTCTTTTCAACGTTCAAGCTGAACTCGATTTGTCCGGCTGGTGTACGTTTGGATTGTTTGAATTCGAATTTTGGATTCTTTCCGTAGTTCCAATCAGGATTATTGAAGTACTTGCTGCGTAATTCTTCTACACGCACCCAGTCTTCATCCGTTAGAACATACTCTTTAATCGTAGATGTATCTTCCACATTGAAGATATTTTTCAAGAGCACTTCGCGGAATTGTAAGATGTCTAAGTCTTGATATTCAGGCGCTAAGTAAGGTTTGATATTGGTCACGCGTGAACGAACTGACTTGATTCCTTTTGACGCGATTTTCTCTTGTTTTGGACGTAAAATTTGAGGCAAAATGCTCACATCTAGATCGAGCATTAATGTTCCGTGCGCTGTTAAACGGCCATTGTTTGAATACATCGCATTTCCAGAGAATTTCTTACCGTCGATAAGAAGGTCGTTACGGCCTTGTAACTCTGCCCCTGTTGCTCCCATTTTATGGAGGGCTTCAATCACGGGTTCTGTGAATTTTCCGAAATCACGGAAGCTATCGCCGTCATCTTCTGTAATGAAGCAGAAGCAGATATTTCCCATATCATGATACACGGCTCCACCGCCTGAGAAACGACGAACCACTTGTACGCCAAGCTTATCTACACCATCTTGATTGATTTCTTCGATGGTATTTTGGTTTTTCCCGATGATAATCGCATTTTCGTTAATATAAAATAACAAAATTGGTTCATCGAGTTTCTTTTCGTTTAATAAGAAATATTCGATGGCTAAGTTTGTCGTTGCATCGTAGATTTCTTGTCCATTACGTTGATTTTTTACATAATACATCTGAAAGTCTCCTCGCTTTTACTGATATCACTAGCGCTATCATACCATAACCCTCCCTCTCACACATAAGAAAGAAGCTTGATTTTACAATGTTTTTACTCCACTCCAACACGCAATTACCATATATGGTAATTGCAGCTTTTCAACAACAAAAAACGCACCCTTTACAGGATGAGCTTTGTATAATGTTAGTATGCCCATGCGATTAGCAAATAGATGAAGGTTGAACCAAACATATCTGCCAATGCGTGCATAAGGAAGAATGGTAATAGGTTTTTGACCACTTTCTTGTACATGAAGTAATAGAACAATCCATACACTACACCGATAATGAGTGCCCAAAGCATGCCTTGATACGTATGGAATGAGAAACGAACAAGCGTTGAGAATGCTAAAGCCTTCCACTGCTGTTCTTCCTTCACCGATGTCATTAATCCAAGGAAGAAGAACTCTTCGTAGAATCCATTTAACAGACCATAAGCGATGGCTATTGGAGATAACGCTAAGAACTTATTGATGATTTCCTGTGGGTTCATGAACGGAACGAGCGCTGGGTCGAAGTAGTTGTATTCGCCGCTCAGCGTTGTTACAACGTCGCCAAAGAGTCCGACAATCGTGAATAATAACGGTACCCAGATGAGTACGGACCAGTGAAAACGAACCTTCAACTGCTTGAAGTCGTAATGACGGATGACTAAGTACAAGAGTGCAATCGCTAGTAAAATCACCTGTAAGGTAAAGTTACTCGAATACGCGGCTCCGTCGCTATAGGACGTTGTCGTTTCCGTATACGGTTGGACCACTTCTGTTACTGGTTGTAAACTCTGTAGAAATTGTTGCGTGGATCGGATGATAAACTCCCCGAACATGATAATCGTCACGATGAGGATGTCAACCCACTTTAAAGTTTTTAATGGTTCTTTTGGTCTGATTTTTGTTAAAACAGTCATGATTGTATCCCTCTTTTCCTTATTGTATCAAAACACTGTTCTATTTAAAGAAAATCGCTTCTTTCTTTTGGCGTCTTCCTTAATAAGAGAATACTCCTTAAAACTAAAATAAACCTAAAATCAAAAAAAATTTTCTACAAAAAAGTGACTCCTAATAAGAAGTCACTGACTAATTTTCTAAAAGAAACGTTTCGGTATTTCGAGGAACAAGATTACAAGAAGTCCATTATAAAGGCTATGTAATAAGATTGCGTCAAACAAACTTCTTCTTCGTTCATACACAAGCAAAAGAATAATAGAACCAATAAAATAAGCTATAAACTGTATCCAATTCTGGATATAATACGGCATATGAATAGCTGCAAATAGAATTGAAACGATGGACATTCTAACAAAAGTATTCACTTTTCCTCGAAGCAAATTATTCAGAAAACCTCTAAAAAGAAATTCTTCAATCAAAGGTGCAAAACAAACGAGTTGTAGTGCATTTAAAGCAAAAATATATTTGTCTGTTGTAAGTGGTAGATTCACCCTAAAGAAAAAATTAACTAGATTTATTCGACTTGTCCCGTATGCCATTGAACTCCACAAACTAATCAAATAGCTTGAAAATCTGTCAGCAATATACGTTACAAAAACAAAAATTAAATCCATCAGTTGAAACTTTCTTTTTACTGTTGGCTTAAATAATTTTGTGTGTACTTTGTACATACAAAATACCAAAATGCCAACGCAAATAATCGTCACAATTAACTTCCACATATCCGCTTGACGACCTAGATTCCATAAATCCCTTTTAAACACAATTTCAATTCCCACAAATATGGTAATCCACGCTACAAAAAAGAATAGAACCCAAAGCGGTTTTTTCATTCGAGCACCCATTTACTTCTACCTCACATGATTTTTCCTTATATTACCGTTTTATAGCAGACACTGTCAATATGAAATTCTAAAGAAAAAGCAGACTAGCGTTTCACTAGTCTGCTTCAGTCATTATTTCTGACGGATTGTAAATCCTTTGTCAGCTTTCTTTTTGTTGTTACGGCGGCGAGAATCTTTCCCTTTATATCCGCGTGTATATTCGTCTTCTAAGCCACGGCCACGACGGTCTTCTTTGCGCTTGAAGCTTCCTTTTCCGTTACGTCCGCGGTTGTCTTTACGATCGCTACGGTTGTAGTTTCCACGGTTATTGCCACGTTTGCGACTTGGCAATGGACGTTCTGGCGTGATTTTAACTGGAATTTCAGTTGGGTCTTTAATCATGCTCTTGAGTAATAGAGCTGCCAATTCTTCTGGTTCGTACTCGTCTAACAAGTAAGATACCGCTTCTTTGAAACGTCTTGGTTCCACAGTTTTCATCATTTCGTCGATAGACTCGATGGCTGTTTTTGTTTGTCCTTCCAAGGCTTCTGTTTGCGTTGGTGGACGAAGGCTTGTCATACGTTTGCGTGTTAATTCTTCAATCACACGTAAGTAATCCATTTCGTTTGGTGTCACGAATGTTACAGACATTCCTTCTTGACCAGCACGGCCTGTACGTCCGATACGGTGTACATAGCTTTCTGGGTCTTGTGGGATATCGTAGTTGTATACGTGCGTTACGCCTGAGATATCTAGTCCACGTGCCGCCACGTCTGTAGCGACTAAGATGTCTAAATGGTTGTTCTTGAAGTCACGAAGAACGCTCATACGTTTTTGTTGGCTTAAGTCTCCGTGGATTCCTTCTGCACGGTAGCCACGCATTTCAAGTCCGCGTGCTAATTCGTCTACACGACGTTTTGTACGTCCGAATACGATGGTTAATTCAGGCGTTTGAACGTCTAATAAACGTGTCATAATGTCGAATTTCTCGTAGTCTTTACATTTTACGAAATATTGATCGATTAATGTCGCAGTCATCTCATTTGATTTGATACGAACATGTTCTGGATCTTTCATAAATTGAACACCGATACGTTTAATATCGTCTGGCATTGTCGCAGAGAATAAAAGCGTTTGGCGGTTTTCTGGAACTTGTTTGATAATCGATTCGATATCTTCCAAGAATCCCATGTTTAACATTTCATCCGCTTCGTCTAAGACAAGTGTTTCCACTGTCGCAAGCTTCAATGTACGGCGTGAAATGTGGTCTAATAAACGACCTGGAGTTCCCACAACGATTTGTGGATTTTCTTTTAATTGGCGAATTTGACGGTTAATGTCCGCTCCACCGTAAACAGCTTGTACACGAATTTTTTTGTCGCGTCCGAGACGGAACAATTCTTCTTGTGTTTGAATCGCAAGTTCACGAGTTGGTGCGATAACAAGTCCTTGTACGCCTTTTTTACTTGGGTCGATTTTTTGAAGCATTGGCAAACCAAATGCGGCTGTTTTACCAGTCCCTGTTTGCGCTTGTCCAATCACATCTAAACCTGCTAGCGCTTTTGGAATGGTTTGTGCTTGAATGGGAGTTGCTTCCTCAAACCCCATTTTTTCGATAGATTCTAGTAAGGCAGAATCCAATCCTAATTCATTAAATTTCATATTTTCCTCCTTGGATACTTCGGTGAGAAGCACACGAGGGATTTCCCTTCATAACAAAAGTCTGGAGCTTTTCGTAAGAGCACCAGACTTCTACAATCGTTTAAATTTCAAACTATCTATTATAAATGTGTGTACATTTCTCAACTCAGCGAATAGTATAGCATGCATCCAGCGAGAATGCAAAGAATACAGACCGCTGACTCCTGCTTTTTGTTCTTTGGAAATGCTTAAACGATAAGACTTTACGGGCTTCAAATCCTTGCGGATTTATCAATAATAGCTGTAATGGGGCAACGGTTCGAGCCTATCGTCTCTCACCTTTAAAGCCTCAAAGAAAGAGTAAGAAATCAATTTCTAACTCCTTCTAATTCGCATTTAATGCGATTCCCCATTACTGCTACTATTGAATCCGCTAGATTTTCCGCCCGTAATCACGGCGCATTTCAAACTGTAAAAAGCGGGAGGAGGCGGGTGGTTTTGCTTCTCGTGGCGCGGTTGAGAAATGGGGACACTTTATAATGGGTAGTTCTCCATGAGGGGACAAAAAAGCGAGGGACGTTTTGGCGTCTCTCGCTTTACTTTATATTTGTTATTCTGCTTTTAGGGCATCGACAACTGCTAGTAAGCCTGTGCCGTTGCTTGATTTAATAAGAACTTGGTCGCCTTCTTTGAGTTCAGCCTTCAAGTCAGCAATCAAGGCTTCTTTATCCATGTAATGGTGAAGAGCAGTTGAATCGAA
>ERZ772999.1223-NODE-1223-length-15124-cov-4.467184_pt1 | contig 15124 bp, 14 predicted proteins | sample MGYA00511467_ERZ772999 | MGnify/ENA primary metagenome ERZ772999 (study PRJEB29015, sample SAMEA2738064) | human oral metagenome | biome: human oral; feature: human-associated habitat; material: saliva | place: China | collected 2218 ... | reverse complement strand
GCGTGTTTCCGGCTATTTGGGCTTGGCAAGATGCAGAAGGGGCTCCCTCCGCATCCCAGACTGTCACTGCCACGTCACGCAGGGAGACGCCTTGTAGGGATTTGTCGACAATGAAGCCATCCTGACTCAAGAGCGGGGCTTCAGTGGCATAAAGGCGCTCGATGGTGTGGCCGGCAGCCCGGGCCCAGGCGTAGCCATCGCCGGTGGCCCCGGTCTTAGGATAGGCGCGACCACCCACTGCTAGCACCACCGCAGGCGCTAGCACCTCCCGGCCGCTAGCCAGTAGGACACCGCGCACCCGGCTGGCTTCCTTGTCCAGAAGCAGACGCTCAACGGGCGCTTCGTACCAGATGGTGACATCTAGTGCTTCTAGCTCAGCCAGCAAGGTGTCCAGAATGGTCCGAGCCGAATTGGTCACTGGGAACATGCGGCCGTGGTCCTCTTCCTTGAGGGCGACGCCCCGGGACTGGAAGAAGTCGATAATGTCATCTTGGTCAAATTGATTGAGAGCCGAGTAGAGGAATTTGCCGTTGCCGGGAATGTGGGCAATTAGGTCCTGGCGGCTGGTTCGGTTGGTGACGTTACAGCGCCCGCCACCTGATAGCAGGAGTTTGCGGCCGGGCCGCTTATTCCTCTCTAGGAGGAGGACGCGGGCCCCTTGGCTGGCGGCATTAATGGCGGCCATAAGGCCACTGGAACCGGCACCGACCACGAGGACGTCGAAGCTAGGATGTGTCATGTGAATTCTCCTTATAAAACGTGTTTCAAGTCCCCTTTACTTTACCGTAAGGACGGGGCTAAGTCCACCTTTTCGCTGTTATGCGTTTGTAATCTTTTTTGGGGGAGGAATTTGGCAAATACTATTGACTTTTGGGCCAAATCACGTTAATATGGATAACGGTATTGTTTGCCCCACTATGAGCCCCGGAAACTCAATAGTAATGTCAAACAACTAGATTTATATTGGAGGAAATTATCGTGCGTACAACATACATGGCTAAGAAAAACGAAGTTGAACGTAATTGGGTGCTTGTAGACGCAACAGATGTCCCATTGGGTCGTTTGTCTGCTGTAGTGGCATCAATTTTACGTGGTAAAAACAAACCGACTTACACCCCTCACGTTGACACGGGTGACTTTGTCGTAATCGTCAATGCTGACAAGGTAGCCTTGACCGGTAAGAAAGCAACCGACAAGATCTACTACCGTCACACTGGCCACCCAGGTGGTTTGAAACAAATCACTGCTGGTGAATTACGTGAAAAGAACCCAGTTCGTTTGGTAGAACAATCTATCAAAGGGATGTTACCAAGCAACCGCTTAGGTCGTCGTCAATTCACTAAATTACATGTCTACGCTGGTGCTGAGCACAACCATGCTGCTCAACAACCTCAAGCATTGGACATCCAATCATTAATTTAAGGAGGGAACCACATTGTCTAAAGCACAATACTTAGGTACAGGTCGTCGTAAAAACTCTGTTGCTCGTGTACGTTTAGTGCCCGGAACTGGTGTATTCACTGTCAATGGTCGTACATTGGAAGAATACATTCCATTCCCTCACTTACACGAAGTAATCAAACAACCATTCGCAGTGACTGAAACTCTCGGTCAATACGATGTATTGGTGAACGCTAACGGTGGTGGCTTCAACGGCCAATCCGGTGCAATCCGTCACGGTATCGCACGTGCGCTCTTAACTGTTGATCCTGACTTCCGTCCAGCCCTGAAAGCTGCAGGTCTCTTGACCCGTGACCCACGTATGGTTGAACGTAAGAAACCAGGTCTTAAGAAAGCTCGTAAAGCTTCTCAATTCTCAAAACGTTAATTATCAGCGATATATCAACGTTTACAGGCATTCAAGAGTTTTATCTTGGATGTCTTTTTTGATGTAAAAATCAAAAGCTTACCCCAAAAATCTACCCATCTTCATCCTATTAATTTTTTAGACTACGAAATGTAATATCAGCTACCGTCTGGTTGACCTTATCTTTAGTGTTAACACAAGTATTTGTAATTTCCTTGTCACTATGAGGTAGTGCTTCAGAAATTTCTTCAAGTAAAACTCTAGCAAGTTTGCTAATGTGGCACTTGTGCGTCTCAATTTATGAAGAGATGCTGGAGCAAGTTCAGAATGTTATCTCTTATTTCATTTGATAATTGATGATATCCACAGAACAATGGCAATGAATCAGAAGAACTGCTTTAAACTAAACAAAGGGAATGCTAAAGATAGAAGGGAACATTATTCTGAAGTAGGTAAAAGTCAAATAATAAGAATGCTTAAGTACATAAATGTGAATATAAAGTAACAGATGTTCAAGTAATTTGTTGCTTTCTTTGATATAATGGAAGATGATAAACTTAAGGAAGTGAAAAAATGGCGAACGAAGCAACAGCAACTGACCAATATGTCAGAAGAGAAATAGAAAAATTTGGTGTTCGATATGATGAGCAAGGTTCTTCTCATCCAGAAATAGCCAAAGCACTAAAAGGGGCAAGTAAACAAGGGAAATCTGGAATTGGAAAACCTGAATTTGTTATGCAAATTTTAGATTACCTTGTTGTGATTGAGGATAAAAGAGAGAATTCTAAACTTATCAATTTTACCAAAGGGGGGGGGATTGCTAAAGATATTCCATCTTTGTCAAGTTATGCAGTAAATGGAGCTGTGCACTATGCAAACCATATAGTAACGAAAACAAGCTCTTTTGATGAAGTAATAGCAATAGGTGTTACAGGTGATGAAGAAGTACATAATATCCAGCCTGTATTGGTTAGTATAACTAATGGTGAAATCACCGAAGAAATTCTTCCGAAAATATTTGATTTTCAGGTATTTCATCCTGATAATATCAATGAGTGGTATTCTGTGAATGTCCTTGGTGAATTTTCAACTGAACAAAAACGTATTTTTGAATTACAGAATGTTTCTAAAGAGTTGCATGAAGATTTACGGAACTACGCATCACTTGAAGGTGAGAATAAGGCAACGGTAATTTCTGCAATTCTTTTAGCACTCAATGAGGAAGATTTTGATATCAAAAAATTAACGGGCAACAAGTATCCTAAAAAAAATGATGGCTCAGAAGATATAACAAAACCAGTAATCGAAAATGATGGAATGAGAATACTGAAATCAGTTAAAGATTACATCGCATCTGAAGGTGTCATGCCAGAAGACAAGGTAAACATTCTTCTTAATAAGTTCTCGTTTTTAGAAACAAACCTTCGTTTAAATGAAACAAGCAGGACGTTAAGAATGACACCGCTTCGCTATTTTGCTAAAAAACTACAGGATAAAGTTATCCACCATTTTAAACAAAATACCGATTATGATATTTTAGGGAATTTCTATGGTGAATTTGTAAAATATGGTGGTAGTGATGGGAATGGCTTGGGAATTGTTCTAACACCTCACCATATTACAACCCTTATGACAGAACTTATTGATATCTTGCCAACTGATTATGTGTTAGACCCCGCTTGCGGAAGCGGCGCTTTTCTAATTTCAGCAATGAATAGAATGACAAAGCAAGTACAAGGTGATGAGGAGAAAATAAAACATATCAAACAGCATCAGCTATTGGGAATTGAGTTGCAAGAAAAAATGTTTACTGTAGCGACAACGAACATGATTTTGCGAGGTGATGGAAAAAGTAATCTGCAGCTCAATGATATGTTCTCAGTATCTAGAGAGGATATGAAAGGACGAAAGGTAAATAAAATTTTGTTTAATCCTCCATATTCTCAGGGAAAAACCGATAAAACTTTAACAGAAATTAATTTTATTAGACATGCCTTAGATATGTTGATTGTTGGTGGGAAATTAGCAGTAATTGTTCCTCAGTCAACAATGGTTGGCAAGACAAGAGAAGAAAAAGAGTATAAGAGAAAAATCCTAAAAAGTCATACCTTGGATATGGTTATCACTGTAAATAGTGACACTTTCCACGGCGTAGGGACTAATCCTGTTATTGCTGTTTTTGAGGCTGGAAAACCACACGATCTTGAACGTAAGAAGGTTAAATTTATTAACTTTGAAGATGATGGATTTGTAGTAAGGAAACATATTGGTCTTGTTGACAATGGTTCCGCTAAAGAAAAGAGACGTTTCCTATTTGATGTTATCAACGGTGATGAGGATGATTATACAACTAAGTTTATGGTAAAATCAATAATCAAAGCAGAGGATGAGTGGTTACACAGTTTTTATTACTTTAATGATGAAATACCAAATGATGCTGATTTTGAAAAGACGATCGCAGACTATTTGAGTTTCCAATTTGATATGTATACTCATGGTAGAGGGTATTTGTTTGAGGAGAGTGCCGATGGAAAATAGAGAATGGAAAGCTTTTAGAATTGAAGAAGTTTTTGACATCTTTACAGGGGCCGCTATCAGTCAAAATAAGTTGCATGAAGGTAGTACACCTCGAATTACAGCTACCGACATGAATAATGGCATTGGTCTTTTTACGGAAAGATTGGAAGATAGGAACTATCGTTCTTTTCAGAACTTTATAAGCATCTCGTTTTTAGGTAGTGTTTTTTACCATAATTACGAAGCAAGTCTAGATATGAAGATACATGGATTAAAAATAAAAGGCAGAGAACTTAACTCAAAATTAGCACAATTTTTAATTGTTTGTTTGAAAAGTAGTTTGCCTAAAGTTAGTTATGGAAATCAACTATCTAGCAAAGACCTACTAACTAAGAGCATTTTTTTACCTATAAACGAGTTTGACACTCCAGACTGGGAGTTTATGGAAGAGTATGTCCAAGTCAAAATAATTCAAATCAATAAGACTTATCAGTTTCCTATACAACATGAAATAACAGATTTAAGAGAATTAGACGAAGTTGAGTGGGGAGAGTTTTGTGTTGATGATCTAATCAACGTAAAATCTGGTGTTCGTCTTACCAAAGACAATCAAACCGATGGTAGAATCCCATTTGTCGGTGCGTCCGATAATAATAACGGGATTACAAGGTTTGTTAATAATTTAAACTCCAGTACAGAAAGTAATATCCTAGGTGTTAATTATAATGGAAGTATAGGGCATGCTTTTTATCACGAATACAAAGCTACCTTTTCAGATGATGTTAAAAAATTAAACTATAAAAGTGGAGATAATAATAAGTACACTTTGCTCTTTCTAAAACATGTTATTGAAAGACAGGCAAAAAAATTCGCTTATGGATATAAATTTAGTGGTCAGCGTATGAGGCGTCAAATTATTAAATTGCCGATTGTATCTCCTGGAAAACCGGACTTTATCTTCATGGAACAATACATGAAGCGTATAGAAAATCGTGTTATGCAGAGGGTGGGAATAAAATGGATATCAACGTAGCGCAAGAAAGTACAATCAAAGATTTATTTTCGGCATTCCTGATTAAGAATGGGGAAACTTGGTTTTTCTCAGTCCCTCTGTATCAGCGGAAATATTCATGGTGTGAGAAGCAATGGAGAGAGTTATTTGATGATCTTATCCATTCATTTAGGAAAGAAGATATGAATACTGACTATTGGGGAAACATTATTGTTTATAAGAAAGAAACAGAGAAAGTGTATGAATTGGTTGATGGGCAGCAAAGACTAATTAGCTTGCTGTTATTAATTGCTTCTCTCGGAAATATTAATAAAAATAATGGTTACCTTCCCCTGAAGTTTATAGGTGATCAAAATGACATCTGGGTTAAAATTGCTGAAAATTCTAAGCTTGTATCAGACGAAAAGCGACATCCTTTTATTACGGCGAGAACCTTTTTTACTAAGTTAGTTCAAAAAGAAAAAATCGATAAGCAGGCTTTATTGGATCACTTGCTAAGAACAAAAATTTCTGTAGTAATCGTAAATGACGAACTAGAAAGTAACTTGCTTTTCGGTAGGTTAAATACTCGTGGAATTTCGTTAAATGATGTTGATTTAATCAAACATAGTCTATTTTACGCTACAGAACGAAGATTACCACCGACAGGTGATGATGTCGTTTTAAAAAAATGGAATGAGTTATTACGAACAACACACGATATGAATATTACTATAGAGGATTTTATCAGAAAATGGTGGGAGATACGCTATGATATTTCAGAACAGGACTTATACACTTCTTTTCGAAACGAATTAGATACATCACAATACCTCATTTTTTTAGATGATTTGACAAAAGTTGCGGAAGGGATTAATAACTTAATTGAAAATAATTCAGGAAGTGATAATAAAATCGGGAGAAATTTGAAATGGTTACTTAAAATATCTCTTTCTAAACAGCTGTTACCTGTTATTATAGCAGTACAAGAAACAACTTTTAGTAAAAGAAAGAAGGTATCACTTTTTGAGTTCTTAACTGTGTTTGAATTCGTTAGAGCTATTTCTCCTCAAACTGATTTTAGCAAACTTGATGAAGAATACCTGAGATTTGGAAAAATGTTGTTAAGTGAAGTCGCAGGCAAACGGCTGACTGAATCAGAAGTTCTGACTGAAGTTATAAAGTTAAAGACAAAGATGCAAGAATTGTTGCCAGACTTTGACGCTTTCTTAAGTAGCTTTACCAAGTTAAGATGGGATGATAGTGATAGTTGGGAGGGTTCTGGGCATGAAAAAATGTTATCTACATATGCTATCTATACCCTCAATAACTGGCTAGATGTTATCAATCATGGTGCGGGGGCTGAATATCGTACCAGAGATGATGATGAATATTCTATGGAGCATATTCGAGCGAAAAAGAATGCCACTAACCGGGAAATGTCCCCAGAATATTTGATTGGGAATCTAGTGGTTTTCGAAAAGCAACCCAATAATGATTTAGGAGATATTGATGTTGAAGAAAAGATTTCAGCGTATCGTAAGTCAAGCTACCCTCAAATGAAAGAGCTGATTGTAAAAAATAAAAGAAACTATTCCTCTTCCTATAGAAATAAGTATTCAATGGAATGGGATATTAAAGATTTTACAATCGGTGCAATTGAAAATAGAGGAAGATATTTGGCCAAATGTTTCTATGATAAAATTTTAGAGTTGTTAAATTGACGCTTTTAAACTGTTATATTTTTATAACACATCCTCCCTATCCAGTGCAGGATAGGGTTTTTCATCGGCAAAAATAGTAATAGTAATAGTATTTAAACGCTTTCCTTCAGATACAAGAAATCAATTTTTCTTTCAGGATCATTATTATCTTTATATATTTTTGTAATGCCATTTGATGTGCCGCTTAAGTATATTCATATTTCTTTAAGTAAAAAAGCTGTAGGAACCTCTTTTGTATTGGCATCATGTTATTCTCAAATTCCTTAAAATAAAAATTATTGAACTAGTTATTAAGAAAGCGCATAAAGCTTCTCAATTCTTAAAGCGTTTTTTCAAAGTATTTCGTATTTGGATACGGGATGCTTTTTATGTTGTTTCAGCTTATTATTGAGGGATAGTGAGTGACTCAATAAGGGGGTGAGGCGAGGATGTTTGTATGAGGGACAAGAGGATAAAAGCCAATATAGCCTATTTCAAGTGTTTTGCCATAACTCACCTCTCTACCAGTATGATGCTGATTCCATGGAATAGGGTATTGATACGATCAGTTGTTATTGTTGGTCCTTCCGTTTTTTCAATCATGAATCGGATGGTATTTGCCGAAATGACGAAATTAACGACCTATGTGGCTAGTGTGGAATGCTAGATTCTTGGTTATTGCGGGTGGCATGGATTTTTTTAGGGAGTGTGTTGCCATATATGATTAGTAGACAAGCGCAAAAGAAGAGGTAAAGAAACTTTTTGGTATATGCTGGTTTTATAACATATAGAGCCAAGTCTGAACAAAGCTAGATAGTATTCGAAGAGATAATATTATTGAATTCTACTGATGCTCTGAAGTTATTTTTTGAGTGTCTTTTATATAAATAAACATTGGTACTATTAAAAACGGTTATGCTTTTGAGCTAATTCGATTAATTATACAAATGGAGGGATATAGATGGTGTAATCTGAGTGCTAGCCTATGAAAAGGAAAGGCTGTCTAGCATTTAAGAACTCCATTCTAAAGTAGATAAAATCAGGCATGTATCTAAGGAAGAATGAGATGGACTTGGATATGATATACTGTCTTATGATTTGATTGATGGTAGAGTTCAAGAAATATATATAGAAGTAAAGACAACAAATTGAGACATGACAACACCGTTTTTTATGACGATTAATGAGATTGACTTTGCCAGAGAAAAACAAAGACAGTACAGAATTTATCGATTGTATAAAGGCCAATTAGGACAATGGTAATACTATGTTATTGAGAGCCCGCTATCGCAGCATGAGGAAAAGATACAATATGAAGCAGTCAATTTTAAGGTGTTACCAAGGGGAAATGCACGTAGAAGTGAAAAATAGTCTAAAGTGATAATATCATTCGATGCCCTTTGGATGGAGAAAACTGGTGACTACGAAGAGCTAATCTGTTCTTTCGATAAATTGGTCTTCTAAATAGATAGAAATAATTTAACTCCCCCGAGCAAGCCAAGATACTTGCTCGGGGGAGTTATCGTTTTATAAGACTACCTACCCAACATCCTTCCGCCCAAACCACCAGTAAGCCACATCCAGCGAGCAGGCTGACAAGACTAGCCCAACTCCGACATAGCCTAGGTTAAGGCTACCGTTAGGGATGATTTCGGCGCCGTCCACGTAGGCGAAGGGCGTGAGCCATTTGAGGGCGCCCAGTCCAGGGGCAATATTGGCGACTAGGTTGGCTAGGTAGAAGCCTAGCACCAAGCCGATGCCGGCGCCTAGGCCATTACCGCGACGTTTGCCGGACAAGGCCGACAGGCTCAGGCAGAGGGCGATGAACTCGAGGTGTAAGATTAGATAGGCCAAGTGCAAGAGTAGGAGTTGGCCCATAGGCGCGGACTCACCCATCAGGGTCAGACTTAAGAGAACAACTGCTAGGGTCCCCGCGTTGAGTATCAGAAGCTGGCTGACCAGGGCCAAGGCCTTGCTGGTGACAATCGAAGCCCGACTGAGGGGATGGGTCAGCAGGAATTCGGCGGTGCCGGCTTGCTCTTCTTTGGCTAGGGAATTGCTGGCCAGAATGGCGGCATATAGGGCGCCACCAAGGCCCAGGACGCTCTGACATTCAACGGTATAGAAGCCGATGAAGGTCCCCATGTTGAGCTTGCCCAGGCCAAAGGCGTCGGAGAAGGCACCCATGGTGCTAATCAGGCCGTTGATACTAGCCATCTGGTCCTTGACTTGAGGGAAGAGCAGGGAAATCAGGCCCATAAAACCCGCGATGGCCGCCGTCCACAGGATTAGGCTACGCCAACCTTGGCGTAATTCGTGGCGGAATAGAATCATGACAAATCGCCTCCTTCTTGGTAGTAGTGGCGGAAGATTTCTTCCAGACTTGGCTCGGCCAGACTGAAGTCGCGGACTTGGCCGCCTGCCAAACAGGCTAGTAAGGCATTGAGATCCCCTTGGTAGAGGAAGCTGGCTTGGTCCTTGCCCTTGGCTTGCCAGTTGGAGACGCCTGCTAGGTCTGCCAGGCCAGGTACTTGGCCGGACAGGCTGACGCGTTTGGCTTGGTGTTGCATGAGGCTGGCGACGTCTTCGGTGGCCACGATTTGCCCTTGGCGGATAATGGCGGCCCGGTCGCAGTGGCTTTGGACTTCGGACAGGACATGGCTAGATAGAAAGACGGTCCCGCCGGCTTGGCGGCGTTCCTCTAAGAGGGCGAAGAATTCTTCTTGGATCAGGGGATCTAAGCCACTAGTAGGCTCGTCCAGAATCAAGAGGTCAGGTTGGTGCTGGAGGGCGGCCACAATGCCCACCTTCTTACGGTTACCCAGGGACAGTTGATCCGCCGCAATCCCCAGGTCCAGCTGCAGTCGGTCGCTGAGGCGGCGGCATTCGGCCTGGCAGTCCAGGCCTCTCAGATCAGCAGATAGTTTGAGTAGGTCGCGGGCGGTCATGCCGGCATAGAATTGGGTTTCGGACGGCAGGTAGCCCACCCGGCGTAGGATTTGGCCTTGTTGGCGGCCGACTTCTAAGCCTAGGACCTGGGCACTGCCGCTGGTAGGCTTAATCAGCCCCAGTAGGGTGCGGATAGTGGTAGATTTGCCGGCCCCGTTAGGCCCGATAAAGCCAAAGAGCTCGCCCTGCTGGACGGTCAAGTCCAGACGTTCGATGCCTCGGTGCTTGCCGTAGGATTTGGTCAGTTGATGCGTTTGAATAGCGTACATGGGATCACTCCTTTCTAAGATAGAGAGACTTCCAGAAGTCAATCAGTTGGTTGAATTCCGCCTCGATGGTTTCGGGATCAACGGCCCCTCGCTGGACATGCTCCCAGAGATAACCCTGGGCGGCCCAGGTCATATCCTTATACATGAGCTGAAAGTCGATATCGGGCCGAAAGCAGCTCATATCTAGCTTGTCCATGAGCTGGACCTGTTTCGCCTTGACTTGTTTCATGCGTTGGGCCAATTCTGGCATAATCTCGGGATCCTGCTCGTAGTAGGTCTTAAGGCTAAAGGCCAGCCAATCGGGATTGAGCCGGGCTAGTTGCACCTTAGTCTGGGTCACGCTCTTGAAGAGCTCGAAGAAGTCCAGGGTCTCATAGCAGCCGCCTTCTTTTAGGTAATCATCGGTCTGCTGGACTAAGAGGTCGAAGAGGAAAAAGTAAAGTTCCTTTTTATTATGGAAATAATGAAAAAGCAAGGGCTTGGAAATCCCCGCCGCGTCGGCAATGGCGCTCATGGGCGCCTTCTTATAGGTGTGCTGGCCGAAGACGCGGAAGCCGGCTTGGATAATGGCCTCCTGCTTGGCTTGGGGCAGGGCATAAAACTTAGGATTCATTGCTTTCTTGGCTCCTTTCATTAAGAAGTTATCTTCATTATAGACCCGTTGACCGCTTTTGAGAAGGGGTCAGAAACTTGCGTACCCTATCTACTAGTTCTACTAGTAGATAGGGTGCAAGGCAGGCGAAATTACGTGGTGAGATGATAACAAAATGAAGGAAAACTTGATATATAGGGGATTTAGCTATTGAAAGCGATTTTCCCGTTATATCATATATGATATAATGGGAAAAAGGAGGTGCCTGTCATGGACGCACATTACAAGATTCAAGAAGACATTCTGGCCCTGGTAGAAGGCCTGCCCTACCAGCAAGCAGTCAAGGCAGTGGCAGCCTTAGAAATCATTGAGCGGGAGGGGTTGACACCCGCTGTGATTGAAAAATGGGGCCGAGGCAAAGGTCAGGCTAAGACACTGGTTATTCCTTTGGGTGAGACCAAAACAAGAAAGGAAGGTGAAGAGCATGTCACTCGAGTCCTTAAAGAATCACTTAGCATCCCAATATCCTGATTTTACTTTAGATTTGGCGGAGGAACGTGCACGACAGGAAGTGGCCCTGAAATTGGTGGAGCTGCGCCTAGAGCGAGGCTTATGCCAAGCTCAAATGGCTGAAAAGCTAGGCCTGCGCCAAGCCAACCTATCCAGGCTAGAGAGCGGCCAAGCCAATCCGACAGTGGGGATGTTGGGGAGGATAGTCGAGTCATTAAATTATGAATGGAATGTGGTGTTGACTAAGAAGGGCTAAGCTTGTAAAGGAGTCGATTCTGTTGGAAGAAATTAAACTTGTTAGAACGAGGAAGTACGAAGACAAAATCAAGGAATACAATCTTCAGGATATTGAGAGACATGAGCAAGAAATTCTAGCTAGAGCGATAAGTTATAAAAAATATAAGGATGAGCTGAGTCGGAAAAATGTAATTATAAGACTTTGGCATAGAATACTGGAAGCTCTGCGCGTCGATCATCCTGAAAGGAATTTCATCAATAATCCATGGCATACGATTCAAGAGACTGAAAGTGATAAGTGGGAAATAGCATATTTTTACAATCATAAAAAAAAGAAGTTGAATTTCGATAATATTATTCATTTACAATCAGGCGTTACGAAAAGCGAATCGAAGCATAAGATTTTAAATGTTACTAATAAAGAGCTTGATTTTCTTGATAAAATTGTGTTTTTGATATCGTTTATGTATGCTTGTCTACTCCCTATTGCATCTACCTGGGAATTTATTCAAGAATTTAAAAGTGTAACAAGTCTATCTAGAGAGACTAGGGATGCTTATCCATTTGTAATGTTGCTAACTGTTGCACTATGCTCTTGCTTTTTCTATTTAGCTGTCAGGATTAATAGAAAAGAAAACATAACACTATGGAAAGTAGCAAAGGAAGCAAAATGGAATGAAAAGCTATCATTCTTTACTGAAAGCTCCACTAAACAGGCGAGCCAGATTATTTATGAGTTTTTGTATTTTGTTGTATTATGGTTGAGTGTCGGTCTTGTTTTTCATGTGGAAGTAACAAAATATGCACCATTCGAAGTACTAAAAAATGTGCAAATGGAATATTTTATGCTATTCATCAATATCTATTGTGGCATTTCGCTGATATTCATTGTTCTGCGCTTGTTTATAAGTCCATTTGGGTTTTTCATTTGTTCAGTCGTTGTAACTGCTTTTTTGTTGAATGTCAATCTGTGGACCGGCATTACCTTGTTCGCTACTTTGTGGACCGCGCTACTTACTAAAAAGTTTTGGATGTTGAACCCCTCCAGTGAAGTGCCAGAATACATTATTAACCCAACAAATAAAAGTTCGAGGATAATGGAAGCAAATTTATTGAAGATAAAGGTGTATACTTCTATAGGGGTGCTCGTCACTTATTATTTGATAGCTCTAGTTGATAAATACCGACCATATTATCATATGCTTTTATTTCTTGGGCGTTTGTCGGAGGAAGAGCTAAAGCCTGCCTATTATCAGATTTTCACATACTTGATAGATAGGCTAATAGTGTTTGGGCTTGTAATAATAATTATGTTATTTATAAAAGAATCATATACTGCTAATATGAAAGGGGCTATTCATGACATTATAGATTCGTCGATTTCTAGCCTATATAATTTAATCTATCGTAACGTTAAGGAAGTAGAGGTACCTAAAATTAAAGAAAAGGTTGGCCTAAGTATAGCCTACCTAGATATAATCAAGCCAACCCAGCTATTAGAAAATAGCGAGGCGCTTCCAAAGGATATACAAGTCCAAGTTGAAGGGACTAGTGATCCTAATAAACGTAAGGTCATCGTTATCATGCCGGATCTAACTGTTCACAGTGGCATTGTAGAATTTGAACCCTAATAGAATAGAACCCTAGATTTCTCGCACCCCAATTCTAGGGCTCCCACCCTTCTTTTCAGCTATACTCAACTTGTCAGGAGGTCATACACATGAATATGATGGAAGCTTTTAACCGGACGCTAGACTATCTGGACTCTACCCTGGACGGGGAGCTAGATGAGTTGCGGGTGGCGCGACTGTCGGGTTATCCTTATGCCATGTTTAGCCGGCTTTTCTCCATGCTGACGGGGACGTCACTGTCAGAGTATTTGCGGGAACGTCGCTTAACAGAGGCGGCGCTGGCCCTGCGCCAGTCTGAGGCTCGAATCATCGACATCGCCATCCAATATGGTTATGAATCAGCCGATGCCTTCGGGGCAGCTTTCAAGAAATTTCATGGTGCGACTCCGACACAAATTAGACAGGGTGCGCCCTTGCGCCTAGTCGGGCGATTACAGTTGCGGCTGACCCTGCAAGGAGGAGATAGCATGAAAATCAATATCCAGAACAAGCCTGCCTTGACTGTGGCAGGGATTAGTGCCAATAATATCCCTAGCAGCCAGTGCCCTCAGGTCTGGCAAGACCTCTACAGCAAATTCTCCCATGAGGACTTGGCTAGCCTGGGTAGGGGCCAAAGCCTGGGAGTCTGCCACGACATTGACACGCCAGAGCGTCTCAACTATATGGCCGGCTATGAGGTAACTGACCGAGCTAAGGCTGAGGCTATGGGGCTCGATATCTTGGAGGTAGCAGACGCTGAATATGCGGTGGTTGAATTGAATGGGCCAGTGCCAGACTGTATTCATGCAGGTTGGCGCTACCTCATGGAAGTCTTCTTCCCTGAGCAAGGTTTCCAACATTCGGGTGCACCTGACTTCGAGGTTTATAGTGATGGCAATATGGGGGCGCAAGACTACCGTATGGAACTCTGGGTGCCGATTGTCAAGGTGGACTGAGCTAAGTTGAGTTAAGAGAGATAAGAGGACGGGCACTTTAAGAATAGGGGCTCGTCTTCTTACCTATAAGCAATCTGTTCTTTCCTGTGCATTTTGGACATGAGCCGGCAAGTGGACTATAATAGGAAGCAACATTAAGTTAGAGAGGTGATCCTATGAATAGACTGAAGCAAATGTTCCGATCCCTAGACCGTGACTGGTTAGTCCGTCATTATCTCTTTGCTTTTGCCTTTTATGCCTTTTTCGTCTTTACATCTATTAGCCAAACGGGAAAATTCGAGACGAAACTTTTATTCTTCTTGCTTTGTGCTCTCCTTTATCCCTTCGCCATGTTTGTCTATGAGAGTCTCATCAACCTGATTGTGGGTGACAATGTCTTCTTGATTGGCGGGTTCTTAATGCTAGCCTGGAAGATTTTTCGTTTTATCATTATCTGGTTCTTGGCGGTGCCAATTGGCTTGATTGGTTTCATTTATCTCTATTTTGTTTGCGGACGTCAATAATAGTTTGCTGTCTCAAGGCCCCGTCATTTTCGAGTGATGGGGCCTTTTGAAATGCCTTTTGTTACCCTGCAACAAAAGGGCTAAATAATCATTTGCTATGTATATTTGGGGCAACTTATGGTACACTATAAGTGATATGCAAAGAATCATCGAAGATTGAAATTAGGGAGTTATATATAATGAAGAAACTAGTCATCCGCGGAGGCAAGCCCCTCACAGGTGAAATTACCATTAACGGGGCCAAGAACTCTACAGTTGCCTTAATTCCAGCTGCTATTTTGGCTGATTCAGAAGTTGTTCTAGAAGGCGTGCCAGATATTGCTGACGTCTATTCTTTAATCGATATTTTGGAGGATTTCAATGTTAAGGCCTCTTTCAAGGATAATGTCTTAACCATTGATCCAAGTGATATTAAATCCATTCCAATGCCAAGTGGGAAAATTCAGAGCCTACGTGCCTCTTATTACTTTATGGGGGCGA
>ERZ772999.1219-NODE-1219-length-15149-cov-29.399828_pt1 | contig 15149 bp, 12 predicted proteins | sample MGYA00511467_ERZ772999 | MGnify/ENA primary metagenome ERZ772999 (study PRJEB29015, sample SAMEA2738064) | human oral metagenome | biome: human oral; feature: human-associated habitat; material: saliva | place: China | collected 2218 ... | reverse complement strand
CCCGTGTCGCCGCCGTGAAAGGGCGGTGTCCTAGGCCGCTAGACGATGGGGGCCTACGTGGCCGTCGAACTGGCGTCCGAAGACGGGAAGTAGTTTAGGCAGAATCAGCGCAGCACGTCAAAACGAAAATGGGTGACCCCGCACACGTTACCAAAAAATGTTGCGCTTGTGCGGAATTCACAGGATTTCATCAGCAAGGCGACCTACCCTTGAAGCATGACTATGACACCTACACTCGGTGCCCTCGCCCAAGCCTCGGGCACGCTCATGCGCGCCGCCGCAGACTCCCAGTCCGGCGCTGAGGCGGCTGTGGCTACCACCATCGACCTCACTCTCCTGATCCTCGGCCCTGTCATCGGTGCCTTCCTGGGGGTTGTCGTGTCGGTCGTCTTCAACGTCCTCGCGCGCAGGGCGTTTGTGAAGGCCGCCACCGCCTCGTCAATCCTGGCGCGCGTGCGCCGCTCCGCCCACTTCACTTTCGCCACGTGGGGCGCGTGGATTGGGCTGGGCATCGCGCTCGTGAACCCGCACCTGTCTGAGTGGAACGGCTCCTCTGTTACGACATTCCTCATGCACGTTCTCCTCATTGCAGGACTCGCGTGCCTGACCTGGATGGCCTACGCGGCTGCCTGGGTCTTTGAGGACGCGGCGAGAGCTCGTCAAGAATCCGACAAGGGGCGCTCGCGTCGCTTCGAAACCCAGGCGCAGGTTTTGCGCCGCTTCACGCAGGGAGTCGTCGTCGTTATCGGCGCGGTCGCTATCGTCGGCACGTTCGAGGCCGCGCGCCAAGCAATGACCACCGTCCTTGCCTCAGCTGGCGTCCTCTCGGTCATCGCCGGTCTTGCCGCCCAGCAAACGCTCGGCAACGTCTTCGCTGGCTTGCAGTTGGCGTTCACCGACGCTATCCGCGTTGGCGACGTGGTCGTCGCGGGCGACAAGCAGGAAACCGGTTCCGTCGAGGAAATCACGCTCTCATACGTGGTCGTGCGCATCTGGGACGAGCGCCGACTTATCATCCCCTGCCGCTACTTCACTCAGACGCCTTTCGAGAACTGGACGCGTCGCGCCGCCGCACAGCTGGGCACCGTCGAACTGAAACTCGACTGGTCCGCGCCCATGACGCTTATCCGCACCAAGGTCGAGAAGCTCCTCACGTCTACCGACTTGTGGGATGGGCGCACGTGGGCAGTGCAGATCACCGACTCTGACGAGTTCACTGTGACCGTGCGCGTGCTCGTGTCCGCGAATAACTCCGCTAACCTCTCGGACCTGCGCGCCTACCTGCGTGAGCAACTCATCGCTTGGATCGTCGCCGAAGAACCCTGGGCGCGTCCCGTTCAGCACATCGAACCGCGCCAAACCGTCACCGTCGAGCAGGATATGAGCCGCGAACGCATCGCTCGCCTGGCCTCCGAACTCGCCGGAATCTCCGGCGCGAACGAGGCCGTGGCCGCGACCGGTCGCTCCACCTCCCACGCCGGTGGTGCGGCGCGCGCCTACGCGGATTCCGCAGTGGGTGGCACTGCTTCACCGACCGGTGAGTCGGAGGCCGAGGGTGCGCGCGAGCGCCCCAAGGACGCCGCTCACGCCGCCCGCATGGTGGCGGCCCGCCGCAAGGCGAAGCGTGCCCGCCGCCGCGCGATGGCTGACCGTCAACGTGAACTCGCCGAAGGGGGTTCGCCGTCTCCGGACGAAACGCAGGTCATCTCCAAGTCCGCGCTGCGCAAGATCATCGAGGCCGCCGGTAACACGGACCCCCAGCTCACCCAGACCATGACGGCCACGTCCATCGGTCGCGGCGAGCGGCTCTTCTCCGGCTCCGCTGAAGCTGACGAGCGAGCCGCCGCACTTGCGGGTCCCGGCGAAGAGGCCTACGCCGAACGTGAAGCCGATTCTCAGCGTGCGAAAGACCGCCGGGAGGGACGTCGTCGCTCGAGCGAGTCCATAGATCCCGAGACGAGCGCGGCCCTGGCCGCCGTCGGCGTCGAACCCGTCGGACCTACGGACAGTGGCATTGGCAACGCTGAACCCACGCAGACGCAAAACGCTGCGCCCGCCGAGACCTCGGCTGCCCAGGTGACCCGCCCTTTTGACGGAGCCGCCCCTGCCGCAACGGCCGAGGCTACGACAGGGAGCAAAGCCACTGACGCGGTCACTGGAAATAGCCAGGCGGTCGCAGGTGTGATGAGCGGCATGCCCGCCGTGGGTGCTGGAACCGCTGCCACCGAGGCCGCACAAGAGCAGGAAAACGCCGTGCCGGCGCCTCCCGCAGCCGACGATGCGAATCCCACCGGACCTGTCGATGCCGCTGACACGACACCAGGCGTGCGTGCTGACATCCCCGCGCCCGCGGAAGCGGTCGAAGCAGCGGAGGCGGCCACGGCCTCGTCCGACGCTGAGAAACAGCGTGAGGATGTCCTCGCACCGGATCACGGAAGCCGCCGCGCGTCGGATCCTGAGAACGAGGATGAGCAGGCCACGACACCCATCCCCGCGCGTGAAACATCCGTGAAACGTCCGGTGCAGGTGCCGCCGCCCGCGCGCACCGGTCGCCCGGTCATCACCGACGTGGTGGCGGCGCTCGCCCCTGCACTCGTGCCTCCGCCCGAGCCTTCCCCCGAGGAAATGGCCGCATCACAGGAGGAAGTCCCCGACGAGCCTGTGATCCACCCCGACTGGTACGCCGTCGCCGAGGAGGCTCGATTGGAGGAGGAGACTCGTCCTGCTCCCGCGAAGGAGACTCCGCGCGTGTCGATCATGGACTTCTTCCCGGCGGTTGCTCCCACCGGCGCCGAAGCCGACATGCTGCGTGCCGTCACGGGCCAGATTCCAGCCGTCGCAAGTGCCGCGAGCGACGAGGAAGCAGCGGAAACAACGGACGAGGCCGTTGCTGACGATGAGCCGGTGACCTCGGATGAGGCCGTTGCTGACGATGAGCCGGTGACCTCGGATGAGGCCGTTGCCGACGATGAGCCGGAGGGCGCCGCCGCGGGTCAGGACACTGAAGCGACCGCCGTCATGACTCCCGTTGAGGTCGCCCAGGCGGGCGCACTCGATACGGAGGCCACGCAGGTGCTTCCCACTGTCGAGGAACAGCCCGCACTCGACGAAACGCTCGTGATGCCGACCCTGAGCGCCGCCCCCGACGCCCAGGCAACAGCAACGGAGGCAGCCGACGAAGTCGAACCCGCCAAGGCTCCCGCCAATAAGAAGACCGCCAAGAAATCCCCCGCGAAAAAGGCAACCAGCAAGAAGAACCAGCCTGCGAAAAAGGGAACGAAGAAAGCGGCTGCGGGCGCGAAGAAGGGTGCAACCGAGGAGAAGACGGACGACAAGCCCGCCCAATCCGACGCCGACAAGGCTGAGAAGGCACCCGCCAAGAAGGCACCTGCCAAGAAGAGCGCCGCCAAGAAAGCACCCGCCAAGAAGAGCGCCGCAAAAAAGGCCGCATCCAAGAAGACGACAGCAAAGAAAACGCCGGCTGCTAAGCCCGCCGAGCAGTCCACCGCCGAGCAGTGAGAGTCCCGCGAGGACACCACCGCCTCGTAACCGGTACGGCGATGCCCGCCCGCGCCGCCCGCCCGCGCCAACACTGCGCGCCCGCGGGCGGCGCGCGACAATGGGCGCATGAACGCAACCGACCCCGCCGCCCGCACCGACGCCGAATGGAAGAAACTCCTGAGTCCCATGCGCTACCACGTGCTGCGTGAGGCGGGCACGGAGCGCCCCTTCACCGGTGAACTCCTGAACGAGGCGCGCGTCGGCACCTACTCGTGCGCGGCCTGCGGCTCCCAGCTCTTCGACTCGGACACCAAGTTCGACTCCTCGTGCGGCTGGCCCTCTTTCTTCCAAACCCACGAAGGGGCGACCACCGAGCACGTCGACACCAGTCACGGCATGACCCGTACCGAGGTGCGCTGTGCGACCTGCGGCTCACACCTGGGTCATGTCTTCGCCGACGCCCCCGGCCAGCCCACCGGCATGCGTTACTGCATGAACTCGGCGGCCCTGACCTTCGCGCCCGCCCAGTGAAAGCGCCCTCCCGGCGCCCCGGCGTCACCACTGTCGCCGACAGTGTCCCGCCTCAACTCTTCCTCGTCGGCTCCGGACTCATCCAGTACGTCGGCGCGGCGCTCGCGGTCGTCGCTTTCGCCTCGGTCGAACCTGCCTCCGTTGCGTGGTGGCGCGTCCTCACAGGCGCGGTGGTTCTCCTCGCGTGGAAGCGCCCGTGGCGCGGCGGCCTCACAGCCTCGGACCTGGCGATCTCCGCGCTCTTCGGGATCATCATCCTCACGATGAACTCGTCGTTCTACGAGGCTATCGCGCGCATTCCCCTGGGCACAGCCGTCTCCATCGAGTTTGTTGGCCCTGTCGCCGTCGCCGTCGTTCGAGGCCGCGGCTGGCGACCGCGCGTCGCCGCGGTCCTCGCGTTCGCAGGCGTAGCCAGCATTGGAGGACTCGCTCTCGACCTGTCGCGCTCGAGCGTGCGCGTCGGCGTCGCCTGGATCCTCCTCGCGGCCCTCGCCTGGTCCGCCTATATTGTGGTGGGTCAGCGGGCGTCGACCACGCGCGACGGGGTCACGAACTTAGCGTTGGGATGCGCGTGGGGTTCTCTTTTCTTTGCGCCCTTCCTGGGGCGGGGGGCGATGGCGGCCACGGCCTCGTGGAAGCTGATCGCAATCGTCATCGGTGTGGGCCTGCTGTCAACTGCGATTCCTTACACGTTTGAGGCACTCGCGATGCGTCGCCTGGCGGCGCCGACGTTCGCGCTGTTCGCCGCGATCCTGCCTGCGACATCCGCCTTGGTCGGCGCGGTTATGCTGCGCCAGATTCCCGGCGTCTTTGAGTTGATCGGCCTGGTCCTGGTCTCGGTCGCGGTCTGGCTGGCCTCGCGCGAGTAGGGCCCTGCGAGGTACGAGCAAGGCGCGACTGAGAGCTGAGTCCGAGCGCGGGGTGATGTGGGTGTGCTGCTTGAGCGCCCCTAGTAGTCGCGGCAGGCTATGAAAGCTGGCACCGTCCGCTGAATTCTTCTGAATTCTTCGCGATGAGGCGTGCTTTCTGGATAGGTTGTGACGATCTGGATAGGTTGTGACGATCTGGATAGGTTAATATCCTATCCGGATGTGCGTTACCTATCCGGATGTGCGTTACCTATCCGGATGTGCGTTACCTATCCGGATGTGCGGGGCTGCCAGGGCGCGGTGATCCTGTGTCCCGCGCGCTGACGCCTCGTCAGTCGAGGCTGAGCTGGCGCGGCGTGTGCTTGCCGCCGCGGGCGATCACCCAGAACGCGAACCACGCGCCCGCGGAGCCCACGATCATGACGAGTACCATCGGCACGGCGCTGTCGCCGCCCGAGGTCGCCAGGGGAGCGGCGATGCCGTTGGCAAGGGACTGGAAGACGCCCATGACGGACGAGGCCGTGCCCGCCTGCTCGCGCGCCTCGCTCATGGCCTGGGCGCCGGAATTGCCGAAGATAAACGCGTTCGCCGTCATGACCAGCGCGAAGCCCACGCACGTCGGAATGAGCGGCAGGTCGAGGAGGAACGTTGAGACCGCCAGCGTCACCACGCCGGTCGCGGCGATCGTCAGGCCCGTGATGATGAGCGTGCGTGGCGTGAAGTGCGAGATCAGGCGCACGTTGACCACCGCGAAGCCGGTCGACAGCAGAGCGTTGAACGCGAACACCCACGCGAAAGCCATGGGGGACAGGCCCAGCGGCCCCTGGAGGACGTAGGTGGCGTTCGAAATGTAGCCGAACATGCAGAAGCTCGAGAAGGTGTTGACCAGCATGAAGCCCACGAAGGGGCGGATGCGCACGACCTGGACGAGGCCGTGGAAGAACCGGGGGATGCCGCCGGGGTGGCGGCGTTCCTCGGGCAGGGACTCGGGCACAATGACCCAGGCGAGGGCCGCCATGAGCAGCGTGAACGCGGCGAGCGCCCAGAAAACAACCCTCCACGTCGCGTGCGTGATGATGAACGCGCCGAGGACGGGGGCGAGCATCGGCGCGAAGCCGACGATCGCCTGGATGAGGCTCATTGCGCGCGCCAGCGTCTTGCCGTGCGCGACGTCGACGAGGATCGCGCGCGCCACCGACGAGGCGCCGCCGCCGCCGAGGCCCTGGAAAACTCGGCCCACGAGGAGCACCCAGATGTTGGGCGTGAACGCGCAGATCATGGAGCCGACCAGGGCGATGATGCCGCCCGCGACGATGGGGCGGCGGCGGCCGATCTGGTCCGAGATGGCGCCGCCCAGGACCTGGCCGGACGCGTAGCCCACGAAGAAGGTCGTGAGCGTGAACCCGAGCATCGTCGAGTTCGTTGCCAGGTCCGCCGTGATCTGCGGGAACGCGGCCGAGTACATGCCGGTCGCCATCGAGGGCACGGCGTTCTGCACGGCCAGCGTGATCAGCAGGGCAACCGTGAGCGCCCCGCCGATGATGCCATCGCGGTCCTGGGTGTCGTTATCCGTCATGATGTCATTGTGCGCCCTCGAGGGCACACAATAGACGACTCGGTTGAATATTTAACGCATCTCGCACGCCGCAGGGGGCTGACGTGCACACATGAACTCCGGTGACGCGCACGCCCTTCGGTTCACGCCCCTAGGTTCATGCCTCCTCGGTGCTTGCTTCCAGCGCGTTCGCTGCGGCCTCGATCTCCTCGCGCGTCGGGCACGAGGCCGGCCCGACGACCGTCGCGGACAGTGCGCCCGCGCAGTTGGCGAGCAGGAGCGCCCTCTCCAGGGGGATTCCCTGGGCGAGCGAGGCCGCCAGCACCCCGGAGTGCGCGTCGCCCGCGCCGTTTGTGTCGATCGCATCGACGCGAGGCGTCGGAACGTGGGTCGCATCCTCGTCGCGGGCATTCGTGGCAGCCACCGAGGGACGAGCGACATATGCGCCCTGAGCTCCCGCGCGCACCACGACGGGGCGGCGCATCGCGGCGCACACGGCCTCGGCGGCCCCGAGCGGCTGCGCGCACCGGTCGAGGAGGCTCCGATCGGCCGTCCGCTTCCCGATCTCCTGCGCTTCCCTGTGGTTCATCGAAACGATGACGTCGCGCGTCGGCAAGCCATCCGGGATCCCGATGACGGGGGAGACGTCCAGGACGACGCGCACGCCCTCGGGCAGGACGTGCAGCGCAGCCTGAGCGGCTTCCCTGTTCGCGGGGTGGTCCATGAGGTAACCGTCGACGTAGAGGACGTCACGAGGAGTCATGGTTCGCACGAAATCAGCCCACGCGTTCGCGGGAGCCATGGTCTCTGCGCCCCTCGTAGAGATGAAAGTGCGCTCGCCGGTGCGATCCGTGAACGCTATGCAGAACCCGTTATCGGCTCCCGCGACGCGAGGCCCCGCGTCCGTGATCCCCTCCCGTGCCAGCGCTTCTTTAATGAGCGAGGAGTAGGGGCCCTCGCCGATCGGGCTGAGGGAGACGGCCTCGGCCCCCATGCGCCGCGCCGCCACGAGGGCGTTGAAGCCCCCGCCCACGTGCATCCCCTCGTCGACGGCCCACACGTCGCCGCCAGGCCCCGGAAGGGCGTCGCCGCGCACAGCGAGGTCCACGAGGATCTGACCCATGAGGGCAACTCGGCCTGCCGGGGTGGTGGTTTCGGGGCACGAGGCCACGGTCGGGTTCGCGCCCGGCGTGCTCTTATCCTGATCCTCCGAAGCCGTCGGGGCGCTCGCGTCGCAGCGGTCACCGGTCGTCGCCACGTCATCCGTACCCGACATGCTAAATGACTTGTCGCGCAGTGCTAGCAGGTCTGTGGCCACGGTGCGCAGGTCGAGACGGGACACATCATCGACCTGGACGAGGTCTTCCTCGTTGAAAGCCTCGACCCCGAGTGAAGCGCCCAGGATTGCCCCCGCGATCGCGCCGATCGTGTCGGTGTCGCCGCCCAGGTTAGCGGCGTCCAGCAGGGCGCGCGGGGAGGGGTTGCGCGCGAGGAGCGCGAAGGCCATGGGGATAGCCTGCGCTGAAGCTACGGACGTGCCCACCTGCTCGACGAGGCGCTCCAGGGACGACGAGGCCGGGGTGGACGCCAGCTGCAAGGCCCGCCGCGTGGCGGCAGCGACGTCAGGCTCTGGACTCCACGCGCCGCGCGCGGGAAGGGACTCGACATAGGTCACGGCTCGCCGCAACAGGGCTGTCATGTCCGCGGCGGAGGTTCCCGGCCGGTCGATCCCCATCGACACGGCCGCCGCCACGAGGGCAGCCGACTGGAAACCCTGGCGCGTCGCGTGCGTGACCTGGCAGGATGACCAGACGGCCTCCGCGAAGATGTCCGGATTGGCCGTCGAGACCGCGATGCCGATCGGCGTCACCCGCATCGCCGCGCCGTTTGTCGTTCCCTTCCCGCCTACTTGCAGCGGGTCCTCCCCCGCGCGCACACGCTCCAACGCTGCCTTCGTCGACGGCCCCAGCAGATCGAGCGACCCGCGCTGAATCATCGAGTCCTCCCATGCCAACAATGTGTGGGCAAACTCACTCGCATCCAGGCGCGCGTGACCCGACGAGGAGCCACGGCCTCGTACCAGGAGAGAAGCAACCAGCAACGCCTGCTCCGTGTCATCGGTGACCGACCCCGCCGACATCCCCGGCGCGTACGGCTGACTTTCATCCGCATCCACGAGGCCCGTGATACGCCCGTACATCGAGCGGATCTGCGCCGGAGACAACGCCTGCGTCGGCATTCCCAGCGCATCCCCTAGCGCCAACCCACCCAAAGCACCGTACGCGCGCGACAAACGAGGATCCATGATCGCCTCCCAACGCGGGCCATCACCCACATAACACAAACGCCCCGGCGGACCCCGAGGCGAACAGTAGGCCCAGGGGGACTCGAACCCCCAACCTACGGATTAAAAGTCCGCTGCTCTACCATTGAGCTATAGGCCCATGCCCACATTGTAGAAGGAAGCGGTCCCCATGGCCCAATCAAACACCCCTCGCCGCCCGGCCATGCTCGACGCCGCGCGAGCGGAAACGATCATCGGCGACGAAGACCCCGCCTCCCTCGCCGCCGTCGCACACACCGCCGCGTGGGCACTCATGGGAATCAGCGACGACACCTTCAACGACGAGGACGTGGCGCGCCTGCGGGAAACCGTGCGCGCTCGCGGCATCGACACCATCGCCCACGTCTGGTCGCGCAGCCCCGAATTCACGCTCCCCGGCGCGCTGTGGCGCCTCTACCTGCTCCACGAGTGGTACCACCGCGATCCGCACCTGGTCGAAGCCCGCTATGCCGACGGCTCACGCGCGCCCATCATCCAGGGCCTCGAAGCCCCCGTCGCGCTGCGGCCCCTGCACCTCATCATGGACGAGGTCGATGCCCTGCTGCGCGGCGACCTCACCGATGACGACCTTGAAGACGTGCTCGCCCAGGCATCGCGCGCCATGCGCGTCCTCGCCGCCGGTGAAGCCGGGGCCCTATGGATCGAAGATCCCACAGACCCGCTCGCCCACCGAGTCACCATGCGACACAGTGCACTCCTAGCCACCGCAGACGAACTCGACACCGCCGCACGCGAAGCTTCCGTCGGCACCCTCGACTAAGCCACCGCCCCCCGCCCGCCACAATCACGCCTGACGAGCCGCGACCTGGTTACGGTGACGCGCCCACCAGGGCAAGCGCGGCGCGAGGCGACTACCCTGGTCCCTATGCGTCCGATGCCAGCCCCACGCCCCCAGCGACTCGTTCGCTCCGCGGGCGCGCTCGTCTGGCGCTTCACGGACCCCGAGCGCGTCGCCGTCCCCGGCGAGCCCATCGACCCCGCGGACATCGAAGTCCTCATGGTCCACCGCCCCCGCTACCACGACTGGTCCTGGCCCAAAGGCAAAACAGAAAACGGTGAACCCCTGGTCGCTGCCGCCGTGCGCGAAGTCGAAGAAGAAACCGGCTACCTCATCACCCTGGGAGCACCCCTGACAACCCAGCGCTACCGCCTGGGGGGCGGACACACTAAGGAAGTGCACTACTGGGTGGGCACTCCCCTGCCCGCCGGTGAGGTCTCCGCGCGCCTGCGCGCCCCCGTCGCCCGCGCGCCTCGCACCGAAATCGACCAGACCACCTGGGCGACCCCCGACGCGGCCGCTGACATGCTCACGCGTCGAGGTGACCGTCGGCTCCTCGCCGACCTCGTCGCCCGCGCGATCGAAGGTCGCCTTATCACCTCCACGATTATCGTGTTGCGACCCGGACCCGCCGACGCGCCTGAGGATGCCTCCGCTTCCGCGCCCGCGCAGCGGACCACGCTCGACGTACCCACACCCCCCAAGTCTCGTCTCGCGCCGACCCCCGCGATCGTCGCATCAGCTGCGGCGCGCAGGGCAGCGCAGGTGCAGCGGGCCTCGTCCCGAGAGGCTGAGACTGCCGTCCGTCCCATCGATCCACCCCTCGGACGATTCGGTGTGCGCCAGGCCTTCGACCTCATCGACTTGTTCAGCGCTTTCGGCGTCAATGCCGCCTTTGCGTCCCCGTCCGCCCGCGCCCGCCAGGCCCTCGCACCGTGGGCGAGCGTCGGAGGGGACTCAGTGACGCTCGTGGCGGCCCTCGACACCTCGTCCGAGGCCACGGGGCTCATCGACGCGCAGGCCCGAGCCGGTCGAGTGCGTGCCTTCGCGGCGCAACGCCTTGCCGAACCCTCCGGCACGACCCTGCTGTCCGCGACGGGAAGCGCGCGCGACCTCATCATCGAGGAACTGCGAGCCTACGGGTCGAGCGCCGTCACTGGAGGCGACGCGCCCTCCCTTAAGCACGGCCAAATCCTGGTTGCTCACGTGGAACGCGGAGCCGACGGTCCCGTTGTCGCTGCCTTTGAGACACACGGCGTGACCACCAAGAACCCCGCAGCTCAGCCGCGTAAGACCGCCAAGAAACACTGAGGCGGCCCGGCGAAAGCCGGGCCGCCTCAGTGCGCACAGGCGCTGGTCACATGTTGGAGTCCTTCACCGATCGGGTGAGCTTACTGTCATTCTTGGCGAACGCATAGCATTCGACGGTGTGGTCGCCGTTCGTCCAGGTTTCTTGCGTCGGGACGTACCACGAGTAGTCCACGGTGGAGTCCGCGACAGGCTTGCCAACGTAGTATTCGAAGATGAGTCCGCAGATTTCGTCGCTCTCGTCGTCAAATTCGTCATCAGACGGGAACGCGTCACCCGAGAAATCAAAGATGTGGAAGTACTCCGCGTCGTGAGGCTGGTTGCAATCGACGATGGTGATGTCACTGTTATCGTCGGATGCGTACTGGAAACATTCTCCGACCCTGGGCGGTACGTAGTCGTTCGTCGTTGCGGAAGACGTGGGCGTAGGAGTGTGAGTAGGAGAGGTATCCGAGGGCTTGCGGGCACCGGACAATGACACCGAGCAGGCGGACAAACCCAGGCTCAGGATGGCGACCGTTGCGCCGAGGATAAGCACAGGGCGCGCCATGGTGGACGTGAATGAGTTTTCAGACATGATTCTCCTTAGGGCTGCGATGCCTCGGCAAGTACGACGCAAACGCGGCGCGAGGCCCGTTTGCTTGCCGCATCGCAGCGCCAACTATATAACAACGCCGACCGTGCGCGGCCCGGGGTATCACCTACGCCAGCGGGATATTCGCACCAATACTGACAGATTGATAAAAAGTGTGGCGTGCCTCCCACGTACAGTCGGATATTCAAGGAAACGCCGACCTAATAATGGTGGCGGCCCGGCGAAAGCCGGGCCGCCACCAGCGCGCACAGGCGCCGGTCACATGTTGGAGTCCTTCACCGATCGGGACAGCGTCGTCGAGTCACCCGGCAGCGCAACGCAGACGATGTCGCGGTCGCCCTTGGCCCAGGTCTGCTCGGTCGGGTACATGGCAGTCACCTCGAGGGACGATTCGGAGTAGGACTTGCCGACGTAGCTCTTGAAGTTGTCGAAGCAGGCATCCTCCATCATCTGGTCCATCTCGTCCTCGTCAGGCAGCGTGGCGTCGGTGATCTTCTCAATGTAGTAGACCTCGCCGGTGTGCTCCTTCGAGCAGTCCCTGAGCTCAACGTCGTAGACGGTCGAGCCATCCGGGACCTGGATGCACTGACCGACTTTCAAGTTGGTGCTGTGGGTGCGGTTCGTGATAGCAGACAGAACAGAACAGCCGGACAGGCCGAGGCTCAAGATGGCAGCCGAAGCGCCGAGAACGAGCGCGGGACGCATAGCGTGGGACATGATGCTCCTAAATGAGATGGGATGATGGACGTCAGATTGACCGCCACATTGGGGAGAAGGAAACCGAACGGAACCTGTCGCCTGGAACACTATAACAACCATCGTGCCACTCGGTAAAGAAGGCGGGTGGTGTCCGCCTGATCATGCGGACACCACCCAGGGGCGAACGTGAGACAGCGGCTACAGTCCCGACTTCTTAACAGTTGCCTTCAGTGAGGAGTGATCCAGCGGGCGGGCCAGGCACACGATCGCCCGGTCCGAATGCGCCCACGAATCCTTCGTCGGGATCATCCACGTGGCATCGAGGCTGGACGACAGGTAGCTGGACCCCACGTAGTCCTCGAAGTTAGCGATGCACACCGACTCGGCCTGCTTGTTCAGCTCAACCTCGCCGGGGAAGTCCCCGTCGTCCGCGGACGTCACAAAGTAGACCTCGGCGTCGTGCTCTCGGGTGCAGCCGGTCGTCTCAACCGTGGTCGCGGTCTTATCCTCGGGCATGAGGATGCACTGGCCGACCCGCATGTGCATGACGGACGAATCTGAACACGCGGTCAGCGAGGTGATGAGGATCATGGCCGCGACCAGGCCGACGAGGCGACGGTGTGCCACTAGTGGACCCCCAGCGGCAGCGCCACGAGCAGATACACGATGGCCGACACGAGCGCCGCTGCCGGCAACGTCAGGAACCACGCGATAACGATGTTTCCTGCAACGCCCCAGCGCACGGCAGAGAAGCGTTTCGTGCAGCCCACGCCCATGATCGCCGTGGAGACGACCTGCGTCGTGGAAATGGGAGCATGGACGACGTAGGAGCACAGGTACAGGATCGAGGAAGACACGGCCTCGGCTGTGAAAGCGCGCGCCGGATCCAGGTCGATGATCTTTCGTCCGATCGTGCGCATGATGCGCCCGCCGCCCGCCATGGTGCCCAGAGAAATCGCCAGAGCGCCCGAGATTTTCACCCAGAGGGGCACGTTCATTTCGTGGGTGATCGGATCGATAATGTTGTGGTGCTCACCGTAACCGCCCGCCATCAGCGCCATGATGATGATGCCCATCGTCTTCTGCGCGTCCTGGATGCCGTGGCCCAGGGCCATCGCAGCCGAGGAGATGCGCTGGGCGGCGCGGAAACGACGCATCGTGCGGTGATACTGCGCCTTGCGCAGCAGCCACAGGACAACCTTCATGGCGATGTAGCCGATGATGAAGCCGATGATGGGCGAGGCAAACATCGGGATGATGACGTGATCCACGATGCCTTCCCAGAACACCGTGGTGCCGCTAAGCAGACCTGCGCCGACCATGCCGCCGATCAAAGCGTGTGAGGAAGATGACGGCAGGCCAAACCACCAGGTGATCAGGTTCCAGATGCACGCGCCCAGCAGGGCCGCCAGGATGATGACCAGGCCCTTTTGCTGCATTTCAGGCGTGGTGGACTCGGCGTATTCCTTGATCTGGATGATGCCAGAGCCAACAGTTTTAGCGACGGCGGTGCCCATCATGGCACCGATGATGTTCATCGTCGCGGCCATGAGGAGTGCCGCGCGGGGTGTCCACGCGCGCGTCGACACTGAGGTCGCGATCGCGTTGGCCGCGTCGTGGAAGCCATTCGTGTAGCTGAAGAACAGTGCGACGACGATGACGACGCAAACGAGGATCAGATTCAGATCCACGGCTCAAGATTCCTTCAGTGCGAGGGATTCGATGATGCCCGCGAGCTCCTCGAAGGCGTCGGCGCAGGACTCGAGGCCCTGGACGATGTCCTTGAGCTTGATGATCGTGACCGGGTCGAGGCCCGAGTCGAACAGGGCCGTCAGGGTGCGGCGGTAGGCCAGGTCGCCCTCGTTCTCGAGGCGGTTGATCTCGATCCAGTAGTCGCGCATGTCCACCGGAGACTTCAGCTTGGGCATGTTCGCCGCGGTCATATCTGCGCAGTTCTTGATGACCTCGATCTGCGTGTTCAGCAGGGAGACCAGGGAGGAGGGGATGTCGGCGATGCCGTAGACGACCAGAAGATCGCCGGCCTCATCAATGAAGTCGAGGCAGTCGTCCAGGTGGGAGGCCAGCGACTGCAGGTCCTCGCGGTCGAAGGGCGTGATGAACGAGGAGTTGATGCGCTGGATGATTTCGTGGTTCAGTTCGTCGCCGCGGTGCTCGACCTCGTGGAGCTGATCGCGCAGGGCGATGCGCTCCTCGGGGGAGGCGGCGTAGATGTGCGTCAGGAACTCGACGGCCTGCACGAGCTGGCGGGCCTGGGAGGTGAAGTCTTCAAAAAAGTCAGGGCCTTGGGTCTTGTTTCGGAATCCCATGGTGTACTCGGTCCTTCCAACGGTGAACGGCACTGTTGTGCTACCTGTAATCGTCGGTCATGGGGTGGGCACACTTCAAGTTCAGATGCGCTTTTGTGACCCCAATGGTCGTGTTGTATCTCACGTGGTGGTCGGGTTGTTATCCTTCGGTCCCGTTCGCGAGGCCTTGGTGCGCTAGTGGGGCATGTTGCCCCTTGTGGATGGGCAGAAGGTCCCTGCCGACCGGGCGGCATGTGACTGGTTCGACTACGATTGGAGTGTGACCGGGACCAAGCGCCCGCAGGCGCGGGCAAACGTTCCGGCATGATTGATTCTGTCAATCGGGGACGCACATTGCGGCCTCGACAATCCGAAATGCCTCAGGAGGCAAAATGTCCGTGACCGAACAGGACGTGCGTGCGGCGGCTCCGGCCAACGCTCCCGAAGATGTCATCAAGTGGGTTGCGCAAATCGCCGAGCTGACCACCCCTGACGCCATTGAGTTCTGCGACGGCTCCCAGGAAGAGTGGGACCGCCTGACCTCGCAGATGGTCGAAAGTGGCATGTTCACCAAGCTCAACGAGGAGAAGCGCCCTAACTCCTTCCTCGCTCGCTCCAAGCCGTCCGACGTTGCGCGTGTTGAGTCCCGTACCTTCATCTGCT
>ERZ772999.1218-NODE-1218-length-15150-cov-15.119510_pt1 | contig 15150 bp, 14 predicted proteins | sample MGYA00511467_ERZ772999 | MGnify/ENA primary metagenome ERZ772999 (study PRJEB29015, sample SAMEA2738064) | human oral metagenome | biome: human oral; feature: human-associated habitat; material: saliva | place: China | collected 2218 ... | reverse complement strand
AAAAGCAGCTAAATTAGAAGGTCGTAACATGACCATGATTTTAGTAAGTAAATAATGTTTTGGGAGGATTATAATTATGCCAAAAATTAAAACTCGTCGCGCAGCGGCTAAACGTTTCGCAGTAACTGGTACTGGTGAATTCAAGCGTGCAAAAGCTTTCAAAAGCCACATTCTTGAGAAAAAATCTCCAGCTCGTAAACGTAATTTACGTAAAGCTACATTGGTTGCAAAAGCTGACCACAAACGCGTAGCTAAATGCTTACCATACGCTTAATCGTTAACTATTAGATCGATATATCGTAATTTAGGAGGAATATACAATGGCAAGAGTGAAAAAGGGCGTTACAGCTCATGCACGTCATAAAAAGATTTTAAAATTAGCTAAAGGTTACCGCGGTACACGTTCCCGTTTGTTCAAAAAAGCTAACGAAACAGTAATGAAAGCGTTGTACTACGCTCGTCGTGACCGTCGTGCGAAAAAACGCGAATTCCGTCAATTGTGGATCGCTCGTATCAACGCAGCGGCTCGCATCAATGGCACAACTTACAGCCGTTTCATCGCTGGTTTGACTAAAGCAGGCGTTGAAGTTAACCGTAAAATGTTGGCTGACTTGGCAGTTAACGATGCAGCAGCATTCGCTAAACTTGTTGAAGTAGCTAAAAACGCTTAATAGCATAACAATACAGACTAAGGACTCTCTTTGGAGGGTCCTTTTTTGTATGGTGAAAGTATGATATAGTGAAAATACATATCGTGTTGTGTAAAAGCGGGAGAATAGATGAGGAGTAGGTAATGGAACAGTTATTTTATCTGTTAATACCTTTAGGACTTTGTTTGTTTTATTTAGGTATTAAATACACGATTCGCTTTAGTAGAGCTAAGATGCTCTATGAAATGCCCTATGTAAATAAAGAAGGCACTTTTACATTAGAGCGAGCAGGTACTTATGGCCTATGGCTTAGTGGAAAAATGTTTACAAAGGCGCCTATTGGAGAATTTGGTTTTAACTTAGTTGATGAAAAAACGGAAAGGACAATTCCTTTATTTTTATCTATTATGCGCGCCCGAGTTAATGGCATTACTCACTCTAGAATGGAATTATATACCTTTGATGCGGGTCCAGGCACCTATAGACTATCCGTTACAGAAGATCCCTTTGTACTAGATGCAGTTATGAAAAAAGTAGGCGATAAGGTAATTAAAGGTGCTATTGATTATAATCAATTTACTATACAAATCTATACACATACTTCCTTTGTTTTAAGGTTTATATCAATTTGGATGATTGCACTTGGACTTATTATTGCTGTATTAGGCGGAGTTCTTCCTAACACTTTAGTGTGAAATAGTAGATAGTTTTGGCTATTTTATATAATGAATAAATTATCAGAAATGTGTAATAGAAAAAGAGGAGTTTTATCATAGCTTGTAGAACTATCACAGTAATAACCTATTTAAATGTGTTTGTTAAAAGGAGACAGTATTATGGGAATCTTTAAAAAGCTATGTATGACCTCTATGTTAGGTGTTATGTTGGCGGTACCTACGTATGCAACTGTTGTTACAGGTAGTCAGTCCGATGTAAACATGGAATTAAAATATCCATTGGTATATACCAATAATATGTTTGCACAAAAGGCGATTAATACAGACATTGCTAACTATGTTTTATACGCAAAATCAGTCTATTACGATCAACATGCGTACCAAGTAAAGCAAAATTATAAAGTTACCTATGAAGACGCTCAAGTTGTATCTATTTTGTTAACTACATATCATTACCATGCTGGTAGTGCACATGGTATGTATAACACCAAAGGTCTAGTATATAACAAGATTACGGGTCAAAGAATTCCACTATATAACTATGTAAAAATTGCTAATCCACAACAAATAGAACGAGGCATTAACTCTGGTATTTTACGCTTCTACAGTGAAGGTCATAAAAAAGCAGACTTACTACCTAACTGGAATGTAGAATATGTTTCTGACAACTACTACTTGAAAGGTAAAGGCGCTATAGGCCTTGTATACCAACCATATGAATTGGGACCATTCTCTTATGGGAATACATTCGTTGAATTCTCACCAAAAGCCATTGAATACTTTAACAGAATGAACTTCTGATAAAAGTATGTTGCTATTTTGATCCTGACTGTATTTTGATGAATTAAATAGTATTCTTGTAATATATGACAAAAGCCTATAGTACATTTTTAGTACTATAGGCTTTTAGTATACTTACCAAATTATCTTCTATATCCGCCGCATCCTCTAAAATTTGAGTTTGGACCGCAATAATTTTGGTTGTCATTGTTGGATGTTGCATAGTTAGTATTGTTCACATTGTTATCGGAGTTGTATTGTGTGTTAGTGTTGCAATTGTACTGAGAGTTATTACATACATAATCGTAAGCAAATCCTGTAGATACAGCAGCAGTCACGGCTAAGAATGTCATCACAATTATACGTTTTGTAAATTTCATAGATATCACCTCCTTGTTTCTATATTTATATTATACTACTATGAGTCAAATGAAATATGATATTCTATATATATAATATTGGGGAGACATTATGTGAAAGGATGAGAGTTTATGATGAAACGTGCGTTAATGGCTGCACTATGTTTTAGTTTTGTGACATTAGGTAGCCAAGCAATTGATATTAATATACCAGGTGCAGATCCTACAATTTCACAGGATGCCTATCAAAACTATCGAAAGGTAGATACGACCGCGAAGAAAATGGAAGTCGATGTAGGCGATAAGGTGAGGGCTAAATATGCAAATAATATGCCTAAAAAATGGACGATAGATGAATTAGTATATTTAACTCAAGAATTAAATCATTCAGTTAACTTCTCATCTTCTGTTTTTATTCTTAAAGATAATGGAGCTAATTTAAAATTTACTTTTCCTGAAGGGACTCAGTTTGGTAAAACCATTAAGGGAGACCCATTAACTACAGAGATTAAGCACGGAAACTTTCTTTTAATTGATGGAAATCTAAATTATAACATTCGCAAAGAAAATCAAAGCACATCTACAGGTAATTCATTTTCCTATCCGACTGTTAAAAATGCAACATGGGAGATTAGCCCCACAAAAACGGGTTCATTAGAGGGGGCTATTAATTTTAAAGTTAAGGCAGAGCCTTCAGTATCGTATCGGATTGCTTTTGATTTGACTAAAAAGAAAGAAGTGGAGCTGTTGAAAACGCATGATCAAGAGTATGTATATAAACAGCTCATGTCTCCTTTGGTTAATTATGTGTTGCCGTCTATTGAGCCAGCTAAGCAATTACTTTCAAAAACTAAATCCATCACAATTAATGGATTTACATTCCAAACGTTGAAATCTAGTGATTTAACGTATAACGGTCCTGATAATGATGCAATTTATATTTATGATGGTAAAAGTTATCGTGAAGGCATTATGGTACGAGAATTACAACCAGAAGAATTGGCTAAACCACATACAATAAATGCTAAATTGATACAATACTTTGCTATGTATAAGCCTTACTCTGAGTATAGACCGATTCAATATGCAACCGTTTGGAATGATGCTACCCCAGCTATTTATATGGAAGTAGAACGATCCACATCAAAAATGTATATTCAATCGTTATATGATGATAAGTACTTGTATACGCACTTTGTCATGGCAGATTTAGATTATAAAGTACCATCAAAAGACTTGCGTGATGTGGTCCAGTATGTAGATAATGCAAATGATAAAGACAAATACTCAAAAAGTTTAGCAGGTATGTCAGCTATACCAAAAGGTGTATTTGATATGACTTTATTTCCCAAAAAGCAGTAAATAATTATGAAACGCAATGACCTCATTAAATATCTACAACAAGAATACATCTGTGATATCGATTATCCATGGGAAAAATATCCTGACTATGTAGTAATCCGACGTAGAGATAATCAAAAATGGTTTGCTGGTATCTTTACTATTAGAGGGCATCAAGTAGGTTTAGATACAAATAGACCTATAGATGTAGTTAATCTAAAATGTGAACCTGATTTGATTCCCAATCTAATCCATGAAAACGGAATCTATCCTGCCTATCATATGAATAAACAACACTGGATCTCGGTGGATATAGAAAGATATGAAGATATAGAGAAACTTAAAATGCTAGTGGATATGAGCTATCAGTTGGTGGGGAAGCGGTAAAATATTAATAGGATAAAATAACTGGCTAAGATTTTTAGCCAGTTATTTTTATGGATGTTATTGGAATAAAAATTATGTTATTATGAAAGAAACATGTAATCTATTTGATAGGGGAATGCATATGATAACAGGTGAAATTAAGAATAAAGTTGATAAGATATGGGAGAATGTCTGGGCTGCAGGCTTAACAAATCCTTTATCTGTAATCGAGCAAATTACATATTTGATGTTTATACGTGCATTGGATGATCAAGAAATTAATAATATTCGTAGTAAGACTTTACTTGGTGCGGATGTAGAATTAATTTTTCCAGAGTCGGATATTGGCCAAGCTATGCGTTGGAGTAATTTTAAATTTAGAAATGCTGATGAAATCTATAATATTGTTTCTAACTTTGTATTCCCAGCGATTAAGGCCATGAAGCATGGAAAATTGCCAGATTTTGATGAGAATGGCAAGTTAATACCAATTCCTGATACTGATGAAACAAAGGATGGTTTTGATTTTTTTGCTAAGCATATGTCAACAGCTACTTTTATAGTTCCGACCGCACAAGTACTTGAAAAAATTATTACAGGCTTAGATGATTTATACACTCATGACATTGCAAATTTAGATATGCAAGGTGATCTGTATGAATATATGCTCTCAAAATTATCTACAGCTGGAACGAATGGTCAATTCAGAACACCAAAGCATATTCGGGAAATGATGGTTAAGTTATTAAAGCCTTCACCCCAGGATATAATTTGTGATCCTGCATGTGGAACAGCTGGTTTTTTAGTATCTGCTGCAGAATATGTTCGAGCTAATCATAGTGAAAAGATGGATAAAAATGATTGGAAACACTATGAAAGTAATATGTTTAGTGGATTTGACACAGATACGACAATGCTCCGTATTTCTGCAATGAACTTGATGTTACATTCTATCAAATATCCTCAGGTTGATTATAAAGATAGTTTATCGAAACAAAATACTATACATGATGCATATACTATTTGTTTAGCTAATCCACCATTTAAAGGTAGTTTAGATAAAGAAACAATTAATGATGAATTGCGTAGTATTACAAATAACACAAAAAAAACAGAGTTATTATTTTTAGCCCTATTTTTAAGAATTTTGAAAAAAGGTGGTACTTGTGCCTGTATTGTACCAGATGGGGTTCTATTTGGTTCATCTAAAGCACATGTAGCTTTACGAAAAGAAATTATTGAGAATCATCATTTGCGTGCTATTATATCTATGCCGTCGGGGGTTTTTAAACCTTATGCTGGAGTGTCTACAGCGATTATGATTTTTACAAAAACTCAAGCTGGTGGAACTGATAATGTTTGGTTTTATGATATGAAAGCAGATGGTTTTAGTTTAGATGATAAACGACAACCTATTGAAGACAATGATATTGCTGATATTATTGATCGTTTTGAACATATTGATAGTGAAAGTGAACGGAAGCGTACTGAACAAAGCTTCTTAGTACCTAAACAAGAAATCGTGGATAATGGATATGATTTATCTATTAATAAATATAAAGAGATTGAATATATCCCGGTCGAATATCCTCCAACTAGTGAAATATTAGCTAATATTAAGGCATTAAATGCGCAAATTATGGCTGATACGGCTGAGCTAGAACGATTATTAAATGAATAAATTCATATTTGGTGAGATGAATGTTATATAAATTAAGTGATATATTTGATCTACAGATGGGAAAAACGCCTAGTAGAGACAATAATATGTATTGGAAGGATGGAAATCTACCCTGGGTTTCAATTGCTGATTTAAGTAAAAGTCAAATCTATATTGAAAATAGTAAAGAGATGATAACAAATTTAGCTGCTAAAGATACTTTAATGAAATGTATTCCCCAAGATACAGTTATTATGAGCTTTAAGTTATCTTTAGGGAAAATAGCTATTACTAGAACTCCTTTATATACCAATGAGGCTATAATGGCCTTTATTGATAAAAAAGTTATTAAGATTGAACCTAAATATATTTACTTTCTTTTTCGCAATATAAAATGGGGACAATATACCAATAATGCAGTTAAAGGTAAGACTTTAAACAAGAAGTTTTTTTCAGACTTTCAAATTAATATACCAGGATATATTCAGCAAAAAAAGATAGTGAGTATATTAATTAGGATAAATAAAATATTAGAATATAAGCATTCCTTAATAAAAGCTTATGATGCACTCATTAAATCCCGATTTGTTGATTTATTTGGTGATATAGAATTAAATGAAAAAAAGTGGAAAAAAATCAGATTTGGTGAGCTAATTAATTCAGCTAATAACGGACTAGCCAGACGAGGTAATGATCAAGATGGAAATATAGTTTTAAGATTAATAGAGTTACAAGAGAATTTTATTAACTATTCAGATCCAAATAGAATTTTGCTTACAGATGATGAAAAGAAACGTTATAGATTATTAGAAGGTGATTTATTATTTGCTCGGGTTAATGGTAATCCTAAGAATGTCGGACGTTGCGCTACTTTTTATGAATGTGAAGAGCAAGTATATCATAATGACCATATTATTAGGGCTTCATGTGATAGAAGTCAGTTAAATAGTGTGTTTGCAGCATATTTGTTTAATAGTGAATATGGGAAAAATAGAATTAGTAAAAAAATTAAAACTTCTGCAGGTCAATATACTATTAATCAAGAAGGTTTAAAATCTATTGAGATTATACTACCTCCTATAGGGATACAATATAGTTTTGCTGAACTGGTTAAACAAATCAACAAATTGAAATCTGATGTTCAAAAGTCTATTGATGAGACTCAGTTATTAATGGACTCATTAATGCAAGAATATTTTGGTTAAGATTCTTTTGGTATACTGATATAAAAAGAAAAGAGGTATACCTATGCAACAATTGATCAATGATATATTACATGATATGAGTGAGGTTTTATCTGCTAAAGATTTGTATGCTTTACAGATTGTTTTACAAAAGAAACTAAATACACAGAATAATCAAACATATCCATATACTAATATTGAGTATATGGATATGTTTATTTCTGCTAAAAGAATTGAAGGGTGTTCAGAACGAACTTTAGCTTATTATAAAGCTACTATTGAACATATGCTTAGCATAATAGTTATGCCATTACGCCAAGTTAATACTGATGATTTGAGAGCATATTTAGCAGAATATCAGTTAAGAAATAATTGTAGTAAAACCACTGTAGATAATATTAGAAGAAATCTTTCTAGTTTCTTTTCATGGCTTGAGGCGGAGGATTATATAATTAAAAGTCCAATTAGACGGATTCATAAGATAAGAACGGGTAGTAAAGTTAAAGAAACATTATCTGAAGAGTGTATTGAAAGACTTCGAGATTCTTGTTTACATATTCGTGATTTAGCAATGATAGATCTTTTGTACTCAACAGGTATTCGAGTCGGTGAATTAGTAAACCTTAATATAGGTGATATAAATTTTGAAGAAAGAGAATGTATTGTTTATGGTAAAGGAGATAAACAACGTAAGGTTTATTTTGATGCTAAAGCTAAAGTTCACCTTAAACGATACTTGGAACAAAGAAATGATTATAATGATGCATTATTTGTCACATTAGATAGTCCTTTTGAAAGATTAAAAATTAGTGGTGTAGAAATTAGACTTAGAAAGTTAGGACAATTAGCTTTATTAGATCAGAGGGTACATCCTCATAAATTTAGACGGTCTATGGCAACAAGAGCTATTGATAAGGGCATGCCGATTGAACAAGTACAGAAGTTATTAGGACATCAACAAATTGATACTACAATGCATTATGCAATGGTTAATCAATCCAACGTAAAAATATCTCATAGAAAATTTATTGGATAATCAAATTCATATTTGGTGAGATAATATGTATTTAAAAGATCTTGTTGATATTCAAATGGGGCAATCTCCTGATTCTAAGTTCTATAACTATGATAAAATAGGGCTCCCTTTTTATCAGGGGAAAGCTGATTTTGGTAGAATAAATCCTACACCTAAAATATGGTGTAGTAAATCTAAAAAAGAGGCAAAACCAAATGATATCTTAATCTCTGTTAGGGCACCTGTCGGGGATTTAAATATAAATAATGAGCAAAGCTGTATTGGTAGAGGCTTAGCGGCAATAACATGTAGACCTGATGTTGATATGATGTACCTATATTATCATTTAAAATATTTGAAACCTCAATTAAGACATATATCAACAGGGAGTACATTTGAGTCTATTAATCGAAATCAATTAGAATATTTAATCATTGACTATAAATCTTATTCTGAACAAATTAAGATTAGTAATATCTTACAAGTTGTGCAACGACAAATAGAAGTTAAAAAGAAGCTATTGAGATTGTATGATTTAATTATTAAATCCCGATTTGATGAATTTAATAAGAATAATGACATTGTAAAAGTTTTAAAATTAGAAGACATTTGTAGTTCAATTGTTAGAGGGCCTTTTGGAAGTGCTTTAAAAGTAGAAAATTTTGTAAAAAAATCAGATACAAGTGTGAAAGTTTATGAGCAGTCAAATGCTATACAAAGATCTGCAGCTATAGGAAGTAGATATATTTCAAGAGAGCATTATGAGTCATTAAGACGTTTTAAGTGTAAGCCTGGGGATATAATAATGAGCTGCTCTGGAACAATAGGTAAGTTGTTTATATTACCTAATGATGCAGAAGAAGGAATTATTAATCAAGCTCTATGTAAATTTACATTGGGGAAAGATCTATTGCCAGAAGTATTTTTACTTTATATGGATATCTTGATTGGCAATATTGAAACAAAAGGCTCTGGAATTAAGAATATTTCTGCCGTTAAATTTATAAAGAATCTTGAAATATCAGTTCCTCCGATTGAAGCACAAAATAAGTTATTAATTGAGTTAAATCAAATCAACAAATTGAAATTTGCCTAAATAGTGTATAATTAAACTAAGTATTATATAAAACAGATGAAGTTACATGTATAGGGGAATATATATGGCTAATTTTGATTTTCTTAAGGATGTAGTTGAGTATAAAGTTTTTGCAGATGCAGCTATTGAGGCGGAGCGTGTATTTCACTCATCACCATCTATGTGTGCAATTGGATGTCGTAAGGCGTTAGAATTAGCTGTCAAATGGGTATATACAGCGGACACTAGCATGATTATGCCTTATAAAGATAATCTTCAATCACTGTTACATGCTAAGTCCTTTAAAGATGCGTTGCCTGAATCTTTGTGGCGTGAATTACAACCAATTGTAAAAATGGGGAATTTGGCTGTTCATTCTGATGCTAAGATTTTACCAAGAACCGCTATTATCTCATTACAGGCATTATTCAATTTTATTGAATGGATAAATTATTGTTATGGTTATAATTATGTAGAGCGTACATTTGATGAGAATGCAATTCCTAAGGCTATAGTTCCAGTAGATGTTAAGAAAGTCAAAGAGCAAGAAAGCTTGATTGCTCAAAATGCCCAACAAATTGAAAATCTATATCTAGAAATTAAAAAACTTTCAAAACTACTATCCTCCTCAAAATCTGAGCATGTTTTAACTCGTAGTTTACCTAAAGTTCCTGAAACAGAGGCTGAAACACGTAGATATATAATTGATGTTGATCTTAAATTAATGGGTTGGAATTTTGATGGACCTAATAAAAATGTGTTTGAAGAGTTTAAAGTTTCAAATCCATATGTTCCAGGTGGCTCAAATCTTAGTGTTGATTACGTATTAATGGGGCGTGATGGTAAGCCTTTAGCATTAATTGAAGCTAAGAAAACTAGTCGTAATATAAATGATGGTAAGACACAGGCATTAGCTTATGCAAATGCATTAGAACGTGAATATGGACAACGTCCGATTATTTTCCTATCTAATGGGTATGAAACTCATATGTGGGATGATCTAGAATGGAATATGAGGCGTGTAAGTAGTGTATATGGTGCAAGTGACCTAGAACGACTTATTGTACGAAGAAAATTAGACAAGCCTGTTTTGAGTACTATCCCAATTAATGATGATATTTCAGCACGCTATTATCAAAAGGAAGCGATTAGAGCCGTTTGTCAAAATCTTGAAAATAAGGTTAGAAGAAGCTTACTTGTTATGGCAACTGGTACAGGGAAAACCAGAACTTCAGTAAGCTTAGTTGATGTGCTTTCTCGTAGTAATCAAGTGACGAATGTATTGTTTTTAGCAGATAGAATTGCATTAGTAAGTCAAGCGAAGGATGCTTTTAAAGAACATTTACCATCTGCATCATTATGTAATCTTTGTGAGAGTAAAGATGATAAAAATGCTCGAATAGTTTTTTCAACATACCCTACAATATTAAATGCTATCGAGAAATCATTAGATGGAGAAGGTAAACGCTTATTTACTCCCGGTCATTTTGATTTAATAATTGTAGATGAAAGTCATCGTAGTATTTTTAAAAAATATAGAGCTATATTTGAATACTTTGATGCTATTCTTGTTGGTTTAACTGCTACACCTAAATCTGAGGTGGATAGAAATACTTTTGATTTCTTTGAAGTTGAAAATGGAGTTCCTACATATGCATATAGCTATGATGAGGCTATTAAGGATAATTATTTAGTGCCATATTATAATTTTGAGATAGAATCAAAGTTTTTAACAGATGGCATTGTTTATGATAATCTTTCAAAAGAAGACCAAGAACGACTAGAAGATGAAGCTTTAGAGCAGACAGGAGAATTTCAAGGTGACTATTCTGCTACGGAAGTAAATTCTATTATTTATAGTACAGACACAATAGATCATGTTCTCAGAGAACTGGATCAGAATGGTATAAAGACTCATAATGGAGATTCTTTAGGTAAAACAATTATCTTTGCTCAGAATAAAAAGCATGCTTATTTAATTGAAGAGAGATTTAATTTATTATACCGTTCTTCAAAAGGAAAAAAAGCACGTGTTATTGTTAGTTCTGATCAACATGCATTACATTTAATTGACCAATTCAAATTCTCAGATGGTGAACCAGATATAGCCATTTCAGTAGATATGTTAGATACGGGAATTGATGTACCAGCATGTGTTAATCTGGTATTTTTTAAACGTATCAAATCAAAGACTAAATTCTGGCAAATGATAGGTCGTGGCACACGGCTCTGTCCAGAAGTAGAGTTTTTTGACAAAAATAATGGTGATTATGTAGGTAAGAAGTACTTCTATATCTTTGATTACTGTAAAAATTTTGAGTATTTTAGAAATCAAAAAAATACGGTAGAAGTAAAAGGTAATAGTGCCACATTAGGTGAAAGAATTTTTGCTAAGCGTGTTCAAATTATTGCACGACTACAAACTGAAAAGTATGGTAGTGAAGAATATCAAAGCTGGCGTTCTGAACTTGTAGATGAGTGCTATAAAGAAATTACTGATTTAGAAGTAACAAAACCGGTTGTCCGTTTACAGTTAAAATATGTAGATAAATATAATGTAAAAACGTCATTTGATTATTTATCAAATATTGATGAGCATGACTTAATTACTTATGTTGCACCTTTAATTTGTGCTGATGTTAAAGAGAATTTGGCACGAGGATTTGACAACTTTGTATACGAAGGGATTTTGAATCTATTTAATGGTCAATCTCTTGACTATTTTAAGAAACGTGTAATAAGTCTTTCGATTACTTTATTACAAAAAATTAGTATCGAACAAATTAGAAAAAAACAAGATTTCTTAAAGTTAATAAAAGAAGATACATATTGGCAAATTGTTGATGCATTACAGCTAAATCATTTAAGAAAAGAACTCAGAGATTTAATCCAGTTTCTTGATGTTGCAGAGCGTAGGGTTATTGTAACAACAATTACGGACTCAGTATTATTAACTAGAGAAGGAGATACTCTTATGCCTGAAGTTTTTGAGAGCTATCAAGAAAAAGTTGAGTCGTATTTCTTAACACATCAAGATCATCCAGCAATTCAAAAACTTATTAACAATAATCCGATTAATGAAGAAGACTATAAAGCGTTGAAACATATTTTTACTCATGATTTGGGTAGTCCTAAGGATTATGAAGACCATTTTAAAGACAAAGAGTTTGGATTAGTTGTTCGCGATATTGTAAAAATGAGACCAGCAGCTGCTGAAAAAGCCTTTTCAGACTTGATTAACACTAAGTCTATGAATAGTGACCAGATTAACTTTATTAAACAAGTAATTAACTATATTACTGTTAATGGATATATGGAATCTCCTAATATGTTAACGGCTCCTCCATTTGATAGACCATTTGATTTATGGAAACTGTTTAATCAAGTTGAAGCTGTTGAAATTGCAAATATTGTAAATCAGATAAAAAATAACGCTTGCATAAAATAAGAATTTTATTAGCCCTATATGAGGGGGAGACTATATGGATATACAAAAGTATTCTAGTGATTTTTCAGCTGAAAGTTTACGTAAAGGTTACATCAATAATATTCTTGAAAGAAATCCCTATATTCATAACTTCATTTTAATGTTATTAAATATTGAGAAGGGTGGAGTTATAGCTATAGATGGTGAATGGGGTAGTGGAAAAACGTATTTTGTTCATCAAGTAAAATGGCTTTTTGATTCTATTAATGAAAATATTGATAGTGATATTAAAACTGTATTAAATAGCACATCTCCAAAATTAGATAATATTATAGGGCATAAATATAAAGTGTTTTATTATGATGCTTGGAAACATGATAAGTCAAATAATCCTTTTTTCACTTTACTAAGATCTATGATACTTACTTTTGGTGGGATTGATTATTTTAAAGAAGAGATGGGTTTTATAAAATCTATATTAAAAAGTGCCTCACATATCGCAAAGGGAGTTACACCGATTGACGTGGAGTCGCTTTTTAAAGGCACTAAAACCTTATGCGGAATTAATGATACGGATCAGTTTTCAGAATTAGAATTTATCGAGCAAATGGATCTCCAAGTAAATTCTTTTTTAGACTATATATGTGAAGGTCAATATGAGAAATTAGTTATATTTATTGATGAACTTGACCGTTGTAAACCTAGTTTTGCGGTTGAACTACTTGAGATAATAAAACATTATTTTAATAATGATAAAGTGATTTTTGTTTTATCTACAAATCTCAAAGAATTTCAGTACTGTATAAAGCATCATTATGGTGAGGGGTTTGATGGTTGGAAATATTTAGATCGTTTTATTGATATTCGTATTACAATACCTAAGATTACGGTGGAAGAGTATTGTAAATACTTATGGAATAATTTATATAATGATAGAATTGATGATTTAGCTATATGTTGTGCTAAACATTTTGATTTAACACTTAGAGAAATTGAACGTTATAATATTTTAGTGAAATTATCAATACAAAATGCTCTAAAAAAACAGTATAAAGACAATGGATTTAAGGATGGTTATCAATATTTATATGCTTTTTGGATACCCATAATTTTAGCTGTTAAATTTTATTCAGGTGAAGAATATTATGAGTTTATCTCTGGTAAGAATTATTCTTTAATTAAAACATTAATGCAGATAGATAAATTTGAACATAGTGCAATTGCATTATTATTTAATGATAATGATAAGAATAATGGTAATTATGTAATTGTACAAGAAAAAGTTGAATATTATTATGAAATGATTTTTAGTGGAGTTTATTCTAAAGGTATTACATCTGAATTAAGAGAATCTATAAACTTTGACGATTTGAGAATTGATGAGACTATTAAGCAAAATTTAATAAATATAGTTAACTTATTTTCTACATGGGCAGTTTATGATGTTGAGTAGGGGTATTTTATATGAATATAGGGAAACTGGAAGCTGTTCCTATTCGTGATTTATGGGAGCATGAGCAATATGATTTTTCGGTATGGCTCTCAAAAGAAGAAAATTTATCCATTCTAGGCGAGGAGTTAGGGATATCTTTTACAGATATTGAAACAGAACGGTTTGTAGGATCATATCGTTGTGATATTGTAGCCAAAAATGATAATAATAAAGATGAAACTATTATTATAGAGAATCAATTGGAGCGATCTAATCATGATCATTTAGGTAAAATTATTACATATGCATCAGGTCTAAATGCTACTACCATAATTTGGATAGTTAAAGAAGCTCGTTCAGAGCATAAGAGTGCTATTGAGTGGCTTAATAATAATACGATTAGTATAATCAATTTCTTCTTAATTGAATTAAAAGCTTATCGGATTGGTAATTCTTTACCAGCGCCTAAGTTTGAATTAATAGAAGGTCCAAATAATTTTACAAAAAATACAACAGCTATGACTGAGAATAAAAAATCAAATCGTTCAAAAGCTGCTAGATATGATTTTTGGACACGTCTTATAGAATATAGTAATAATTGTGAAAACTCAATTTTGAAGAACAGAAATGCCAATACAGAGGATTGGATGTCTATTCCTATTGGTATAAGTAAAGCTCATATAGAGATAAAACTTAATGATAGAGGACATTGTATTCGGATTGTTTTATATATTCTTGATGATAAAGCGCTATATCATTTACTTGAAAACTTGAAGAAAGATATAGAAAATGATGCAGGGCATACTTTAGAGTGGAGAAACTTTGATAGGTTAAAAAAATCTGAGATTATTTATAAGATTCCTGGATTAGATTTTGATGATGATAGTAACTACGATAGTTTAATGCGAGATACATTGGATAATGTAGTTCGACTAAGGGATATTTATATTAAGTATTTAAAGAGAACAGGAAATATGTAAGTTTATAGAGGTATATAAATATCTTTAATTAAGTTTGTTAACTATTTTAGGTGAATAATACATATGGAAAGAAATCATACGATTTCTTTTCCTGTTTAGATATGATATAATTTATACCAAAGTGAGGCATAAATGGTTTCGACGACAGACTTCGCTTCTAGAGTTTAAAATTGAAGAAACGGTCTGACTTCTATGTCGGGCCTT
>ERZ772999.1215-NODE-1215-length-15183-cov-4.731954_pt1 | contig 15183 bp, 12 predicted proteins | sample MGYA00511467_ERZ772999 | MGnify/ENA primary metagenome ERZ772999 (study PRJEB29015, sample SAMEA2738064) | human oral metagenome | biome: human oral; feature: human-associated habitat; material: saliva | place: China | collected 2218 ... | reverse complement strand
TCACCACCTGCCCCGCCTGCCTGCAAGGCCTAAGCCGCTACGCCGACGACAACGATATGCCCGCCGACTACATCGTCATCGAAATGGCGAAACATATTCTCGGCGAAAACTGGCTGGACGAGTTCGTAAAAAAAGCCAACAACGGCGGCGTAGAAAAAGTATTGCTTTAAACTTTGTGCTGCAATAAAGGCCGTCTGAAATTCATTTTCAGACGGCCTCTTGTTTAATAGAAATAAAAATAAGATAATAAAATCAATTACTATCAGTCATTCAACACCAGCACTATTCAATAAAAAATAAAACCTGAAGCTTTTATCCCCCAGGTTTTATTTTCAAGTCTTATGCTTTTTCTTGCTGATGTTTTCTTTCTGCCATCATCTCATGCAATGTTTGCTTGGCAGGTTTCATCGGAACATGGTTATTGGTCCAGCTTAACTGCTTGCTTGGCGTCAATGCACGGAATTTGGTAGCCGCCCAACCGAATGCTCGATAAGCCTTACTGCCGCTGAAAATACCGTTAAACGTACGCCATGCCATTTGCTCGCCGAAAGTATGCGATGCGCCTTGACCGCGGATAGGATGAGGAACGGCTTCTGTTGGCGAACGTTGTGCTTCAACGCGCAGACGTTGCATTTGTTCGGTAATCGGAATGCGTACTGGGCAAACTTCGACACACGCGCCGCACATGGTACACGCAGTCGGCAGATCGCGTGTCGCATCCAAGCCCAACAAATGCGGAGAGATAATCTCGCCAATCGGGCCGGGATAAGTCGTACCGTAAGCCGCGCCACCGATACGGGTGTAAACCGGACAATGGTTCATACACGCTCCGCAACGGATACATTGCAAGGTACGGCGCATTTGGTCTTCGGCATAGGCTTGACTACGGCCATTGTCGAGCAGTACCAAGTGCATTTCTTGAGGACCGTCCAGTTCTTCACTACGGCGAGGACCGGTAATCATATTGAAATAAGTGGTAATGTTCTGACCGATGGCGGAACGTGGCAACAGGCTGTACAAAGGCGGCACATCCGACAGTTTCGCAACCACTTTTTCAATCCCGGTAATGGCGATGTGCACAGGCGGCACAGTGGTACTCAAGCGGCCGTTACCTTCGTTTTCCACCAGGCACAAAGTGCCTGTTTCTGCAACGGCAAAGTTCACACCACTCAAACCGACATCGGCAGTGCTGTAAATATCGCGCAAGGCTTTACGCGCAAATCCGGTCAGTTGGTCCACATCGTCAGTTAACGGTGTGCCGAGGTTTTGATGGAAAAGTTCGCTCACCTGCTCTTTGGTCTTGTGAATGGCAGGCATCACGATATGGGTTGGTTTCTCGCCGGCCATTTGTACGATAAACTCGCCCAAGTCGCTCTCAATCGCTTTGATGCCCCGGTCTTGCAGATAATGGTTCAGCTCAATCTCTTCGCTGACCATAGATTTGCCTTTCACCATCAGCTTACCGTTTTTATCGGTAATGATGTTGTGAATGATTTGGCAGGCTTCGGCCGGTGTTTCCGCCCAGTGGACTTTAACGCCCAACTTGGTCAAGTTTGCTTCTAATTGTTCCAATAATGCAGGCAATTTGGACAAAGAACGCTGACGGACGTGCTCACACAAGTCACGCAGGCTTTGCAGCTCTTCTTCATCTGTCAAAACGGCTTTGCGCTTGGTCATCAGCATATCCATCGCCGTACGCAAGCTTTTACGCAGAGGCTTGTCTTGCAAAGAAATCGCGGCGTTTTGCTTGAACGTTTCCGGCTTCATATGGAATTTAATGGTTTGGGAACTCATGCTTTTTCCTCCAAATCGGCAGGGGAAATATGATCAGGCAGAACGGCCAAAACCACCAAATCACGCGGGCCGTGTGCACCATAGGCCAAAGTCAATTGAATATCGGCAGTCTTAGACGGGCCGGAAATCAAAATAACGTTGGTAGGCATACCTTTTTCTACCAGTTTTTCGCCTTCAACAGCATTATGGAATTCGTTGTACATTTTACTGGTGTCAAACAGGCAGAAATGCACAGGCGGTACCAAACTCAAACTGCGCGGCTCCAGAGGACTGGACTCCAACATAATCGTACCGGTACGGGCAATACCGCATTTAGAGCCGCTAAATCCGGCCTCAATATCGGCAAAGAATTCGTTTTTCCAGTCGTCGATTTTTCGCTCAAAACCGCGCGGTTCGATATCGGTATCGGCCAAAGCTGCACGAGCCAGCTGGCCGTGTTCTGTTTCCAATGGCAATAGAATGTTTTTTAAGCCTTTGCCTTCGGCTGCTTGGCGAAATACTTGCGGCCAATTGGTTTTGGTAACCCAATAGATTTCCGTTTTGACGGCACGCATGGCAGCCGCCCAATGTTTCAAGCGTTCGACATCGTTTGCCCAAGATACGCCCATTTCACGGTAATAATCGAAAACCGGCGGCTCTTCCATCGGTAAGGCATCGGCTTTTTTCAATTTCGCCAAAATATTTTCGCGCGCGCTCATGCTTTACCTCCGGTGCGTTCCAACAGGAAAGATGCAATATGTTTCGGACGTGGCATATTCGGTTCGTCTTTAGCGATTTTGCCGCCGATATTCATCATGCAGCCGCAGTCTGCACTAATGATTTCAGTCGCGCCGGTTTCTTTCAGTGCGGCAACTTTGTCGGTTACCATTGCGCCGGAAATATCGGCTTGTTTGACAGAGAATGTACCGCCAAAACCGCAACACTCGCTTTCATGGTCATGAACGATACGCTCGACATTTTCCATGCCGTCAATCAGCTGCCAGCCTGACAAATGGACATTCATCTCACGACGCGCCGCGCAAGAAGTATGAACGGCCACTTTAACCGGCTCGCCTTTATCTTCAGGTTTGTAGCCGATGGCCAGCAGGAAGTGGGTAAATTCAATGATACGGTTGGCGCAATCAATGGCTTTTTGTTCGTACTCGGTGCTTTTGAACAAAGTCGGCCAGTGGTGTTTCATCATGCCGCCGCAAGAACCAGACGGTACGACAATCGGCCAATTTTCCGGGAATAAATCCAATTGGGCTTTGGCCACATCAAAAGCTTCTTTCGGATGGCCGGATGAATAGGCTGGTTGACCGCAACAGCTTTGCTCCATTGGATAATGGACGTGGATGCCTTGTTGCTCGATTAAGGTAATGGCATCCATACCCGCTTCCGGCATAAAGATATCGAGAACGCAAGTACCGAAGAAATAAACATCGGTCGGCTTGCTGTCGTATACAGTGATTTGTGGTGGTTTGATTGCGCTCATTTTTTTGGAACGGGACAACCCGTTTTCTTGTGTAAAAATTAAGATGGGTACTTTAAGTAATTGCTTGTAACGGGTCAAGTCTAATTTTAAAAAATAATATTAAACAAGCATGACAAATCAGACAGAGGGCTTTCCCTTATTAACTTGATAATCTACATAATAACCACTATCAATAATAAAAATTAAGGATTCATTTTTTAATAAATGAAACTCGTACATTCCCTCCTTCTTCAAAACACAATCACTGCCTCTTTATACAATCTTGATTTACATCAGAAGTCATGAAAATAATCGATATTTCCCAAATTTCGAGAAGACAGATGACCCTCTATGCCGTGCTTATGTTTCAGACGGCCATATGAGAACAAAGGATATCTAAGGCAATAAAAATAAAAATTTTTCTTAAAAGTTCAGGCCGTCTGAAACATGACTGAGGCAAAAGGCCATATTCTTTTTATTCAACCTTACTTTCAATCAAAATCAAATACTTGAAAAATCCTGTTCATTAACCTTGAAAACCCTATGCACACTCAAGCACTTCCAGTATCATTGAGTCAGTTTCTTGACGCAAAATTACAGTCTTGGCCGCCCATAATCGGCATGGATTTGCAAAAGAAGTGAAACCAAGCTTCAAAACAATTTCACCTTAACTTCGGAGTAGGCATTATGTTGACCCAGACTCAACAGGTTGATTTGACCTTGCATCACCTTAAAGAACGCACCCTATCGATTTATACCCCCGAACAGCGTGCAAGCATCGAGGCATCTGAAGACTGGAAACAGTTTGACAGACGGCTTGAAGAACACTTTCCAAAACTGATGCACGAGCTGGACAACGTCTACAACAACAACGAAGCCGTCCTCCCCATGCTGGAGCAACTGATTGCCCAAGCATGGCAAAGCTATTCCCAACGCAACTCATCTTTAAAAGATATCGATATCGCGCGCGAAAACGATCCTGACTGGATTTTGTCCAACAAACAGGTTGGCGGCGCGTGCTATGTCGATTTGTTTGCAGGCGATCTGCAAGGCTTGAAAGCCAAAATCCCTTATTTCCAAGAGTTGGGCCTGACCTATCTGCACCTGATGCCCCTGTTTAAATGCCCTGAAGGCAAAAGCGACGGTGGCTATGCAGTCAGCAGCTACCGCGATGTCAATCCGGCTTTGGGTACGATAGACGACTTGCGCGATGTCATTGCCGCTTTGCACGAAGCAGGCATTTCCGCCGTTGTCGATTTCATCTTCAACCACACTTCCAACGAACACGAATGGGCAAAACGCTGCGCCGCCGGCGACCCGCTCTACGACAATTTCTACTACATTTTCCCTGACCGTTGGATGCCCGACCAATACGACCGCACCCTGCGTGAAATCTTCCCCGACCAACACCCGGGTGGCTTCTCCCAACTGGAAGACGGACGCTGGGTATGGACAACGTTCAATTCCTTCCAGTGGGACTTGAATTACAGCAACCCGTGGGTATTCCGCGCTATGGCAGGCGAAATGATGTTCCTGGCCAACTTGGGCGTTGATATTCTGCGCATGGACGCCGTTGCCTTTATTTGGAAACAAATGGGCACAAGCTGCGAAAACCTGCCTCAGGCACACGCTCTGATTCGTGCATTTAACTCCGTCATGCGTATTGCCGCCCCGGCCGTGTTCTTCAAATCCGAAGCCATCGTTCACCCTGACCAAGTTGTCCAATACATCAGCCAAGACGAATGCCAAATCGGTTACAACCCGCTGCAAATGGCATTGTTGTGGAACACGCTTGCCACGCGCGAAGTCAACCTGCTCCATCAGGCATTGACCTACCGCCACAACCTGCCCGACCACACTGCATGGGTCAACTACGTCCGCAGCCATGACGACATCGGCTGGACATTTGCCGATGAGGACGCATGGCAGTTCGGCATCCACGGCTACGACCACCGACAATTCCTCAACCGCTTCTTCGTCAACCATTTTGACGGCAGCTTCGCGCGCGGTGTACCGTTCCAATACAACCCAAGTACAGGCGACTGCCGTGTCAGCGGTACAGCTGCAGCATTGGTCGGTTTGGCTCAAAATGACCCGTATGCCGTTGACCGCATCAAACTTTTGTACAGCATCGCCCTGAGTACCGGCGGTCTGCCGCTGATTTACTTGGGTGACGAAGTGGGTACGCTCAATGATGACGACTGGTCGCAAGACAGCAATAAGAGCGACGACAGCCGCTGGGCACACCGTCCTCGTTATAATGAGGAGTTGTACAAGCAACGCCATGACAGCTCGACCACTGCCGGTCAAATCTTCCAAGGTTTGCGCCATATGATTGCCATCCGCCAAAGCAACCCGCGCTTTGACGGCGGCAAGTTGGTTACCTTCAATACCAACAATAAACACATCATCGGCTATATGCGCAACAACGCACTATTGGCATTCGGCAACTTCAGCGAACATCCGCAAACCATCAGTGCGCATACGCTGCAAGCCATGCCGTTTAAAGCACACGATTTGATCAGCGGTCAAACCGTTTCCCTGAATCAGGATTTGGTACTGCAACCCTATCAAGTCATGTGGCTTGAAATTGCATAAGCCGAAATTTTGATACACCACTCAAGGCCGTCTGAACAAATCAGCGTTCAGACGGCCTTTTAAGAAACTAAGATGTATTTTGTATTTTGGGCAGTTTCGCTTAGAATGCATGCTTTAATACCAGATGACACACTAAAAATCAGGAGTAAAAATCCATGTTGAAAAAATTCGTACTTGGCACCATTGCTGCAGTAGTTTTGGCTGCCTGCGGCAGCGAAGGCAGCAACTCAGCTTCTTCTGCACCGGCCCAATCCGGCGCGGCCTCCGGCTCACTGATTGAGCGTATCAACAACAAAGGTACCATCACTGTCGGCACAGAAGGCACTTACGCACCCTTCACCTACCATGATAAAGACGGCAAATTGACTGGCTACGATGTCGAAGTTACCCGCGCCGTTGCCGACAAACTGGGCGTAAAAGTCGAATTTAAAGAAACACAATGGGACTCTATGATGGCAGGTTTGAAAGCCGGCCGTTTCGACGTGGTTGCCAACCAAGTCGGCCTGACCAGCCCTGAACGTCAAGCAACTTTTGACAAATCCGAGCCTTACAGCTGGAGCGGTGCCGTTTTGGTTGCGCGCAAAGACAGCAACATCAAATCCATCGACGACATCAAAGGCGTCAAAACCGCACAATCCCTGACCAGCAACTATGGCGAAAAAGCCAAAGCGGCAGGCGCAGAACTCGTACCGGTAGACGGCTTGGCGCAATCCCTGACCTTGATTGAACAAAAACGTGCCGATGCAACCCTGAACGACGAATTGGCGGTATTGGACTATCTGAAGAAAAATCCGAATGCCGGTGTAAAAATCGTTTGGTCTGCCCCGGCTGATGAAAAAGTCGGCTCCGGCTTGATTGTCAATAAAGGCAATGATGAAGCATTGGCTAAATTCAGCACAGCCATGAACGAACTGAAAGCCGACGGCACGCTGAAAAAACTGGGCGAACAATTCTTCGGAAAAGACATCAGTGTTAAATAATTTCCTTGCCTCTCTGCCGTTTATGACGGAAACACGCGCTGATATGCTCATCAGCGCGTTTTGGCCCATGGTTAAAGCCGGCTTCGCAGTGTCTTTGCCTTTGGCGATCGCTTCTTTCGTTATCGGCATGATTATTGCCGTAGCCGTTGCTTTGGTAAGAATCATGCCATCCGGCGGTATTTTCCAAAAATGCTTGCTGAAGCTGGTGGAATTTTATATTTCCGTCATTCGCGGTACGCCGCTTTTGGTGCAGTTGGTCATCGTATTCTATGGTTTGCCTTCCGTCGGCATCTATATCGACCCGATTCCTGCCGCCATCATCGGCTTTTCGCTCAATGTCGGCGCATACGCTTCCGAAACCATACGCGCGGCAATCTTGTCCGTACCTAAAGGCCAATGGGAAGCTGGCTTCTCCATCGGTATGACCTATATGCAGACGTTCCGCCGCATTATTGCGCCACAGGCATTCCGCGTTGCCGTACCGCCTTTGAGCAACGAGTTTATCGGCTTGTTCAAAAACACCTCGCTTGCCGCCGTGGTAACGGTAACGGAGCTTTTCCGTGTTGCCCAAGAGACAGCAAACCGTACTTATGACTTTTTGCCCGTTTATATCGAAGCCGCATTGGTTTATTGGTGCTTCTGCAAAGTGCTGTTTTTGATTCAGGCGCGCTTGGAAAAACGCTTTGACCGCTATGTCGCCAAATAAGGAGTTGTCATGATTAAAATCCGCAATATCCATAAGACCTTTGGCGAAAATACCATTTTGCGCGGCATCGATTTGGATGTCGGCAAAGGACAAGTGGTTGTTATCTTAGGCCCTTCCGGCTCAGGCAAAACCACGTTCTTACGCTGTTTAAACGCTTTGGAAATGCCTGAACAAGGTCGAATCGAGTTTGACAACGCGCAGCCGTTAAGCATCGATTTTTCCAAAAAACCAAGCAAACACGATATTTTGGCACTGCGCCGCAAATCCGGCATGGTGTTCCAACAATACAACCTCTTTCCACACAAAACTGCGTTGGAAAACGTCATGGAAGGACCGGTTGCCGTACAAGGCAAACCTGTCGCCCAAGCGCGTGAAGAGGCTGTCAAATTGCTTAAAAAAGTCGGTTTGGGCGACAAGATCGACCTCTACCCCTACCAGCTTTCCGGCGGTCAACAGCAGCGCGTCGGCATTGCCCGAGCATTGGCGATTCAGCCTGAACTGATGCTGTTTGACGAGCCGACCTCCGCGCTCGACCCTGAATTGGTGCAAGATGTTTTGGATACCATGAAGGAGTTGGCACAAGAAGGCTGGACCATGGTTGTCGTTACGCATGAAATCAAATTTGCCTTGGAAGTGGCAACCACCGTCGTCGTGATGGACGGCGGCGTTATTGTCGAGCAAGGCAGCCCGCAAGATTTGTTCAATCATCCCAAACATGAGCGGACACAAAAATTTCTGCGCCAAATCCGTGCGGACAATGCCGACCTTTAAATTTAATTGAAACGACAGACAATTTGAAAGTATTCCTGACTGTCATTTCATAAAGGCCGTCTGAATAAGTGAAATAGAAAACGCTGATTTCGTTTTCATACTTGTTCAGGCGGCCTTTTATATGTCTTTTCAGGTAAAATAACGCCTTTCGTTTTACTTATCCCCTACCCGCCATCATGATAGAAATCAAAAAACTCACCCTCCAACGCGGTTTGAAAGTCCTGCTCGATAAAGCCGATGCCGTAATCAACCCCGGCCAACGCGTTGGTTTAATCGGTAAAAACGGTACGGGAAAATCCAGCCTGTTTGCGCTGATAAAAGGTGAAATCACTCAAGATGGCGGCGAAATCCTGATTCCCAAAACATGGCGCCTGGCTTCCGTCTCTCAAGAAACGCCCGATTTAGATATTTCCGCTTTAGACTACGTTTTGCAAGGCGATGCCGAATTGCAGGCTTTTCAGACGGCCTTGGTCCAAGCAGAAGCGCAAAACGACGGCATGAAGCAAGCCGAATATCACGCCAAACTTGAAGAAATCGATGCCTACATTGCTCCGGCACGCGCCGCCAAACTGCTTAACGGCTTGGGTTTTGCACAAGAAGAACATATCCGCCCCGTCAAATCCTTCTCCGGTGGCTGGCGTATGCGCCTCAACCTGGCCCAAGCGCTGATTTGCCGTGCCGATTTGCTGCTTTTGGACGAACCGACCAACCACTTGGATTTAGAAACCGTACTGTGGCTGGAAAACCATCTTGCCTCCCTGCCCAGTACGCAAATCATCATCTCCCATGACCGCGACTTTTTGAATGCCACCACCACGCACACCATCGAGCTGTCGCAACAAAAACTGACCCAATACGGCGGTAATTACGATTTCTATCAAGCCGAACGCGCCCAACGTCTGGCGCAACAACAAGCCGCCTACGTCAAACAGCAGGCGCAAATCAAACATCTGCAATCCTTTATCGACCGTTTCAAAGCTAAAGCCACAAAGGCCGTACAAGCCCAAAGCCGCATGAAGGCATTAGCCAAACTCGAGCGCATCGCCCCTGCTCATTTGGATAGCGAGTTTTCCTTTGAGTTTGCCAATCCGACTCATCTGCCCAATCCATTACTGAAACTCGACCATGCCGACTTGGGCTATGGCAACAAAACCGTTTTGCACGATATCACCTTGTCTCTGGAAAGCGGCGCACGTTACGGCCTGTTGGGTGTTAACGGCAGCGGCAAATCCACATTTATCAAAGCATTAGCAGGAAAAATCGATTTACTTTCCGGCAGCATCGTCCGCTCCGAAAAGCTCAATATCGGCTATTTTGCCCAGCACCAACTGGATACCTTGCGTGCAGACCAAAGTCCGGTTTGGCATATCCAGCAGCTTTCGCCCGAAGTCCGCGAACAGGAAATCCGCAACTTTTTAGGCGGTTTCAACTTTGTCGGCGATATGGCGGTTCAAAAGACCGAGCCCTTTTCCGGCGGCGAAAAAGCGCGGCTTGCCCTTGCCATGATTATCTGGCAAAAACCCAATCTGCTGCTGCTTGACGAGCCGACCAACCATTTAGACTTGGATATGCGCCACGCCCTGACACTTGCCCTGCAAAGTTTCCAAGGCGCATTGATTGTCGTATCGCACGACCGCAGCCTGCTTGAAGCGACTACCGACAGCTTCCTATTGATTGACAAAGGCCGTCTGAACAACTTCGACGGCGATTTGAACGACTACCGTCAATGGCGGTTGGCACAAGAAAACGCCGCAACAGCCCCCGCTGCATCTGCACAAAGCCAAAGCCGCAAGGACACCAAGCGTATCGAGGCACAAATCCGTCAGGAAAAAGCCAAACGCAGCAAACCGATTCAGCAGAAAATCGACAAAGCCGAAAAAGAAATCGCGCGTTTGACTGATATTCAGACGGCCTGTGAAGCATTTTTGGCACAAGAATCTGCTTATTCAGAAGAAAATAAACCCAAATTGCAAGAGACACTCGCACAATTAACAGAAACTAAAGTAAAATTAACGCAACTGGAAGAAAACTGGCTGCAATGGCAAGAAGAGCTTGAGCAAATCCAAGCTGATGTCGAGGCCGAGTTTTCCCAATAAAAATAGAGCCATCAGGCCGTCTGAAATAAAACACAATACGGAAAAACATGACTTCAATTATCAAACAAGCCGGATACTTCTTCGTATCCTCTTTCGTCTTAGGCATTTCTCTTCACGCAGCCGCCGCAGTTTATTCCTGCGGCAACGGCAGCTATACTTCCGAACCCAACTCCTCTTGCGTACAGGCCCAATTGCCTAAAATCAGCGGCCATCAAGGCAGCGGTTACCATCTCAACATCCGCAGCCTCAATGCCTCTGATGAACGAGCAAGTGCAAAGCCTAAGAAAAAGGCACGCGCAGAAAAATCCGATAAACAAGAGAAAAAAGCCGACAAACCGAGCAAAAACAAAAACAGTGCAAAAGCTAAAAAACAGCAGCCCATGCCGTCTGAACAAGAATAAAATGCTCAACTGCAACGAATCAGCCCTACCTGAATCATGAAAAAATACCTGCTTACCCTATCCTTGCTGCCGCTTGCCGTTTTCAACAACCAAGCCCATGCTGCAAAAATCTATACCTGTGAAGTCAACGGCTCGATTGTCTATACCTCACGCCCAAGCGGCAACTGCCAAGCCGTCAACGATTTGCCGATTGTCGGCAAATACAGCAGCAGCCGATACGATGCCCCGGTCAGCGATGCCCCTACACTCAACGCGCCGACATCACAAACGGCTCCGGTAAAAAGCAAAAATACGGCGGCAAAATCCAATCATAAGGCAACGCCTAAACCTGCTCCTGTTCGCACCGCTTCTGAAACAGCTCCTCCTCCGGTTCCCAAATCCTCCAGCGTCAACAGCCGCCGCTCTATTTTGGAAACTGAGTTATCGAATGAACGCGCGGCTTTGGCCGATGCCAAAAAGCAATTAAGCCAAGCGCGGACAGCCAAAGGTGGCAGCGTCAATCAACAGGCCATCAGTACGCTGCAAGGTGCGGTTTTGGATAGGGAGAAAAACATTCAAGCCCTCCAACGCGAACTGGGCAGAATGTAAGTTCAAATCAATCAAAACATCAGGCCGTCTGAACAGGTGGAAACGAAATCCAAAATTTTCGTCACGCCAAACAGACGGCCTGAATCCTATAATGATTACGCCCGTTTCAATTTCTCGCGTCTGGTAAATACGGTATAATTTGCCCTTTACGCACATTACCTCCGGTCTTTTCAGACGGCCTTTATCTCATGACTGCAAAATCTTCTAAAACCCAAACAAAAAAACGTGCTTCCACCAAACCGGCTGCCAAACCGACCACACGCAAATCCGCTAAAACACAAACTCAAGCCGACAATAAAGTCTCCCAACGCCTCAAGGCCGCCAAAGAGCTGCAAAGAAACGAAGAAAAAAAAGCGCGCCCCGAGCATGTCGTCAACTTGATTAATGATGCTTTATGGCTGTTTGGCTTGGTTATCACCATTTATCTGGCCATTTCCCTGGCCAGCTTCAGCATGGACGACCCTGCATGGTCGCGCAGCGTTCCCAAAAGCCATGATGTTGCCAACCTCGGCGGCCTCTTTGGCTCCTATCTTTCCGATGTCGGGTATTATTTGTTCGGCCTGTCATTTTGGTGGTGGATCGTCGCCTCTTGCGTTTTCCTCTACAAAAACTTCCGCCCCATGAAAAAGCAGGAAAACCATAAGCCCTACAATCACGGCGTAGCCGCTTTGGCATTGTTCCTCCTGCTGGTGTGCAGCCCGATTATCGAGCACTTCCTGTTTGACAACGCATTGAGCGAATCCCTTCCCGTCGGTGCCGGCGGCTTGGTCGGCTTATTGGCCGGTTCAGGCTTGGCTTGGCTGCTGGGCAAATCAGGCAGCCTGTTGATTATGCTGGTGATGTTGCTGTTGTCCATTTCCCTGTTGGCTCAGGTTTCATGGTTGGAAGTCATGGCCAAATCCGGCAGCCATGTGGGCGGCCTGTTTGGCAGCCTGATGAAAAAATTGTCTCAATTCAAAAATAAAAAAGAAGACGTCAGCGCCGAAGCTTTGGAAACCCAAAATACGCGCCGCATGGTTAAAGAGGCCAAAACCATTACCGCCACTCCGGTTGCTCCGTTGGCAGGCAGCAGCAGCAACCGTAAAACCGTTGCCGTATCCGTTGCGCCACCCCCTAAAATCCAAACTTCCCTGTTTGACGATACCGAGCCTAAAAACAACGGCGAATACCACAAACCCAATATGAACCTGTTGCGTATGCCGTCTGAAGAACCAGTTACCGTCAATCCGGATGAATTGCAACAGACTGCAGAATTGATTGAAACCAAACTGGCTGAATTCGGCATCGGCGTACAGGTTGTTTCCGCCACTTCCGGCCCTGTGATTACCCGCTACGAAATCGAACCGGCTCAAGGTGTCAAGGGCAGCCAAATTGTTGCCCTGTCCAAAGATTTGGCGCGCTCGATGTCTCTGCAAGCGGTACGTATCGTTGAGACCATTGCCGGTAAAAACACCATGGGCATTGAATTGCCCAATGAGAAACGCCAAGACGTGATGTTGAGCGAGATCCTCTCTTCGCCCGTGTTTACTGACGCCAAGTCCAAACTGACCGTTGCCTTGGGTAAAGATATTGCAGGTACGCCCGTGGTCGGCGACTTGGCGAAAATGCCGCATCTTTTGGTTGCAGGTATGACCGGATCGGGTAAATCTGTCGGCGTGAACGGCATGATTATGTCCATGCTCTTCAAAGCCTCGCCCGACGAAGTCCGTTTCATCATGATTGACCCAAAAATGCTGGAATTGAGCATTTACGACGGCATTCCGCACCTGCTCTGCCCGGTTGTAACCGATATGCGCGAGGCAGGACAAGCGTTAAACTGGTGTGTTGCCGAAATGGAAAAACGCTATCGCCTGCTCTCACACGCCGGCGTGCGTAATCTGGACGGCTTCAACCAAAAAATTGAGCAGGCCAAAGCGGCAGGCAAGCCATTACTCAATCCATTCAGCCTGAATCCCGATGATCCCGAACCTCTGGAAAAACTGCCGTTGATTGTGGTCGTCATCGACGAGTTGGCAGACTTGATGATGACCGAACGCAAATCCGTCGAGCAGCAAATCGCACGCCTTGCCCAAAAAGCGCGTGCGGCAGGCATACACATGATTGTCGCTACCCAACGTCCGAGCGTTGATGTGGTTACCGGTCTGATTAAAGCCAATATCCCGACACGCATGGCCTTTACCGTACAAAGCAAAATCGACAGCCGCACCATTCTTGACCAAATGGGTGCAGACGAATTGCTCAAATACGGCGACTCGTTATTCCTGCAACCGGGCAGCGCAGAACCGACACGCCTGCAAGGCGCATTTGTTTCCGATGATGAAGTGCATCAAGTCGTCAATTTCATTAAAGAACAAGCGCCGACCAATTATGTGGAAGGCTTGCTCAGCGGTGAAGCGGCCATCGAAACCACCAATATTGTCAATCCGAACGCCAACAGCGACGAGCTATTCGATCAAGCCGTTGCCTTCGTATTGGAAAGCCGGAAGACTTCCATCTCCTCCCTACAACGCCAATTGCGCATCGGCTACAACCGCGCCGCCAATTTGGTAGATGCACTTGAAAATGCCGGCGTGCTTTCTCCGGCAGATGTCAACGGCAGCCGACGGATTCTGGCGCAAAAAGACCAGCTTTAAAAAACAATGTCAAAGCAAAAAGGCCGTCTGAAAAGAATTTCCCACTTTTCAGACGGCCTTTTTATGTTATTCGTGAAACATTGTGTTATACTAAGCAGCTAAATTTTGACCTTATGCATACTCCCGGAATCCTTCGGGGGATTAAGCAGAAGGATAACCGTTTAACACAACAAATTTAAGGGCTTACGATGAGCGTAACTGTTGAAACTTTAGAAAATCTGGAACGCAAAGTAGTATTGTCTCTGCCTTGGTCCAAAATCAATGCAGAAACTGAGAAAAAACTGAAACAAACCCAACGCCGTGCAAAAGTTGACGGCTTCCGTCCGGGTAAAGCACCGTTCAAAATGATTGCCCAAATGTACGGCGCAAGCGCACAAAACGACGTTATCAACGAATTGGTACAACGCGAATTCTACGATGTTGCCGTTGCTCAAGAATTGAAAGTTGCCGGTTACCCACGCTTTGAAGCCGTTGAAGAACAAGACGATCAAGAGTCTTTCAAAGTTGCCGCTATTTTTGAAGTCTTCCCCGAAGTAACCATCGGCGACCTGTCTGCCCAAGAAGTAGAAAAAGTAACTGCAACCGTTGGCGATACCGAAGTTGACCAAACCGTAGAAATCCTGCGCAAACAACGCACCCGTTTCAACCATGTTGACCGCGAAGCCCAAAACGGCGACCGCGTCATCATCGACTTCGAAGGCAAAATCGACGGCGAACCTTTCGCCGGCGGCGCGTCTAAAAACTACGCTTTCGTATTGGGTGCAGGTCAAATGCTGCCTGAATTCGAAGCCGGTGTTGTCGGTATGAAAGCCGGTGAAAGCAAAGACGTTACCGTAAACTTCCCTGAAGACTACCACGGTAAAGATGTTGCCGGTAAATCTGCCGTATTCACCATCACTCTGAACAACGTTTCTGAAGCTACTTTGCCTGAAGTTGACGCAGACTTCGCTAAAGCTCTGGGCATTGAAGACGGCGACGTTGCCAAAATGCGTGAAGAAGTGAAGAAAAATGTCGGCCGCGAAGTTGAACGCCGCATTGGTGAACAAACCAAAGAATCTGTCATGAACGCCCTGCTCAAAGCGACTGACTTGCAAGTTCCTGTTGCTTTGGTCAACGAAGAAGCGGCCCGCTTGGCAAACGAAATGAAACAAAACTTCGTCAAC
>ERZ772999.1202-NODE-1202-length-15292-cov-3.249787_pt1 | contig 15292 bp, 10 predicted proteins | sample MGYA00511467_ERZ772999 | MGnify/ENA primary metagenome ERZ772999 (study PRJEB29015, sample SAMEA2738064) | human oral metagenome | biome: human oral; feature: human-associated habitat; material: saliva | place: China | collected 2218 ... | reverse complement strand
CCCAGTGTGCGGAATCCCATCCCTTCAGTAAATGGAATCCCTGCAGCGTTTGAAGCAATAACAACAGAGAATGGATTGATTGTTGAGAAGGCTGTGCCCATTGATGCGGCAAGGAATATGGCACCAACACAGACAATAGAATCATAGCCTAAGGCTAAAAAGACGGGAACAAGAATCGGATAGAAGGCTACTGCTTCTTCTTCAATACCACAAGCCGTACCGCCTAATAGCATTAACACGCAGACAGCAAAGACAACAGAGAATTCATTTCCTTTTGTTTTTTTGGTGAGAGACATTAATCCGGCATTGAATGCTCCTGTTTTGTTTATCACACCAATCATTCCACCGAGTATGAAGATAAAAATCATAATATCCGCGACTTCAATGGTGCCATCCACCATGGCGTGAATCATATCAGTAATGCCTTTTTCGTGTTGTTCAATGCGTTGATAGGTATCGGGGATAGCAATCGGCTTTTTGATAATGCCGTTGGTGAAATTAGAAAGTTGAATTTTGATATTGAGTTGATTAAGGGTTTGTTCTGTTGCTGGATAGCTTTGATCGGGAATTCCGTGGGTTTTGACAATAAAATGATTTTCGGTGCTGTCGTAGGAAAGTTTAGAGTAGGACCCTGAGGGAATAAGCCAAGTAAGACCAATAGCAATAAGAAGAATAATAAAGAGAATGCTAAATGCGGAAGGGAATTTCATCTTTTTCTTTGATGCTTCCATTATGGAGAACTCCTTGTGTTCGGATTAATCAATAAGCCGAGCGCGTATTCTACACAAAATGAGCAAAAAAGCAAAGCTTGATTTTTGAAAGAATGCAATAATTGCAAGGTTGGCAATCGGTTACCTGGATTAAATTCTATGTGGTGAGATTTAATTTTAAATTGATTTGTTCAGAAACAATTAGAGGTGTATAGCATTTTATCATTACGCTTTTATGATTTTTGATTGTAGTTCTTAAAAAAGTACCAAATAGTAAATGCAATGATTGTCACAATCCAATATACCGTAACGTATCCCCATGTACTGATCAATCTGAGTGAAATAAAGCCAGCTAAATATGCTCCTAGCGATGCAACAGAAAATTGTAGTGAACTATCCAATGTGGCATAAGCTTTAGATGAATAATCAAGGATAATAGCCAGCAAGCACGGAACAAGTAATGCGTAAGTTATACTTAATAATAAGATTGGTACAGCGATAAGATAAGGAAAATCTGTGCCGACATATTCAAATAAAATGAATAAGCAGAAGGCAAAAATTTGGCTAAACAACACCCATTGAGTGACGGAAACCCGAGAGTATTTTTTGAGTAATATACCGCTTAGGGGGGTAAATGCGATGGCACAAAGTGGTTCAAATACGGAAAGCAATAAACCAATGTGTTGGCTACTCCAGCCTAAGGCATTTAGGCGTGGGATGAAACTGCTGACCACCATGCCGCTAGGAATAAACACAAATAACAATAAAATCAACCAACGAAATGAAATGTGAGGTTGTTGCCAAAAATAGAAAAAGCGTGTGAATAAAAAACGCAATGGCGGATTTTGCGGTTCAGCGGCAACTGTAGGTTCGGAATATAGGCTGATTTGCAGAATCAATAGCAGTGCAAAAACACTGATTAAATCCACCGCACTTTGCCAGCCGTAATGATGATAAATCAGTAACACCAAACCGCCGCCAAGCATTTTACCCACGCGTCCTGCGATCACCTGAATGACACCGCCAAAGCCACGTTGCTCAAAAGGCAGGATGGCACAGGTTAATCCTAGCGTTGCGCAACCGAAAAATAGACTGCTTAGGTTCAATAGCACACACGCCACCATAAGCAGTGTAAAATCCCGTTGCGGTTGGATGAAATGCAACATGAATAAGGCAATAAAAATGATTAGCGAGGAAAGACATAGCCAGCCGCGAAATTGCCCGATACGCTTAAGACGATAGCGTTCAATTAACGGCGAAACGATGAATTTCGCCATTTCCATCCCACCAAGCAAATAGAACCAACTAAGCTGTTTAAGATCGAACCCCATCTCTTTTAACATGGTAATGAGGCCAATCATATAAAACGCCACTACGCAGAATTTAAAACCGGCGGTCGTGGCAAGGATCGCCCAATCCTGTTTAGTGAGTGATGTTGCCTTGTTGGCATTGCCAAAACGCTGCATAACGTCCTTTTTGTTCTAAGAGTGTTTGATGCATGCCTTGTTCGGCAATGCTGCCGTTTTCCAACACATAAATGCAATGAGCGCCCACAATGGTGGAAAGTCGGTGAGCGATAATCAACACAGTTTTGTCTTTAACCAGCTGATCCAACGCCTTTTGCACTGCCAGCTCATTACGAGTATCCAACGATGCTGTCGGTTCATCTAAAATGAGAATCGGTGCGTCTTTTAAAATCGCGCGGGCAATCGCAAGTCGTTGCTTTTCACCGCCGGAAAAATTACTCCCAATTTCATTAACTTGCGTTTGATACCCCTGTGGTAATGCCTGAATAAAATCATGGCATTGAGCAAGTTTACAGGCGTGAATAACCTCTTCATCGGTGGCATTGGGTTTTGCCATTCGGATGTTATTTAATACGCTGTCTTGGAATAAATATACGTCTTGAAACACCACAGAAATTAATCTCATGAGCTGTTCTTGGCTAACATCCCGAATATCGATACCGCCGATCGTAATTTGCCCTGATTGTGGATCAGCATAACGCAATAACAAGCGGAGTAATGTTGTTTTACCACAACCGCTGGTACCCACAAAAGCATTGAGGCTGTTAGGTTTTATGTCCAGATTAATGTCATTTAGGATAGTTTTTTCGGCATTGTAACCAAAGCATACATGCTCATAACGAATGCGATAATCTGTGGGTAATCTGCTGCCATTATTTTCCGCCAATTCAGGTAATGTCATCAGTTTTTCAAATTTTTCACAGCTGATCACAAAAATTTCTAAGAGCGAGGACATTTGCACAAAGAAGTTCAATACATCTGAAATTCGCGCAATTAAAATCAGTACCGTGGCTAACAATACCCAATGGGCGCTACCGGAAATTACCCAAAATGTGCCAACAATTAATACCGCAATCAGGCTGAATTGAATGCTTGAGGTAATAATCAAATTCGGGCGTTCACCTTTTTTTGTGCCGATGCGTTGAATGTTTGCCACATCTTCAATCACACGGTTGAAAATATGTTGTTTGTTTTCTGTCTGCCCTGTTGATTTCAGAATTTCCAAGCCCTGCACAAACTCAATGGTTTCGCCTTTAAGACGCTGATTAGCTTCTGCCAAAATACTAAATCCACGACGAAAAGCTTTTCTTCGCCATAAATAAAGTGGCACGATAAGCGGAAAAATAATGAAGATCAACAGCCCAAAGCGGTAATCAAAGAAACAAAGACAAAGGGCGGCAGACACCGGTGTTACGATGCCGTAAAGTAGAATACTAATTAAACTGAATGCGTAATTTGTGGCTTCATTAATACTTTGGATGGCAACGGCACTGAGTTCGCCTGCACGAAATCCACTGAGGACGGCAAGAGATACGCGGCGGAGTTTTTCGCCCAGTTGACGTCTCAATTGATATGTCGCCAAAAATGAATCGCCTTTAGTGTCATAATATTCCGCCCAAATGCGGAAAAGGAGGCTGACGATTAAAAGCACGCCACATAAAACACTCCAAAAAATGACCGCACTTTGCCCTGCTTCAGTTTGTTCTAATGCCAAAAGCAGCGGATACAGCAAACCGATAGCCACGCCGAATAAGGTTGAAGACAGTGCCGCAAAAGCGAGACAGCGTAAGAATGCGCTTTGTTGCTGTTGGGCGGCGACAAATAAGGCGTGATAAGTTTGCCACAGGCTTTTTACGCGTTGAGTTTCGGGATTAAAGTAAGATTGCATAACATTCTCTAATGTATCGTCCAAGATTTTGCCTGTTGATATTCCGCCCAAAGGATTTGATAGGCAGCATTGGTTTGCAATAAGGCTTGGTGGTTGCCTTGAGCGATGATTTTGCCGTTCTCTAAATAAATAATTTGATCGGCTTGGGTAATGCTAGACAGCCGATGTGCCACCATGATCACTGTTTTATTTTGCATCAGCGCATGAAAGGCCTGCATTAAATCCGCCTCGTTTTTTGCATCGGAAAAGGCTGTGGGTTCGTCTAACAATAAAATCGGGCGATTTTGTAAAAAGGCTCGGGCTATACTGATGCGTTGTTTTTGTCCGCCTGACAATAATTGTCCGCGTTCCCCCACTTTCGTTTGATATTGCTCCGGCAAGGTCATAATAAAGTCGTGAATACGGGCTTGTTTGGCGGCATTGATAATGGCTTCTTCCGTCACATTTTCTATGCCGTAAGCGATGTTTTCGGCAATAGAGCAAGAAAATAAGAAATTATCCTGAAATACGACCGAACAATATTTCATAAGTTGATCCTGTTCCATATGACGAATATCTGCATCACCTAAGGTGATTTTTCCGCTATCGACATCCCAAAAGCGCAACAGCAAATTGAGTAAGGTGGTTTTGCCGGAGCCTGAGGTGCCAATAATGGCGGTAAAGCTATTTTGCGGCAGGCTGAAGTCGATATTTTTTAGCGTCGCTTTGTCGGCATCATAGCTGAAATTAACTTGTTCAAATTGAACTGCATACCCCTTCGGCGTTTGTAACGGTAAAAGTGCGGTGGCATTTTCCAACGTTTTTATTTCGTTAATGCGTTCAATGGCGGCGCGGGAACGTTCCAACAAATGAAACAGCCCCATGTACGGATGCATGGTTTCAATTAACCCGGCTGCTAACACTAAAAAGGCAAAAAAGCCAAAGGTGGAAAGCAGCGCAAGCGAGTGTAAATACACGCCTAACACGATCAAAAACAACATGATCGGCATTGGCGTAAAGAGCGAACGGGCAAGACGTGTCGGCGCGCCCACTTTGGCTAAAAAAGCGAAGATGACCTGATTAAAATTTTCCAATGCGGTGCTAAAACGGCTGTACGAACTTTGTCCTGCATCAAAGGTACGAATCGTGCTCATACCTTGAATATACTCAATAATCGCGCTATTGATTCGGCTCACAGCAACACCGTAATCACGATAATTCAACCGACTTTTTTGCATTAAACGTTGCAGAATCGTAAACAACACGACAAGGAAAATCACCACAGCCAATGCCATTTGCCAATTTAACCAAAACAATGCCGCCAACACGAAAATCGGTGTGGAATAAGCCTCCGCTTTAAGGGGCGGTGCATCGGCAACAAAGGTGTGCAATTCGTTTACGTCATCGCACAGCACTTTCGTTAAACCGCCTGAACCGATTTCATTGACTTTGCCTAACGATAATTGACTGATTTTTTTCGCAAGCTGTTGGCGTAGCATTTTTTCCAATTCAAAGGCCGCATAATGAGATTTGTCGTGCGCTTTAATTTTGCAGGTGTAATACAAAATGGATGTGGCAAGCAGCGCGAAAATCTGCCAATAAGGAAACGTAAGAGATTGGCTGACGGTAAACACAATGTGGATCATCAAAAGCCAAATCCCGATTTTTAACCCTTGTGCAAAGGTTGCCAACCACATTGAAGCGCGTAATTGCGCGGCAACAGGTTGGCAAATTTGTTGGTGCTGCTTACTCATTGCTTAGAATCTTAACTCGGTAGAAAGCCCAATTTGGCGTTCTGGTTGACGGGTAATGTCGCCTGAGCGCGGTACGAGTAAGATATCTTTGCGTGAGTTAAGCACGTTGTCGGCATAGAGCGTGATTCTGGCATGCTTAAAGTCGTACGCTAAATAAACATCAAGTTGGTCATAATGTCCTACTTTACCATTGGCTAAGTTGTCGGCAGTGGAATAATAACTGCTGTTGTAGCTGTAATTGGTGCCAATTTCTAGGTGGTCAAGAAGACGATAATTGGCCCCCACTTTTCCGCTGAAACTCGGTGCGCGAGCGAGTTTATTCCCTTCAATGCTGCTGTTTGGATAACGTTTAATATCGGTTTTTAACATCCCGATGCCCGCATTGAGTGCCAGTTTCTCCGTGGCCTGCCATTCGGTATTTATTTCCGCGCCATAGGTAACGACCTTATCGGCATTGCGGATCACGATGGAATTTGGACCAAGAGTGAACGGTAACTGCATGTCTTTGTAGTCGTTATAGAATAGGTTGCTGTTAATGCGTAGGCGTTTATCTGCGGATGTCCAACGATGATAAAGTTCGTAGTTCCAGACATATTCCGCGTCATATTCATAGCTGGTGTACGGCACACCGAAAGTCACACCGGCACCACCTGGGTTATAACCTTTGCCTACTTTAAAGCCTAAGCGTTGATCATCGTTAATTTTCCATGCAATGTCTGCTTTTGGCAGGAAGACATTGTATTTTTTATCCCGGTTGATGGAAAACATCGCACTTTTGCCTTTACGCTGATGATGTTCCTGTTCATAGCGGGCAGAAAGCGTCAATTCAAACGGAATATCCGGTGTAAAGGTAATTTCACCAAAGGCCGCCTTGGTTTTCGTTTTATCATTAAAATTTGTCGTAATCGGCGTGCGAGCAATGCGTCCGTTGAGCATCGTAACACTTTCATCTTGTTTCGCATTGAAATAGAACAAACCGAATAACCCACGGTATTTTTCGTTTTCGTATTTTACAATGGGTTCAATTTGGAATTCATTGCCATCAACACGAGCCGGAACACCTCGACGATTTGGCGGCAATGCGGTGTTGAATGGCGAAGTTGTTTTTCTATCGTGAATAAAGTGGGTATAAACCAATTTATTTTCCCATTTCCAATGCTCTGAGAGTTGATAACCAATGTCCCAAATAGTGCTGGCAGAGCGTGTTTGGAATACCGGGCGTTCCGGCGTGTAACGTGGTGAATTAGGTTGTAACTCTGTTTCGCTTTGTGGTGCTCGCGCGTTTAAATGATTGAACGTTAAACGGCTATAGAGATCTGGCAACGCAGACGGCGTCCAGAGTAATTTGGCGCGGGTATTGGTGGCTTTAAACCAACGCGGGTTGCCGACGGGATCGTAATGCGGTAAATCCACAGCGGTTTCTCGTTGTTGATGATCTACGCTTAAACGAAACGCCAATTCATCTTTCACGACAGGACCGGAAATCAGGGCGGCTGTTTGTGCCAATCGATGATTCCCCATATTTAATTTCGCAGCACCTTCCCATTCTTGCGTTGGGTCATTACTGGTCATCACCACGGCGCCGGCAATAGCATTACGCCCTTGGGCATAGCTTTGTGCGCCACGATAAATTTCTACCTGTTTCATATCCCACAGGGATTTTGTACCGAATGCCAATTCGTTATAACTGGAGGTTCTGCCGTCAATTTGCATATTCAAACGTGGGCGCGAACCCGCAAAAAATGCCACCGCACCTACTGCCGGGCCGGAACCGTCAACGCCACGTACAGAGGGTAAATCATTGCCTAAACCGGTGTCTAAAATATTCACATCGCGTTTTAATAATTGGGTAGCAGACAGTAAATTTGCTTCTCGTTTGAGTTGATCGGTTGTTACCACTGAGGTACTTGAACCAGTTGAGGACTGATTTCGCTCGAATTTTTCGCCGATCACAGTGATTTCGTCTAGTACTGTGGTCTGCTGACTTTCTTCGGCATGGGTAGAAAAAGAGTAGGCACTCATCAGGCAAAGGCTAATGAGGCTGAGTCGTGGGGATAACTTGTTCATGGGTTCTCCTAGGCTTCATTTTAGTTTAAAGTTTACACTTTTTGCATTAACTAATTAATAATGTAAACCTAACACAATCACAATACGAAAGTAAATAAGAATTTTTCTCAAATTTGACATTTGACAATTAAAGGCTTTCGGCTATGTTATTGCTACTTAAGGAGTTGGTTATGAAAAAAGATGTTTTACTAAAACAGATTGCGACTAAATTGTTTTATGAACAAGGCTGGGTATTAACCTCTGTAGCAGAAATTTGTCGGGTAGCAGATGTAAGTAGAGTAACGTTTTATAAATATTTTCCTACTAAGCAGGCACTTGTGAAGTGTATCTTTGAAGAACAGAAAAATAAGATGCGAGAAGATTTTGATAATTTGCTAGATAGTCAATCAGATCTAAGTCAAATTATTACAAAAATTTTATCAATGCAGCAAGATTCTATGGAAACGTTATACTCAGTACCAGTTTTACATGATTTACATCACGAACAGGATAGAGAATTACGGGAGTTTTTTAAAGAAATGGAAGAAGAGAAGTATAAATACATGCATTATTTTTTTGGTACTTTACAAAAACGCAAGATTATCCGTGATGATTTCCCTGTCATGTTAATTGATCTTTTTATTCAAAAAATAGATGAAATATTAAATTCTGCCAGCCTCCAATTCTACTATAAAGGAAGAGAGCAAAAGCTTTTTAAAGATGTATTACAACTTTTTATGTGTGGTATTCGATATTGATAGATTATTGTTTTTATATTTATTTTGTACTTAGCCTAAAAAGAAACACGGAATTAACCGTGTTTACTTTCAAAATTTGAAATATTCTTGGACATTTCATCCAACATTTCATAACGTTTTCGGTACATAGAACGTTTTTTGCTAGCGATTTCTTCCAGCGGTTTGCGGGTACTTTCAAGCGGTAATTGCCAATATTGATCTTTTAATTGCCCTTGGTTTTCTTGCCAGAATTCATCGTAGTTGAATAGGATTTTACTGCGCGCAGATAAACGGTATTTACCTTGTGAAGTGTGAGGGATACCGATTAATTCACATTGCCATTTTTCAGCTAACAAGCGGAAAACATTCATCAACATAAACATTGGACGAACACCGTGTAATTCTTTTGTGGCTTGTTTTACCGCCTCTTGCGCTTCTTCATAAGAAGGGCCTTGAATAGAGGCAATAAGTAACTTATTTGGCTTTAAGAAGGTGAAAGAAGCATCATAAATGCTACGCCCATCATTGTCTTTTAAGTTAATGGAAAAATAACCTTCAAAAGGGTCAATCTGGTTGATGTTGAAATAAATACCAAGTTGATCCGTTAATTGTGCTAATAAAAGGGATTTTTCTTGGAGTAGTTTTTTACAAAATTCTACGCCCATTTTTTCTTCAAGCATTAACAGATTATTGGTAATGGCACTGAGTCGCTCGGTTGCAGAAAAACGTTTGTCACAATAGGTGGCGAGCAATGCATTAAAACGATATGGATTTTGTTGAAAAAGCGGAATCCAAGTTTGGTTTGTATTTAAGAAATTAACTAATGCATCACATTGTTTTTTAAATAAAAATTTGCGTCCGTAATAACGGGCTTTATCCCTTAATTGTTTTTTTAATGGATGATTACAAGAATCGGGTAGTAATTCTTGAAAGGTCGCGAAAGTAATAGTTTGTTTTGCTGTCATAATGGATAAAGTGCGGTTATTTTTTCAAACGTTTTTTATTGGGTAAAATCATGCTGATTTTTGACCGCACTTATTGTACCTGTATTCCATGGTTTTTCCAATTAACCATCAATAAAGGTGGTTCTTTACTTGCCTATTTCTCGATTTCTCCTTAATATGCCAAATCCTACCTTGAATTTATGCAACTCATCCCCATATTCAATGAAATTATAGAATTGATGTAAGAGAGATAATTATGAACGCCAAAAGAACTCAACAACGTACACTTCCTGTATTGCCATTACGGGATGTTGTCGTTTTCCCTTATATGGTGATGCCACTTTTTGTTGGGCGTGCAAAATCGATTAGCGCCCTTGATGAAGCCATGAATGAGGGCAAACAATTATTATTGGTGTCACAAAAGCAAGCAGATTTAGAAGAACCTACCGTTGATGATGTATTCGATGTCGGGACGATTGCGAATATTATTCAACTATTAAAATTGCCAGACGGCACGGTGAAAGTGTTGGTGGAAGGGCAGCAACGCGCGAAAATTAATCAATTAAATGATGGTGAAGACCATTTTTCTGCTGAAGTCACGCCGATTGAAACTACATTTGGTGATGAAAAAGAATTAGATGTGGTGAAGGCCGCTGTTTTAAATGAATTTGAAAGCTATCTTCAACTCAATAAAAAAATTCCTGCAGACGTTTTAGGTGCATTACAACGCATTGATGATGCCGATCGTTTAGCAGATACCATGGCTGCACATATTCCAGTAACTGTTCGCCATAAACAAAGCGTATTAGAGCTTGCAGATGTGCAAGAGCGTTTAGAATACTTGCTCGGCATGATGGAATCTGAAGCAGATATTCTTCAAGTTGAAAAACGCATCCGTGGCCGTGTGAAAAAACAAATGGAGAAAAGCCAGCGTAACTATTATCTTAGCGAACAAATCAAAGCGATTCGCAAAGAAATGGACGAAGGCGAAAGCGAAGATACCATTGATGAAGTTGAACAACTTCGTCAAAAGGTTGAAGCGGCAGGTATGCCAGCAGATGTGCGTGACAAAGTGGAAAGTGAGTTACAAAAACTCAAAATGATGTCAGCGATGTCTGCTGAAGCGACGGTGGTGCGTAGTTATGTTGAGTGGATGCTTCAAGTGCCATGGCATAAACGCACCAAAGTGAAGAAAGATATCGCAAAAGCACAACAAGTCTTGGATGCGGATCACTACGGTTTAGAACGTGTGAAAGAACGCATTTTAGAATACCTTGCGGTGCAAGCGCGTTTAAACAAAATCAAAGGTCCAATTCTTTGTTTAGTGGGACCTCCAGGTGTGGGGAAAACCTCATTGGGTCAATCTATTGCGAATGCAACAGGTCGTAAATATGTGCGTATGGCATTAGGCGGGGTACGTGATGAAGCAGAAATCCGTGGTCACCGTAAAACCTATATTGGTGCATTGCCGGGTAAATTGATTCAAAAAATGGCAAAAGTTGGCGTGAAAAACCCACTCTTCTTGCTTGATGAGATCGATAAAATGTCTTCGGATATGCGTGGTGATCCTGCGTCAGCCTTGTTAGAAGTGCTTGATCCAGAACAAAATACTACCTTCAATGATCACTATCTTGAAGTGGACTACGATTTGTCTGATGTAATGTTTGTGGCAACCTCAAACTCCATGAATATTCCTGGTCCATTGCTAGACCGTATGGAAGTTATTCGTCTTTCTGGTTATACCGAAGATGAAAAACTCAATATTGCGATGCGTCATTTGTTGCAAAAACAAATTGAACGTAATGGATTGAAAAAAGGCGAATTAACCATCGAAGAAAACGCCATTTTAGATATTATCCGTTATTACACCCGTGAAGCTGGTGTGCGTGGATTAGAGCGTGAAATTTCTAAAATCTGTCGTAAAGCGGTGAAGAATTTATTGGTCAATCCAAAAGTGAAATCCATTACCGTTAATTCAGATAACTTGCATGACTATCTTGGTGTGAAACGTTTTGAATTTGGTAAAGCGGATACGCAAAACCGTGTAGGCGAAGTAACAGGCCTTGCATGGACAGAAGTGGGCGGTGACTTACTGACCATTGAAACAGCTTCAGTGGTAGGTAAAGGTAAATTAACCTTCACTGGTTCATTAGGCGATGTGATGAAAGAATCTATCCAAGCTGCGATGACTGTAGTCCGTGCACGTGCGGAAAAATTGGGTATCAATTCTGAATTCCATGAAAAACGTGATATTCATATTCACGTGCCAGATGGTGCTACACCAAAAGATGGTCCAAGTGCAGGTATCGCAATGTGTACAGCATTGGTTTCTTGCTTAACGGGTAACCCAGTTCGTGCCGATGTCGCGATGACAGGTGAAATCAGCCTACGCGGTAAAGTATTACCAATCGGTGGATTGAAAGAAAAATTACTTGCGGCACATCGTGGTGGCATTAAAACCGTATTAATTCCAAAAGATAACGTGAAAGATTTGGAAGAAATTCCAGATAACGTGAAAGAAAATCTTGCGATTCATGCGGTAGAAACCATTGATGAAGTGTTAGGCTTAGCGTTAGAGAATCCACCGGAAGGCATTGAATTCGTGAAAGTGGAAACGAAAGCGAAAGCACCTCGCCGTAAAGCTGCGACTAAAACAGCAAGAGCGGTCAATTAATGACTCATTTTTAGGGCTTGTGAAAACAAGCCCTTTTGACTTTTAATTATGCAAAAATTTCCTCCCCTTTCCCTTTATGTTCACATTCCTTGGTGTGTGCAGAAATGCCCTTATTGTGATTTCAATTCGCATGCACAGAAAGGCACAATTCCTGAACAAGAATATGTACAACATCTGATCGCCGATTTTGAGGCAGATTTAGAGAAATATCAGGCTAGTATTCAAAATCGTCCACTTCATTCAATTTTTATTGGTGGTGGCACGCCGAGTTTATTTTCAGCGGAAAGTATCAAGTTGTTATTGGTAGAAATTCAACGTCGCATTCCTTTTTCAGAGAATATTGAAATCACCATGGAAGCCAATCCTGGCACTGTCGAAGCGGAGCGTTTTAAAGGCTATGTGGATGCTGGTGTAACACGTATTTCCATGGGCATCCAAAGTTTTAATGATGATAAATTACAACGTTTAGGGCGTATTCATAATGCGGCGGAAGCTAAAAGTGCGGTCAGTTTGGCGAAAGTTTCTGGGTTAAAAAGTTTCAATCTAGATTTAATGCACGGCTTGCCAAACCAAACGCTTGAGGAGGCTTTAGATGATTTGCGACAAGCCATTGAGCTTGCTCCGCCACACCTTTCTTGGTATCAACTCACCATTGAACCCAATACCATGTTTGCTTATCGTCCGCCTACATTGCCGGATGATGATGAGCTTTGGGATATTTTTGAGCAAGGCCACCAGCTTTTAACCGAAGCGGGTTATCAACAATATGAAACATCTGCTTATGCGAAACCGGGCTTTCAATGTCAGCACAATCTGAATTATTGGCGATTCGGGGATTATTTGGCGATAGGTTGTGGTGCACATGGAAAACTGACTTTTCCTGATGGCGATATTTTACGTTTTTCTAAAACGAAGCATCCAAAAGGCTATTTGTGTGGTGAATACCTTTATGAAGAAAAAAACGTGGAAAAAAATGACCGCGCTTTTGAATTCTTCATGAATCGTTTTCGTTTATTGGAAGCCGTGCCAAAACAAGAGTTTGAACATTACACAGGGCTTTCGCAAAGTGCGGTCAGAAATCAAATTGATTTGGCCATTCAACAGAATTATATAGTGGAAACACTGGATTCTTGGCAAATCACCGAACACGGAAAATTATTTTTGAATGAGCTGTTAGCGCTTTTCTTAGATGAATAAAATTTTTTCATCATCACGAATAAATTTTTACACTTGTTTATTTAATAGGGTCGTATTAAAGTAAAGCAAACGTTTACGTTGTTATCCACGGTTTAAAAGGGAGAGAAAAATGGACCAATTAGAAATGAAAAAATTAGCGGCACGTGCGGCGTTAAAATATGTTAAGCCCGATACCATTGTTGGCGTGGGAAGTGGTTCAACAGTGAATTGTTTTATTGAAGCCTTAGGTGAATTAAAAGATCAAATTCAAGGCGCGGTAGCAGCATCTAAAGCCTCAGAAGAATTATTGCGTAAACAGGGCATTGAAGTGTTTAGTGCTAACGATGTATCCAGTTTAGATATTTATGTGGATGGCGCAGATGAAATCAATCCACAAAAAATGATGATCAAAGGCGGCGGTGCGGCACTGACTCGCGAAAAAATTGTGGCCGCTTTAGCGAAAAAATTTATTTGTATCGTGGACTCTAGTAAACAAGTGGATGTGTTAGGTAGCACATTCCCATTGCCAGTAGAAGTGATTCCTATGGCACGTTCACAAGTTGGTCGTAAATTAGTTTCTCTTGGTGGCGCCCCAGAATATCGTGAAGGCGTGGTGACTGATAACGGCAACGTGATTTTAGATGTACATAACTTCGCTATTTTAAATCCAGTGGAAATGGAAAAAGAATTGAATAATGTCGCAGGTGTAGTAACAAATGGTATTTTTGCCTTACGTGGGGCGGATATTGTGATTGTTGGTACACCAGACGGCGCAAAAATTATTGATTAATAAAAATAAGGAAGCAAACATGACAAACAAAGTCTCACTCGACAAATCAAAAATTAAATTTGTGCTATTAGAAGGCGTGCACCAAAGTGCATTAGATACCTTGCATGCGGCAGGCTACACCAATATCGATTTTTACAAAAAAGCCTTAGATGGTAATGAGCTAAAAGATGCGATTAAAGATGCGCATTTTATTGGCTTACGTTCACGCACCCAATTAACCGCTGAAATGATTGAAGCTGCGCCTAAGCTGATTGCTATTGGTTGTTTCTGTATCGGTACCAACCAAGTGGATCTTAATGCAGCCCAAATGCGTGGGATTCCGGTATTTAATGCACCGTTCTCTAATACACGTTCTGTGGCTGAACTAGTGTTGGGTGAGATTTTGCTCTTAATGCGCAATATTCCTCAAGCGAATGCAGATGTGCATCGTGGTTTATGGAATAAATCTGCCGTGGGTTCTCATGAAGTGCGTGGAAAAAAATTAGGTATCGTGGGTTACGGCCATATCGGTTCGCAATTAAGTATTATTGCGGAATCTCTAGGGATGGAAGTATATTTCTACGATATTGAAAATAAATTGCCATTGGGTAATGCAAAACAATTGCACACACTTGAAGAGTTATTGGGGTCTTGTGATGTGATCTCACTTCATGTACCTGATTTACCTTCAACCCGTAATTTAATGAGTGCGGAACGTATTGCACAATTAAAACAAGATTCTATTTTGATCAATGCGGCACGTGGTACGGTAGTGGATATTGATGCTTTAGCAGCTGCGCTTGAACAAGGTAAAGTTCGTGGTGCGGCGATTGACGTATTCCCTGTTGAACCTGCTTCAATCAATGAAGAGTTTGTTTCTCCACTACGCAAATTTGATAATGTGATTTTAACTCCGCATATCGGTGGTTCAACCGCAGAAGCACAAGAAAACATTGGTTTTGAAGTAGCAGGTAAATTCGTGAAATACTCGGATAATGGTTCAACCCTTTCTTCTGTAAATTTCCCAGAGGTTTCTTTGCCAGAACACGTCAGTGCAAAACGTTTACTTCATATTCACGAAAATCGTCCAGGTGTCTTAAACAAACTGAACCAAATTTTCGTCGAAGCCAATATCAATATTGCAGCGCAATATTTGCAAACCGATCCGAAAATTGGTTATGTTGTGGTAGATGTTGAAACAGATGATGCATCACCATTGTTAGCCAAACTCCGTGAGATTGAAGGCACAATCAAAGCACGTGTGTTGTATTAATGTGAAAAATTAAGCAAAAATTGACCGCACTTTGT
>ERZ772999.1201-NODE-1201-length-15293-cov-8.881809_pt1 | contig 15293 bp, 10 predicted proteins | sample MGYA00511467_ERZ772999 | MGnify/ENA primary metagenome ERZ772999 (study PRJEB29015, sample SAMEA2738064) | human oral metagenome | biome: human oral; feature: human-associated habitat; material: saliva | place: China | collected 2218 ... | reverse complement strand
GAATATCGTTTAGACTTAGCCTCACCAACAGATTGGCTCACCTTACGGAATAATGCACGTTGCGATTGAATTAACTCGGCAGCTGTTGCTGTAGCGGAACCAAGTGCTAAATACAATTTAGTACCAAATACGGTTAAGAACCATTCGTTAATGGATTTCTCCATAGATTCAATAGCAGTACAAATTTTTGTTGTATTAGGAGCCAATACATAAAAATGACCGCCCCCATTGTAAATAAGGTTAGCTCGAGTTAACTGCAATGCATCTAATAACTCATCTACGATTTGTTCCATCAAAATTTCTAAATAAAATGAGCGACCACGTAATGATTTCAATGCACCTTTAGACGGAATCGTATAGATAAAATTCTGAATACCAGAAATATCTCCAGATATTAATCGAAACGCTGACATTTCACGGAACTTTTTATAATTCTGATAACAGTATTCTTTATAATCAGTAATACCTTGTTCCTCAAAATAATGCACCATACTATGTGCCACTGCGGCTGTTATCTTTGAATGCATATACAAAGAGATATCATTAGCTTGATCTGTTGCCGTACTAGATGGCATATAGGACACAGTGTCCTCATAAATTCTCAACAACTCATTAACAGACATCTTATCTATTGGTTGCTGCTGAAAGTTCTGTACTAATACATCATATAGTGCCTTATATTTATCACTTGATGCACGTATCGTTTTATCATTTTCAGGATAATTAAAGTGGTCCGACACATCAATGCCACGTAGATAATACTGTAAGGGTTGAGTACTAGTTTTACCGCCAAATACACGGAAGATTGATTGAAGCGGTAACTCTTTATCAAACTTCTGCATAGAGGTATTTTCACCTTCCTCAAGATCTCGACGATCTACAGCTGCAGCAATATTATCCGCTTCGTACACAATGTATGCATAATCATCATTTTTTAGTTGAGCTGTACTAAGCTCTTTCCCGTGATGATACTTCAAACAATGAGTAATACTTTGCTTTAAGCCCATATCGGAAAAATAGGGCTCAATGAAAGCAGCGTCGCGCTTAGAATGTGCATCGGTTCCCTGATTAGCTCGATACACGACTTTGCCGATATCATGAAGCAATGCACCCTTTACCAGTGCATCCCATTTACCCATCACATCGCCTCCAAACTCTACTTAAGAAATAAAAAACCTGTCGCCTTCATTATATATTCATTTCTGATTAAAACCAATAAAAAAACCATCCAATTTATACAAAAAAGCCAGTATATTCACTAAAAAGAATATACTGGCTATATTTTTGTACTTATATGAGTTTTTGACATAAGAACCGGCCCCGTAAGGGGATTATTTAATTTAACAATCAAGAACGTGCAAGAGCATTACAGAAAGCTGCTGATTACAGTTTCCGTCCCCTAATGGGGATCATTTAATTTAACGTGTAGCGGCTGACATTACCTATGACGGCATAGACGTTGATTAGTTTCCGTCCCCATCAGGGGATCATTTAATTTAACTGGATGAATTTGTTAAGACTAAGGTTAATATGCTTGAAGAAAGGTTTCCGTCCCCTTATAGGGATCATTTGATTTAACACGAAGAAAACGAACTATATACTCAAGATAAATTTGTAAACTTGTTTCCGCCCCCTAATGGGGATTATTTAATTTAACAACATTAAAACATATGATGATTTAGTTAAAGCGATTGAAGATGGTTTCCGTCCCCTAATGAGGATCATTTAATTTAACGAAAAACATCCATTTAAAGTATAACATATCGTTAACCCGAAGTTACCGTCCCCATTAGGGGATTATTTAATTTAACTATCTCGTCCAGCGAAACATATCAAACAAGTGGACGACTACTGGTTTCCGTCCCCTAATGGGGATCATTTAATTTAACAAGCAACAACGAGAAAGCATTGAACTCAATAGAAGCATCCAAGTTTCCGTCCCCATTTGGGGATCATTTAATTTAACGCTCGAGAATACAATCGACAGTCAATTGAATACAATCACAGAGGTTTCCGTCCCCATCAGGGGATCATTAAATTTAACTGGCAACGGCTAATAATAATATTGAGGACTTATTAGGATGTTCGTTTCCGTCCCCTGATGGGGATCATTTAATTTAACGACAAATTAGAGGCTTTAACAAAGCAATGTGCCAAAGCAATTTGGTTTCCGTCCCCATTAGGGAATCATTTAATTTAACACAACGAATCATTGATCATACGCACTACGGACTGTTACGTTTCCGTCCCCATTTGGGGATTATTTAATTTAACAAGATAAAGTAGTTAATGAATATGGTGGTACCTGTGAACCGATTGAGTTTCCGTCCCCTAATGGGGATCATTTAATTTAACGCAAAATCAAAGAATGTCGTAAAGCAGATAGAATGGCAAGAATGTTTCCGTCCCCTAATGGGGATCATTTAATTTAACAAATCGACAAGGTGGCAAATGAAAGCAAAGCTGAACCATTAACGTTTCCGTCCCCTAATGGGGATCATTTAATTTAACCAGAAAATTAGGCAAGAATGATGAGCCTACATCGTTACAAATGTTTCCGTCCCCTAATGGGGATCATTTAATTTAACTCTATATAAAAACGATAAAGTTAATTTTCGTATTATACCATAGTTTCCGTCCCCTAATGGGGATCATTTAATTTAACATTATGGGTTGTTTGTCGCTAGGTCGTTTACCAAAGGAGGAAATAGTTTCCGTCCCCTAATGGGGATTATTTAATTTAACAAAAGGGAATAATTATATTATTCCTACCGCCAACACTAAGGGGTTTCCGTCCCCATCAGGGGATTATTTAATTTAACAATATTATCGCAGTAGTAGCTATCCTTTTATCTATTATTGGGTTTCCGTCCCCATCAGGGGATTATTTAATTTAACGAATTCATGCTACCAGAGCATACCGACCTGAAGTATTAATTGGTTTCCGTCCCCATCAGGGGATTATTTAATTTAACATAATGGCTAAAAAAATTATGTTGCAAATGCCTGATGGGCGTGTTTCCGTCCCCATCAGGGGATTATTTAATTTAACTTTATTCAAAACTGGCTTCAACTATGAACCAATCGTGAAAGGTTTCCGTCCCCATCAGGGGATTATTTAATTTAACCCTAATACCATAGCTATTGCGTTAGGCTATTACGTCAAGTTTCCGTCCCCATCAGGGGATTATTTAATTTAACTATCAAAAGTATTATTTTTATTAGTATTTTTCGGAGGTACAGTTTCCGTCCCCATCAGGGGATTATTTAATTTAACCCTGTCTTTGAAACAACAGATATTTACTGGTTCTAAAATGCCAAAAACGGCGGAGATCGTAAATCTACCCCAAAAGGCACTTTAGCGAGCTAAAATAATGCCGTTTAACCGTGCCACTATAACAACGGCGCAGATTTAGTTTTCTAAGAGTTAAATCTAGGTCTATTATAGCACATCACTAGCATTAATGAAAAATATATGAAAATAGAGCCACCTTATATAAGGTAGCTCTATTGAGGTTCAATATTTAACTTGTTTTTAATAATTCATCTGCTCCCGCAGTTTCTTCTTTTTCTTATACTCCTATCCTCCTTTTCCAAATTTCTCTCCACCCTCCTACTTTTACTTTCACCGTCCAACGAATTATCTCGTTAGGTCTCTCCAGGCGATAAATAGTTCGGCCACGACTTGAGGGTTTTGGCTGAGTTTGATGCGGGCTAGCATTTTTCGCACATAGTTGCAGTGTTCTAGCATCGCTTCATTCAGTTTGTGTTTGACATGACGCGGGGATTGGTACACCAAGATCGGTGCAAAGTCCGCCACATGAATATAGCTCGTATCCGGTTCCGGACCTTCCGTAACGATATATTCATAGGGTATAGCCACGTTAAAGAGGCCGTACACCACGTCCTTGCCGATAGGGCGGCGACATTTAATATGCGCAAAGGTTAGATGCGGACCATAGGTCTTAGGCGCGGTATAGCTGCTGCGTCGACCATCGCTGGTCATGATGTAGTTGGGTCTCAACCCTTCCTGCATCGCCAGCTCTCGCGTAATCGTTCGCATCGGCAGATGGACCATTTCTTCGCGTCCATCCACAAAATAACACTTCGTACTGTCCCCACCACTAGGTTGATAGGTAGGAATAAAACAAACAATGTGATTCTTTGGATTCGTGTAGATCAAATCCAAATCTTCTCCCTTAGATAGCCGAGTGGCCATCAAATCTGTTGGTTTATCATCTATTGCCATGGAATCCTCTCCAATCTGATCAGGAACATTCCTTTCAACAATACAATGAACACGTGTTCTGTAAAAGCAGATTAGCATGCTTTAATCTGCTGCTGATTTAATTGTATATCAGCCTGTATAATTTGTAAATATATATACAAAACTATAGAAATTTACGTATAATTAAAGACTTTATGATCTTGTAAAAGTTAACTATACCTTGATGTGTCATTATTTTCTCATTTAAATTGAGAATTGCATATTTTATGTATATTTGTTAATCGAGATTAAAAGAAATATGCAATATATAGAATATAAATAAGAAATTAAATTATAATAACTAATGCACACGTACGTCTTTAAAGTCCGAACTCAAATACCTGCGCAGCTTTCGAATGGCTCGTTCGTGACGCCGTTGGATGGCTTGGCGGCTGCAGTTCAACTCTTCACTAACCGATACCAAGCTTTGACACTCACCATAGACACGGCGCAGTAGGTCCCGTTGATCAGGAGATAGTCTGCCTAAAGCCCACACTAGACGAGCTCGCAGTCTATGCTCTTCATCGGCACTCATCACCATATCCGCCACATTCTCGCCAGATGCGAAGATATCCATACCAAAGGCGACTTCTCCATCATCGGTAGTGCGATCTGGGATGTGAATTTCACGGCGATAACGCAATCGCTCCCGCTTCCAGTACCTCATGTAACCGTACATAACTCCAGCTTTCACAAAGCCTGGGAACGGTACGGGCCCTTCCAAATCAAAGCTATAAATCGATTCTATGAGGATCGCCCATAGATAGCTTTCTACGTCCTCGCGGAACTCGCGGTTTCCCATGCGATTCGTATAGTGCAAGATGAGCGGTCGATACCTGCGACAGAGCTCGATTTGTGCCGCATCATGACGAAGCTCATCAACGGACCACGGTTGATACCCTACCGTCTGAATCCTCATATTTGGCTTTTGACAAATGGACACGAGACTCTTGTCCGACAAGGACGATAAGACCTGATGACCACAGACGAGGGTCTGTAGTTTCAATTTCTCTGGAATACTTCGGCTAGACTCATCAGCTTTCGATAATAAAGAATGAGATGGTAATGCCTGTGTTTCTAATTTTTTTGACTGATAGTTGTCATGTTGTAAGTTTGCAGTTTTAATACATGTTTTTTGTACTAAAGGTTCTTCGTTGGTATATAACATAAATCCCCTTTCCTGCCATGGCATAGCGCTTATGTACACAATACCGCGGAAAGAGTTTTTTGACAAATCGGCAATTCCTTAGAATTTCCCTATATTCTGTTATAGTTGAGCCTTAATTTCTATCCATAGTACACCATAAGTATGAGATTTAAAGGGTAATTGCTGAAAATATATTATTACTAAAAATGACACCACATACACAATGTGGTGTCATTTTTTAGAGGAAATATATACTATCATTGGGTAATAGTATTCAATCTGAAATTGTCTGATTAAATCGCAATACACGCGGCTTGGACAAAGTCGTTTAGCTGCGGTTTTACATGATTATAATATACATCAGCGCCATAACCGCGTACGATATCACCCCAGTATTTATATACATAGCGGTACCAGAAATGGAACATACTGTTCGTAAAATGGTAATCCGCATACTTCGCGTTCCCACGACTACTTGCCTGAATGCGACCCACAAGCCCCATCGACATAAGATCGTTCAAACGGGATGTAAAGGTGCCACTTTTAATTTGGCTTTCTTGTAAAAGCTCCACGTAGTACGGTCTTTCCAATCTAGCAAGACCCGTTAAAATGGCATTGGCACCGGTTATATTTTTCATATCTCGATGCAAGATATACTGTGTTTCTTCAAAGAGAGCTCCCGTTACTGAGAAGAACAAATTAATAATATTCGTATCGATGCTTTCACCATTATCAAAGTATTGTACATAGGCAGGCAAACCACCTGTTACAGCAAAGACGGTGCGCAAATCATCCTTTGCATAGTGAAGGCCCAAGGATTTCATATCAACCAAGGAAAATGGTTTCACCTCGAGATATTCGGACACGAAAGGTCCGATAAGGCTGCGATTGCCAATGATGCGGCCATCGAGCTGTTCCATGCCATTCGCCATCAAAATGATGTTTAAACGGCTCGTATCTTTATAGGTATCTAATAAATCACGCAAGTGAATGGGAAACTGAGGAACTGCTTCCACCAAGAATGGATAATCATCAATCACCACAGTCTGAGGTATTTTCACACTGCTTTCAAAAAGTCTTACAAAGGCCTCATGCAAGGTCTCTACAGGCTCAAACTTATCTTGAGCATCAGCAGGAACAAAACGTGCCTCAAGAGCTCTATTTATATCAGCCACATGGACTGATTCATTAGCCATGCGCCCCGCTAAGTATACCGCCTTATGACGGCGTACAAGTTGCGAAGCCACATAGGATTTACCACTGCGATGAGGACCATATACAACACATAAACTCATTTGGCCCAATGCAATACGGGACTGGATACTCTCTATAATCTCAGCACGTCCCACAAAATTCATATACTCACCTCCAACTATTTACGAAAATTATTATATCATAATTTTAAATCATTATTAAAATTTTTTTCATATCATTAACATAGCTTTTTTTTATGTTAATTTTTTTACCCATCAAATCAGAGCTTTCATGTGATACGTATTGCCTTACTATCATAAAAGGCCTTATGATTACTTTATTCTCATATACGTTTGATATCAACATATCATATAAAACATAGTTATATAAGTTATATATGATAAGCCATATATTTTAATCTATATATTTTAAAAATGACGTGCTTACCAAAAGGTATAGCACGTCATTTGCATGTAAAGTATATTAAATTGTTACTGAATGTTCTTATACTAAGCTTCTTAATAGTAAATATCTAATTCGTAAATTTCTGATTACATAATCTGATATATCTACATATTTTATGGTTCAATTTGAGTTTGCATTTTCATCAATAAAATGCGCTTAACTGATTCGTTGAGGCGCTCGGTCGTAATCGTTCCATCCGCCACCGCCTGGGTCAGCGCACGATGGACTTCATCGATATGAATCGTATCCGCATCAACAAGGATGAGATCACTGCCCGCCAAGATAGAGGCCACAGCGTAATCGCCTATCTTTTGATTGGATTGCAACGCACCCACATCGATACGGTCTGTCATAACGATACCTTTATAGCCAAGCTCCTTGCGAAGCCAACCATCAATAATCGCCTTAGAGGAGCTCGCCAAATTCTCGTTATCGATAGCGGGAATTTGAATATGGCTCATCACGAGCATATAGCTATTCGCCGTCGTCTGTGCAATGAGACGTTTAAAGACGGCTACATCATTATTGCTGAGATACGCTTTCGCCTCATTAGCAGATCCAAAGGACGCATCCCCTAAGGTCACCGCCGGAAAGTAGTTATAAGCGGACCACATATGATTAATTTGGTAACGCTCCACCATGGCAAGGTTTATATGGCCTGCCCACGTGGGATCGGATGTATAGGACATATTAGGTACACCAAGATTAGCATTAGGCCCAATAACTAGGTTAAAACCCATATCCCGCATTTCAATAGCAGATCGCGTGGCCAAGTTGATGATACGATCCATAGGCAATTGCCCCCACCGATTGGGCTTCGGCAACCGCAAGAAACTTTCATTCCCATGCAAAATACGATCACGATGTACCCCGATATAGGGTGTCACCATGCTAGAGGTTATCGCCGTTTGCATAATATCGCTGGTGAAAGTTTTCACTTGGTTCTTATTAATAAGATTTTCATTCGTTAGCATAACGCCACTAACACGGTATTTTCGGATCACATCCTTTTGGGATTGTCCTATCGTACTGCCATGAAGGCTGATCATCATCAGCTGCCCCACCTTATCCTCTTGAGACATGGCCGCAATCCAAGTGTCCACCTTTTCAGACACCGGTTTGTTGGACTCCATGACGGCACGGTACGATACGGTTCGTACCGGTTCTTGTTCTGCCTGACTCTCATGTTGGCATCCAGTTGTACCAACGACAGCAACTAGTAAGGCAAGGCCACTCAGGACCCGCCGAAAAAACTGGTTCATCTCTCCTAAAAGCTCCTTAATGCTTACGCAATATTATGAATATTATGGGCTTTTTATGTTGCTCTCCCAATGCAACACCCATAATTCCCCCCTTTGATCCGTACAGTATATTTTTATATTATACACTAAATGATTCATCTTTTCCTCATAATAAAATAATTTTTTCATACTGAATTATTATAATAAAGTTATACAGTAAAAATATGTGAATTTTGAATAATTATATAAAAAATCCTACGAATCGTTTAAAAAGTGACCGCACTGTAACAAAGGCTACGTGAGTATCAAGTCACTCATGACCCGTAGGATTTTCTATGTTATGTTGTTATACCCTAAATGGCTAACTTTACAATGAGTGTATAAGCATTTGATTGCTTAGTCTGCCATTTAAGTAATCGGCTATCATTAACCTTTAAATTTAGGGGATGTTGGACATGTTTCAGGTGTTACGTCTTTACGAGTACCAAGAACCGCGCTACGGTCTGTGTAGTGTGTGTGTAAAAGTTCGTGTGCCTTGTGACCCAATGGTTCGCCTAAGAAATCTTTGTACAATGTTTGGATTTCTTCATTTTCATAGGACGCAACCCATTTATAGTTTTCGTCAGCTTCGTAAAGGCCGCCGATACGAGCTTCCTTAGTTTTAACCGCTTGAGGCAATTTAGTACGCGGTTGGCCACCGCCACCGATACAGCCACCTGGGCACGCCATAACTTCAATGAAGTCATAATGTTTACCGTTTTCTTTCAAAGCATTCAAAAAGTCACGTGTGTTTTTACCACCGTGAACAACGGCAACCGACAATGTTACATCATCACCCAATTGAACCGTCGCCTCTTTTACGCCTTCCATACCGCGAACGTCCTCGAGGTGAGTCAACGCATATGGAGGTGGCTCTTTATCAGTGATGAGCTTGTAAGCCGTACGCATCGCTGCTTCCATAACACCACCTGTGTTACCGAAGATGATGGATGCACCAGTTTCCATACCGATTAAATCATCAAATTTAGAATCTTCAATGGCATTGAAGTCGAGGTTTTCCTCTTGGATCCAACGGATGAACTCACGAGTTGTGATGGAAATATCTGTATCCATGCCAAGGGAGTCATCATTATGATACCGAGCCGCTGCATTTTCTTCTTCTCGTTTTGTTTCTGCTTTTTTAGCAGTACAAGGGTTTACAGATACGGACACAATGTTGCGAGGATCGATGCCTTTTTTCTCTGCAAAGTATGTTTTAATCATAGCCGCTTCCATAGCGATACAAGAACGCGTGGAAGACAAATTAGGAATCAATTCAGGGAAGTAGATTTCCGCAAAACGTACCCACGCTGGGCAGCAGCTTGTAAACTGAGGAATTTGTCCGCCATTTTTAAGGCGTTCTACAAGCTCGGATGCTTCCTCCATAATGGTTAAGTCCGCACCAAAGTTAGTATCTACTACATAGTCTGCACCAAGTGCACGCAGGGCGCCGACCATTTTACCTTCCAAGAATGTGCCTGGTTCATAACCGAAGCCTTCACCAATTGCTACACGAACAGCAGGAGCCGTTTGAATTACAACGATTTTTTCAGGATCAGCAAGGGCTGCTTTTACCTTTTCAAGCTCGGATTTAGCATGCATAGAGTCGAATGGGCATGCTGCCGCACATTGACCGCAATGGATACATACAGGCACATCGCCGTTTGCATCAAGGTCGTAGTAATCAAGTACGCTCATTACATCCGCACAAGCGCGACGGCATAACGTACAGTTTTTACACTTGGAAATGTCGTGATAAATGGATGGATTGTCTAGTGCAATCGGCACGCGTTTATCGATAAATTCGTATTGAGACATGAGGACCTCCTCTAACAAACTATAACTACCAAACCTATTGGGGCGAAATATGCTAAACTACGGAGCACTGCGCCCAAGCCATACTTCTGCATCTTACCTATAGTATACGCTATAGTGAAAGTTTATACTATGTAGAATTGTTACACTTTTGCACAAAATCTCCAAAAAAGTGTAATATAAATCACATTTTACCACGAATAGCTAAATAATTCACCTATTTTAAAGGAATTAAAAGCCCGTGAACAGAAACTAATTCCATATAACACAACATATTTTAGGTAAACATAATATATTCTAATGAAAATATAAAAACGCACGTCCTCTGTGAGAACGTGCGCGAGTGAAGCTTTCACAAAAATAATCAGTCTAAACGAGACATGACTGTTCAACAGTGTACTACGGCTAAGCCCTATGCTCGTCTATACGATTAGATTATTTACCGCCCCAAATAAGTTGGAATACAGCGTACGCAGGCGTACCTGGCTCAACTTTACGGCTATCTTTATTAACTTGTTCCTCTTTCACAACATAACCTTGTGGGTTATAAAGAGTCACCTTAAGATCTTTAACTTCCCGTTTTTTGTGATTGAACTCTTCAGTCACGATGTAGTGGTAACCTTCGTAGTCCATAGCTTTAATGTCCATTACCGCTTTTTTATCGTCTTTTTTAACAGAATCATTGTCGATAGACCAAGTAACACCATTGCTATCAGTGCCTACTGTATACCAATTAGCCGCATCAACACTACCAATACCGCCGATTAATAATGCGCCTGCTGCCAAAACAGCTGCCAATGTTTTTTTCATAATAATACCTCTCAAAGAAAATACAAAAATATACAAATTAGTATATAAGGGAAAACTAAATGTTATATGAAAACTATCTCTATCAACCCACAACATGGTAATTCATCTTCTCTTAATTTCGAAAGAAGCGATAGAAATTTGGCATAAGTTGAGTAACTAACTCTGTCGGTTCATATAAAACAAACTTCTTCACTTTTCTTGCTTTCAATAACTTTGCATCTTTTAAAATTTGTAAGTGTCTCGATACACTTGAATCAGTCATTAATAAAATTTGTGCTAAAGACTGCGTCGTACATGGTTTCTCCAAAATATAGTTCATAATTTGTAGCCGCACTGAATCACTCAAAGCTTTAAAAATAGTAACTAATTCCTCCGGCGTGGAGTTATAGTAACTTGGTTGCTCCATAATATCATAAGTAATAGCAATTCCTTGATTAAAAGGTTCAACAAACAGATGTGGCCAAATAAAATAGCTTGGTAACAACATAATAGAATCGCTATCCTTTAAATGAATCTCTTGGTCAAAAGGTTTAATAATGGATAAGGCATCTTTTTCCCAATGGATTCGATCAATTTGTAAATGATTAAACATCTCTATAAAACCTTTTTCCCTCAAAAATGAAGATTGCTTTTGTATTTCAATTAAAAGCTTTTGCTCAATTGATTTTTCTTTCCAAGTATCATCAAAAATTGATTTTCTATACCAATCAATAAAAGAAAAAAGTCTTCTGTAAACACTTGTAGCATTTCGTCTCAAATCTTTAAGCAATTGATCATTTTCATTTAAAGAAAAATCTTTCCACTCTAGTCCTTTAGCTAATGTTGGAATAAAGGCATTTTCTCTATCATCTACTATTCTCTCCAAATACTCAATTAATCGAATAGTTGAATAATTAGCAAGAAATTCCTTTAAATTTTGTATTTCCTCTTCAATCGTTGTCATATGAGAGCGAAAATTACAAAGCAAAATAGGAGAGACCCCAAGTTCATAAAAAAGTTGGAAATAATGAAGATTCTCATAAAATTCTTCAGTAAGTTTATCTTGTATCTCAATCACCCAGTCAATATTAGTTCCATGATGGCGAGGATTTAGAAGAACATGTAAACTTCTAAAAAGTTCATTTAGAGGGGAATACACAAATTGTATTCTTTGTATCAACGTTTCATTTGTTTTCAAAGCATAATCGCTAAACCGAATTCTAATAGCCATAAACATCCTCCTGAACGATTCGATATTTTTTGAATCGTTTGATTATAGACTTTAGACTTATTATATTATACTTAATAGTTTTAAAGAAAAGGAGAAATCTTTATGAATAAACAATTGCAAGATTTACTCATAACAATTGTTGCAGGTATGGGAATGTTATTATCCACTCTTGATACAGGAATTATCAATATAGCATTACCCTTTTTAAAAGAACAGTTTCAAACTTCAACTGATATTGCAGCCTTCACAATAACTGGTTATACTTTAGCTTTAGCTATCTCTATCCTACCTTTAGGCGTATTAAGCGATAAATTTGGAAAATTAAAAATTTCTTATTTAGGATTCATGCTTTTTGGTCTGAGTTCTCTATTTTGTGGCTTAATTAACAATATCAATTTATTGATTATTGGACGAATTTTTCAAGGCATAGGAGCCGCTGCTTTACAAGCTACTTCTGCCGCACTAATTACAACTTTAGTGTCTGAAAAACGTAAAAATAGCTCTATTGGTATTCTAGGAATTATGATTGGTCTAGGCCCCATCCTAGGGCCTTCTTTAGGCGGGATTATACTTTCTTTAAGTTTCTGGCAACTTATTTTTTTGATAAATATTCCTTTTGTAATTCTCGGAATTGCATGTAATAATTTTCTTCTCAATAAACTCTCCGAAAAAAACAACAAACGACAATTAGATATGCTTGGAATTACTATAAACACTCTCATGTTAGTTTCTCTCTTATTAGGATTATCTTTATTAAACAAATCACATCTATTTGTAATTGGTATAATCCTGATACTATCCAGCTTGTTGCTCGGAATTATATTTTACTATGTGGAACTTAATAACAAACACGCACTTATCGATATCAAAGGATTAAAAAATAATCCTCAAGTAATCTCTTACCTCTTTCAAACAGTTACTTTCGGTTTTGCCTCCGCAATGATCTTTTTACTTCCCCCCTTCATTTTTGAACAATCATATCATCTAGAAGTTGGGCAAACTGGATTTCTTGTTCTAGGAGCTCCTACAGGGCTGGTGCTTTTTTCAAGAATATCCAGTAAAATCAATAACGGCAATAAAAATAAGCTATTCAGCCATATTGGTCTAAGTATTATTCTCATATCCTTGATTTTTCTCTTACTAATCAATCCTAACTGGCCTTATCAACTCTTAACATTAGGATTATTCATCTACGGTATTGGTGGAGGATACTTTCAACCTGCTAATATTGCCAGTATTATGCAAGCCAGTCCTATGGAAATCCAAGGAAGTACAGGAGCTTTGCAGCGAATGCTGCAAAATGTTGCGATTTCAATCGGTTCAGCTGTTGGTGCAACTTGCTTAAATCTTTGGTCAAATGATTTATTATTAGCAACTCGAATTGGTTGGGGAATTACACTAATTCTGGTTATTATAAGCTTAAAAGAAGTAATTAAATTTTCCCATCATAATAGTTAATACAATCTAATCCAGAGGCTGTAATTAAAACTTAGTTTTAATTACAGCCTCTTTGTCATATCTATTCAATAACACACCTACCTAAAACAAAAGCACACTCACCTTGGAATATTCCCTCTGTATGGAAAAAATGAATCTGACACGATTTAATATGGATATTCGCCCTGTAAGAACACTAATAATATAGAAAGCCCCGAACTATTCTGAAAACGACTTAGGTCACTATGGAGGCTTTCAGGATAGTTCGGGGCTATTTATGTTCTGAGTATCTAAATAGACAAAGCGAATATCAGCTTCTATTAAATTGTTAGATTATTTTCCCCATAGGGCCTGCATAACTTCCGCTCCCATGGTATCCGGTTCAATTTTCGTAGGTTTTTGTGTTTCTTTACTGGATAGCAATGCTATACCAGCATTGCTATATACTGTTGTATCAAGTTCTGTCCATGTTTTTTCTTTGCGATCGATCCGTACTGTGTAGATATATGTAAAGCCTTCTACATTGTTAATTTTAACAAGTACTGTAGCCGCATCATCTGTTTTATATACAGAAGAGTTGTCAATAAACCATGCCGCATCGTCAGCATCAGCATCGATATAGTACCAGTCAGCAGCACTAGATTGACCAAAGCCACCTACAAAGAAAACTCCTGCTGCAAACATAGCAGCTAGCCATTTTTTCATTTTTAAACTCCCCAACACTAGAGGCGACCATCTTAGATGGTCGCCCATGGTTACTCAATAGTTAATATAGTGTTTTATATTATTCTACTTCTTCTTCGATTTCAGCGCCTGGAATAACAGCAATACTAGCTACCTTATCGCCTTCGTCGAGGTTTTGTGTTTTCACACCAGAAATAGCTTTGCCCTTCTTCACAGCGATGTCATTCATGTTGAAGCGGATGATTTTACCTTGCTCAGAAATAAGCATAACTTCATCATCATTATGAACAACCTCTACGGCCACTACGTCACCTGTTTTATTCGTAATCTTGAAGTTCTTAGATCCTTTACCACCGCGTTTTTGCAATGTATAAGCTTCCGCATCATTGCGTTTACCGAAACCTTCTTCAGAGATAGTAAACACTTGTGCTTCACTTTCATCAGTATTAAGAACACCAGCACCTACAACTACGTCGCCTGCATTCAATTTAATGCCACGCACACCGTGAGCCGCCCGTTTCATAAGGCGCACATCATGCTCGCTAAAGCGAATAGCGATACCCAACTTAGTACCAATCAAGATGTCTTGATTGCCAGTCGTTACGTTAACGGAAATCAAACGATCGCCTTCGTCGAGGTTAATCGCATTGAGGCCAGAACGACGGATATTACGGTATTCTTCAATAGCCGTACGTTTTACAACGCCAAATTCAGTGACCATAAATAAATTTACATCTTCATGGACACGTTCAAGGTCGATCATAGTCGTAACGGATTCACCTACCGCGAGTGGCAATACGTTAACCATAGCGGTACCGCGAGAGTTGCGGGAACCTGCTTCCGGCACTTCGTATGCCTTGAGGCGATATGCACGGCCTGTAGATGTGAAGAATAACAATGTATTATGGGTCCGCACATGCATAATTTGCGTTACATAATCGTCTTCCTTCGTCTTCATGCCGATAACGCCAGCGCCACCTTTAT
>ERZ772999.1200-NODE-1200-length-15298-cov-6.365742_pt1 | contig 15298 bp, 9 predicted proteins | sample MGYA00511467_ERZ772999 | MGnify/ENA primary metagenome ERZ772999 (study PRJEB29015, sample SAMEA2738064) | human oral metagenome | biome: human oral; feature: human-associated habitat; material: saliva | place: China | collected 2218 ... | reverse complement strand
GCCAACTCCAACTCCGGAACCAGCGCCAACGCCAACTCCAACTCCGGAACCAGCGCCAACGCCAACTCCAACTCCGGAACCAGCGCCAACGCCAACTCCAACTCCGACTCCGGAAAAACCTGATCAAGGTCAACAATCAACCAAGCAGTTACCAGAAACTGGTAAAAAAGATTCAACCTTTGCAGTCTTAGCAGGGTTGCTAGCAGCTGGTTTAGCATGGTTCACGCTTCGCAAGAAACAATAAATAAACTCACAGTCTATCAACTAAAATAAGCCCCCTCATTTGAGGGGTTTTTAAATTATTGTAATATTTATATATGTAGGGTTAAATTTAGCATTTATTAAAATAGCTTAGCTTTATTTTTTGTGTATTTTATGGTATACTATTTTTAATGTTAGATTCATTTTTGCATAAAACTTTACGCATTCCATATAGATTAAATATTACAAAAATGCGAAAGTCTCAAAACCCAAAAGCTGTGGTGATTTTTATTCATGGAATTGCGAGTGATGCTGGAATGTGGCAAAAAGCCGAAAGCGAAATTGAGGGCGAACTTGATATTTATGCGGTTGACCTAATTGGGCACGGAGAATCTCCTAAACCAAAATGGCCAGGTGTTCAACAACTTTCAATTCAGGCAAGAGCGGTTCGAAGAATGGCTTTTTTGATGAAAAAGTATAAAAAACCGCTTTTCTTAGTTGGGCATTCAATGGGATCTTTGGTAGCGGCAGAATTTTCGAAAAAGTATTCGAATGTAGTAGATGGAATTTTTCTACTTTCACCGCCAATTTATTCACCAGAAGAAGCGCGCGGCTCGATCCAAGAATTTATATTGAAACAAAGCTATAAAAGAATTGTCACGAAGCCAAAAGAATCAATTAAATTTATAAATGCAGTTATTGATACTGGTGCGGTTGATGTTGCTAAATTTGAATCTCAAGAGCAGTTTAGGCCGATTCGAAGAGCTTTAAAAGAAGCAATAATTGAACAAGATACTTTTGCGGTACTTTCAAAAACCAAAACGCCAACTAAAATTATTTATGGAGTCTTTGACCCCGTTGTGATTGGGCGAAATATTCGAAAACTTGGTAGGATTAATAAAAATATCACAACTTCAAGAGTTTTGAGTGCTCATGACCCGACGAGGTCAATGATTGAGCAGATTTCGAAAGGTATTGATAAAATTTTAAAGGAGAAATATGAGTAAAAAAGTTATTTTAACGGGCGACCGACCAACTGGGAAATTGCATATTGGCCATTATGTTGGCTCACTAAAAAAACGTGTAGAATTGCAGAATTCGGGCGAATATGAAACTTTTATTATGATTGCCGACACGCAAGCTTTAACTGATAATGCAAAAAATCCTGAAAAAGTTCGAAATAATGTTTTGCAAGTTGCTTTAGATTATTTATCAGCAGGAATCGACCCTTCGAAAACTACAATTTTTGTGCAAAGTCAAATTCCGCAACTGCCAGAACTTGCAATGTATTATGCAAATTTAGTTTCGATTTCTCGCCTTGAACGCAACCCTACTGTTAAAACTGAAATTAAGCAAAAAAACTTCGGCGAAGGTGTACCGAGTGGTTTTGTATTTTATCCAATTTCACAGGCGGCAGATATTACGGCCTTTAAAGCAACTCACGTGCCAGTTGGTGAAGATCAGCTACCGATGATTGAATTAACTCGCGAAATTTCTCGATCATTTAATCAAACATATCAAACAGATACGCTCGTTGAGCCAGAGGTTATTCTTTCGAAAGAAGGAGTTGAGCGCCGATTGCCGGGGATTAACGGAATGGATGCTAAAATGAGCAAAAGCTTAAATAACGGTATTTACCTGGCAGATTCTTTCGAAGAAATGCGTGCAAAGGTGATGAAAATGTATACCGACCCTGAACATATTCGGGTTGAAGACCCTGGAAAGATTGAAGGAAACGTAGTTTTTGCGTATCTTGATGTTTTTGCTGAAGATAAAGAGAAAATAGCTGAAATGAAAGCTCACTACCAAAAAGGTGGTTTGGGTGATGTTGCGGTTAAAAAATACTTGATTAAAGAGATGGACAAAGTTTTGAAGCCTATTCGTGAAAAACGAGGTAAACTAGAAAAAAATCCTGAGATGATTTATGAAATTCTTAGAAAAGGAAGCTTAAAAGCTGAAAAAATCGCAGCGCAAACCCTTAAAGAAGTTAAACAAGCAATGAAGATTGATTATTTTGGAGATAAAAATGGCAAAGTTTAATTCTGGTGATATTTTAAAAATTTTGCGAAAGTTTCAAATTGCAGGCGAAGAAAATGTTCCGCGAAATGTTGAAGAGCTAAAAAAGATTACCGCCGATGAATTTTCAGAAATTTTCACTTTTAAATTTAACAAACATAAGTTTTTTATCGTAGTTGATGGAATGGCTGAAGACGATGAATTTTACATTCAAGATCTTCTTCGAAAGCATTTTGGTGATATTGAAGGTGAATTAATTAAGAATCCGCTCGATTTAATGATGAGTTTTGCTTTACCGTTTGAAGGCAAAGATATTTATCTCTTTCGAAATATTGCTTCAAAAACAAGACTCGATGTTTATTTGGCTGAAAATTACCTAGAATTTTCGCGAGCAACGATTCAAAAATATATTAAAAATGGCTTTGTAAAAGTGAACGGAAAAATCGCAAAAAAACCAAAAGATGCAATTGAAAAAGGTGATAGAATTGAGTTCGAAATTCCAGAAAAAAATGCTGAAAAAATCAACTTTCCAATACTTTTCGAAGATGAAAATGTTATTGTAATAAATAAGCCTCGTGGAATTTTAACACATAGCAAAGGTGCTTTAAATGATGAATTTACCGTTGCAGATTTTTTTGAAAGTCGTGGCGCAAAATTTGGTAAAGGGACGAATCGTGTTGGGATCGTTCATAGACTTGACCGTGAAACTTCTGGCGTAATAATTGGCGCAAAAAATGATAAAACTGCTAAAAAGCTGCAAAAGCAATTTTCAGAACGGACAGCGAAAAAAAACTATGTGGCAATTGTTAAAGGTGTTTTGAATCCAAAAAAAGCTTTGATTGATCTACCTATCGCGAGAAATGGCTCAGCTCCGAGCACTTTCATGATTCATGCAAAAGGAAAGCCGGCCCAAACTAAATATGAAGTTCTTAAGGAAAATGAAAATTTTTCGTTAGTAAAACTTATGCCAAAAACTGGTCGAACGCATCAATTGCGTGTTCATTTAAGCTATCTAAACCACCCAATTTTAGGTGATAGGATTTATGATAAAAATATTTCGAAATCTGAAAGCGAAGATAGGATGTTTTTACATGCACAAAGTTTAGAGATTACAATTCCGCCCAAAAAAGGTGAGAAAGAATCGCAAAGAATGATTTTCGAAGCAGAAATTCCTGAAAATTTTGAGTTGTAAAAATGAAAGATTTTTTTGAAAATACAATTTTAAATTCACACGCAACGATCGTGGAGATTCCTCGTGGGTTCGGTTTTGAATTTGCTCTAAAAAAGTTAAAATTTTCGAAAGATATTCAAATAATTGAATTCAAGCCAACTATTCACGGTGCACAAAAAACTGAAATTATTAATGTTGAGGATATTGAATTTTTGCAACAAAAAGCAAATGTTAAAAGTGTAAAAAAACGTTGCTTTGTATTGACGAATGCTGAAAAGATGAATGAATCTGCGCAAAATAAATTTTTGAAGCTTTTTGAAGAACCAAATACAAATACTTCTTTTGTGCTTTTGACTGAAAATAAGAATGCCTTCGAAAAGACTATACTTTCACGAGCGCAAATTTTGCGGATTTTACCGATACCAGAAATTAAATCAATTAAAATGCTCAAAGAAATAAAATTAAGCGAAGAAGATAAAAAGAAGATCTTATTTATAGCGAATGGATTACCCGGTGAGATTGAGAAACTCTCTAGTAGTAAGAAATATTTTAATGAACAGATGGAGATTGCCGAGTTCGCAAAAAGATGGTTTTTGGGTTCACAATTAGAGAAAATCCTAATTACGAAAGATCTAAAACTTGAAAGAAATAATATTTTGAGGTTTTTAGAAATTTTGCTCAAAATGGTTGATCAAACTTTTGATCAAAACCCTAAAAAAAGAGCAATCACGACAAAAAAAATACTTAAAACTTATGATATAATCTTAAAAAATGGAAATATTAAACTGGCTCTTCTTGATTTGATTCTTAGTTGAAATTTGCTAAATCATCAGTTTCTGTGTTATAATAGTTCAGTATGTTAGTTTTAATTTTAATTATTATTCTTAGTACTTACGTTTTTCTAAAAAATCCCGAAAAAATAACAAAAAACGCCTTACCGGATAATTTTGCAAATAAAATCGATAAGCTGTGGCGTGTAGCTCAAGAAGCAATTATCGATAAAAAGTATTTACGGGCAGAGAAGGTTTTGCTAACAATATTGCGATTTGATGAACGAAATTCTACGGCTTATAACCGTTTAGGGATAATCTATGCAGGGCAAAAAAAGTTTAATGATGCGATTGAATGCTTTGAAATTGCTCAAAGCCTAGAAAGTAGCGCATCAAGCCTCCATAATGTTGGTTTGATCTATCTTGAAACCGAGAATTATCAAAAAGCCGCCTTAGCATTCGAACAGGCTTTAGAGATTGAAGATTCTGTACCAACTCGATATATCGCCTATGCTCGAGCTCTTGAAAAAATGGGAAAAGATAAATTGGCAATTTCGGCGCTAGAGAAAGCAATAGAACTCGATGAAAGACCTCAAACCTTACGAACTCTAGGATCGCTTTATCTTAAAGTTGAAAATATAGAAAAAGCAAAAGAAGTTAAAGAAAAGCTGGAGTTATTAAAGGATAATAGAAGGGCCATAAAACAAAATCGAATATCAAACGAATCTATTTCAACCAAAAAAATTGCAATGTAAAATCAGGTTTAAAGCCTGATTTTTATTTATTAGTATGCAATAAGGTTAGATGAAGATATTAATGATCTTTAAGCTTAAAGATTCTATATATCAATAAAAAAGAATGAGCACCAATTCGATGCTCATTCTTTATATTAATTTAATTTTTTCGAGTTTTGAAGTTTTTTGTTGTAAGGAATGTTAGTATCGCGCCAGAAATTAGAGCAATAATTGAGCTTGCATTTCTTGCAAAACCGGTATTTGGTACAGCAATCTTTGTAATATCTTCAAAGATATATGAAATTATTGTCTCATTTTCTACAACAAAGCCCTTTTGAGTGCCTTCAATCCTCTTGAGCTGGTAGATTCGGCCGTTGATCTCAATTCGGTTGGTTCCGACACTTTCGAAAGGTGTTCCAACTTGAGTACCTATCTTATGTAGAATATTCTCGTTCTGAATTGGGTTGCCTTTTTGATCTAGGAACTTTTCGATAACTGTACCACCTTTCTTTGGTGCGTATATATAAGTTACCGTTTGGTCGATATCTTTAGCTTTTCCGGATTCTGGAGCGGAATCTTTTGCGATTTTTTCAAAAACATAAGATAATCCATCTTTTGTGATTTCTTTTGGTGCTTTTGAGAAGTAAGGTGTTCCAACTTGAGTTTTAGCTTTTAGAATTTCTACCGTACCTTTAAGCTCTTTACCTGTTTGGTCGATAAATTTAGCTTCAACTTTTCCACCTTCCTTTGGTTTGTAATGAAAATCAAAGGATTGAGAATCAGACGAAATTTTACCGCTAACCGCTTTAGATTTATCTTCAAGAGTGTAAACTAACCCTTTTTTATCAGTAACTTCTTTTGGTGGGTTATAGCTAAATGTTGTTCCAATTTGTTTACCGTCTTCTTCAACTCTTGTTTTTTCTAGAACTGAATTATCTTTAGAGTTTAATAGACGAGCAATTACGCCTTTTCCGAGCTTTGGTGTGTATTGGTAAACTACTTCTTTTGTTCTAGCTTCAACACGGCCAGTCTTTGAACCGGATTTTATCTTTTCGAAAGTATAAACTAATCCCGTATCGCTTGTAATTTCAAGATCTGGCTCATCAGAATATTCAGTTCCAACAGGTGTATCGGTGGCTTTAACTACCTTTGTATTTTTGATAGTTTTGCCGTTTTGGTCAACATATTGGGCCAAAACCTGACCGCCTTTTTTAGCAACATATCCATAAATTATAGTTTGTTCTTGTTCTGAAACTTTGCCATTTTGAGGTGCTGAATTTTCAATCAAAGAGCTGTACACATAAGTTATTCCTTCATGAGTGATCTCTGGTTGAGGTGTGCTTGAGTATGGGGTCCCAACTTGAGTTCCATCTGGTGAAACAGTCTCAGTTTTAATTGTCTTGTTTGAATCAATGATTTTCGAAATAGCATTTACGCCTTTTCCAGCTTTTGGGGAATATTCAAAGATAACAGTTTGCGAGTCAGCTTTGACACGTCCGTTTTCCGGTGCAGAATTTGCTGAAATCTTATTATAAACATACTTCAGTCCATTTTGATTAATTTCTGGTTTTGAAGTTGCTGAATATTCAGTTCCAACCTGAGTTCCTGCTGGTTTTACGATTTCAACAGGGGAAATTTCTTGGTTTGTGCCAGCTTTCACAAATTTAGCTTCAACTTTTCCGCCTTCCTTTGGTTTATATTGGAAGATAACGGTTTGTGTTTTTTCTTTAACTGTGCCGTTCTCTGGGTCTGAACCATCTTTGAGTTTTTCGAAAATGTAAACTAAATTGTCTTTGGTGATCTCGGCTGGTTTTGTTGTGGTGTAGTTTTCGTTAATTAAAGCATTCTCTTTGATAACTTTTTTTGCTTCTATTTCATCACCGTTTTGGTTAACGAACTTAGCTTCGACAGATCCACGAGGTCTAAATACTCCAATATTTATAAAGAACTGCTTGCTTTGAGGATTATTAGTAAAGCTTAAGCTTCGAACAGTTGCATCTGTTGAATTTCCATCTACATGACTTGCTTTACTATTATTGGCAATAATAGTAGCGTAGCTCTTTTCTACAGTTTTTAAAGTTTCTTTTCGTGTAAATCTCACATGATACTTTGCAAAATCTTTAGTCTTGAAACTATAATGACCCTTACTGTCAGTTTTGGCTGATTGAACAGGAGTACTGTCGGTGTTTTTGAATAGTTCAACGGTGTAGTCTGGAAGAAGGGTATCGATATTTTCGTCAAAAACATTATTCTTATTGTTATCTTCGAAAGCGATACCTTCGATTGTTGTAGGATATTCAACTTTTGCCTCAACCGGGTCGGATTCAACCAAGTTTCCGCTTGCACTAATTGTTACTGCAACGCTGTTGTTTGCAATAGCGTTATCGGCAGCCTTTGGATCAATTTGAGCAGTGAAATCAAAATTCACAACAGTCTGAGCAGGCACAGAATAATTTGCTTTTTGCTCGATTTTAATCATTCGAACTTTAGACCAATCGGTGATTGCAGTTTTGTCAACAAAATTTTTATTCCAAGATTCGTTTTGGGTTGAACCTGGCTCATCTGTTGAATAGCTAATTTTAAAGCCTTCTTTTTCAGCGATTGCACCAGTTAGTTTAGTAGGAATCTGGCTTCCTCTATCTTCTTGAACACCTTGGTTGTTTTCAACGATTTTCTTGTCGTTTGCAGTTGGTAAAACTTCAAGTGTGCGTGAAGTTAGTAGCGGACGATCAGAAATATTAATAACTGAAATTCGATAATCAATTAAATCTGCCGGGTCAAGCTTTGAAACGCTATTTTCGAAATTTCCTTTATTATGCTTGCGAACATATTTTTTAATAGCAACTTGTTCTGGCTTTAAAACATTAAAAGTGGTTGAAGATCGAGCGATATTGGTTGAATTTGTGTTTCCATCTTCACCAAAGTCAAGATCATCATTTCCATCTCCGTAACGGAACTTATCGTTAGCATCCCACATTGTAATGAAATCTACCGTGTATTGATTGTTCGGTGTTGATTCTAAAACCTTGATACTGTTTGATATGAATTTATCAAATTCAGAGTTAGTTAAGGAATCTTTTCCTGTAATTCTAAGAAGTTTTTTTCCACTATTTTTATAGTTTTCTGTTAAAGAACAATTACCACTATCGATGCATTTTTTAGCTTCATCACCAAGCCCAAGATCATTTGAGAAGAGGAGGGCGTATGTTGGTTTTTTTAGAGGCTTATCTCCACTTCTACTGACCGTAAATGAAATACTTGATCCTATAGATGTCGAAATGTGTGAGTAGCTTCTAATATTATTTTGAACTTTTTGCCGCTGCCTCTCTAGAACTACAACATCTTCAGATTCTTTTTCTGGATTATTTTCTATTTTTAGAGATGCACTATTTTTAACTATATATTCTTGACCAGGTTGAATGGAGTCTTTAACCTTATCGATATCTAAAAACCTAGTTTCTACTGTGAAATTGAAATATGATTCTTTTCCGACTGCCGCAATATTAGTTGGAAGAGTGGCTCCTTCGGGGAATTTAATTTTAAAACCTTTCGTGCCGTATGGAAAATTAACATTTATGGAAGATTTACTAATTTCACCTACTTTTGTCTCTATATTTTTAGAATCTATAGCGTAAACGTCCAACTTTGGTATTTTTAAATCTTTAAAAATCGAATAACCATCAGAGCTGATGCTATAATATACTTTGTGTATATATTGATCTTTATTATTTAAAGAGTCTTTAATATAATTTATTGAGTAATTCTTGTTGCTGCCATCATTCAAGGCTTGAACTGTAATTTCCCATCCATAATTTATACCTTTAGTATAGTCGATGTTAGATATATCAAAGATATGCTTTTGTTTTGCTGATCCTGATCCATATATAGGGGTAGTGCGAAATGAACGTAAAGTATAAGGATAAGATTTTTTCTTAATTTTTACGTTACCTTCTGTTGGATAATTAAGAATTTTAGGTGTAAAATATTCTGTTCGAGCTGAATTAAGAGAGGTTCCGTCGGTATAATTTACGGTTGTGTCAAATTTAATTTCAGCCCGCTTGTTCAACACAGAAAGCGGCGTATTGGCTGCGTATCTTGTTTCAAGTTGCTTTGGGAAGTTGTAGTGAGCGAATTCACCCTGCGTTTGTTTATAGGTTGCGATTCTTGTATTTTCATCAAAGCTCCAACCTTCCTTAATTGATTCTGGTGAGGGTGATATATATTCAGGGAGAGTGACTTTATAAATAACTGATTCTACTTGTTTTCTACCAGTTGCACTATCTGTAGTACTATCTTTATTATTAATTCCAATTTCAGCATAGAAATTATTAATAATTGGGACGTTTTTGCCGTTAAAATAGAGCGGTTCGATATCTGTATTCTCTTTATTGGTATATCGGGCAATATAGACTCCATCTTCTAAGACTGCATGATTTATTATTTTAGGTTGATATTTAAGAGTGTTAAGAGTTTTACTTTGCCTACTCAAAAGAGCCCCATCTTTATCATAAAGCTCGTGTGTGATTTCTGGCTTATAGTTCTCAGGTGTTTCTGGGTCTTTAAATTTAAAGATATAATTAATTGAATTAATTGAACCAGCTTGCAAATTTGTGTAATTTCCGCGATAAATATAATAATCATTATCTGAAATAATACTATTCGAAGTGATCGCAGAGGCTGCCGTTACTTTTGGATCTCCGTTAAGGTATTTCTTTGGAATTTTAAGCAAGAAATAGGCATTATCGTATGATTTTGCCGAACCTTCGCTCGAAACCTCAACGCGTGAGTTCATAACGATTTTTTCGCCAGAATAAAATTCAGTCTTCTCGGACTTATCTTCTTTCTTTGCAATCATTTCCATAAATGTTTTAACATTATCGGCAAAGTCGCCATTTTGAGCGTTAGCAAGGTGTCTTAATGCACCGTATCCGCCCAAAGTAGTAGCAACTAAAATAGCCACTAAAACAGTGAGCTTCTTGAATTTTGCATTGCGAAAATCCAAGAAAGCTCTTCTAGCATTTCTTATACTTGTTCTCATTTTCCTCCTTAAATAAGTTTTATCAAGACAATTATATCACAAGCACAAGCGCAATAAAAGACCAATTTTTACATTTTCTTTTTAACAGTGAGCTAGTTCCTAAAGATATTGTTCAGCTTTCTGAGGGGCTATTTATTTTTAGATCTGCTTGATGCAATAAATAACTGAATGACCGACACAAGAATGATTACTGCGCAAACAAACCAAAATTGACTAATATTTGGCAAGTTGAATTCGAAAAAATCACGCAATATTGGAGTGCTGAAAATTACACCAGTAAAAATCAAAGTTCCAATAATATAAAGTGCTCTGCGGATTTTATTATTCTTTGAAGGCTTCGAACCAAGGAATATCTCGCTCAAAATTGTCGCAAAAACACCAAACCAAGCAGTAGTAATGACGACGGTTGCTAAAATTCCGTGCATTATAGGTCTGCTTGCAAAATCACCGCCGACTTTAATGTATAAACTAACATAAATGAATGAAATCGCTAAACCACTTAAAATTGCCACTGGCATGATTGAATAAAGCGTATCTCGCCAGAAGTTTTTTGGATTGATTTTAGCCTTAGGTATTGGTGGAAATAGTGTAGTTAAAACAGTCGGCATCGTCACTAAAATGAAATTCATATAGGTTATATGACGAGGCAAAAAAGGGTAGTTAACACCAGCTATCATTGTTGTAAAAAGAATAGTTACGCCAAGAATAATTTTGTGGAAGAAGAGAATCGCAATCATTTCAATTGAAAGCATGATTCGATTTCCAACCTTCACGCCACTAGGTAAGGAAGTGAATGAATTATCCATCAAAACCAGATCCGCAACACGGCGAGTTGCAGGAGCGCCATCAAACATGGAAATACCCAAATCTGATTTTTTTATCGCAAGGGCGTCATTTACACCATCGCCAATCATTCCTGTGTAAAGTTTATTTTTCTGAAAAACTTCGATAATTTTTTCTTTTTGTTCAGGCAGGACTCGTGCAAAAATTGTATTTTTAAGAACGGCCTTTTCGAAGTCTTTTTTCGAAAGATTAGCAAGTTCTGCGCCAGTTATGTATTTTTCAGCATTTTTAATTCCAGCTTCAAGGGCGATAAAACTCACAGTTCTTGGATTATCTCCGGAAATTACACGAATTGAAACGCCACGGTTTTGCAAAAAGTTGACGGTTTCTTGAACATTTGGGCGTAATGCATTCTTTAGCGTAATTATCGCGATTGGTTCAAGTTTTTCATTATTGAGAAGCTTTGAAATTTTACCAGATTTTTTAAATTTAGCCAAAAGCAAAACTCGCAATCCTTGAGATGCTAAATTATCAATTTTTTTCGAAATACTTTCAGATTTACTATCTTTTGAAAGATTTTTTAGAATAAATTCAGGAGCACCGAAAACGATAGATTCTTCTTTATCGTTGTTAAGAAAAGTCATTCCAGACAGCTTTCGCGAACTTGAAAAAGCCATGTAATCTGTAATTTTAAGATTTTCACTATCTTTAAATTCATTTAAAATAGCTTGAGCTGTGGCATTTTTCTCAGCAGATTCCGAGTTTAAAATATTTAGAATTTGAGCAATTTCTTCTTTCGAAAAGTCTTTATTGATAACTTCGCAAGAATTAAACTCAATTTCAGGAGAGGTTAATGTTCCGGTTTTATCTGTTGCAAGAACTTCGAGCAAAGCCATATCTTCTATTGCAGAAATTTTTTGTGGCAGAACTTTAGCTTGGAGCAACTTTAATGAACCGTAAGCGAAGAATAGCGAGCTCGCAAGCAACAGACCTTCAGGAACAACAACAACTGCAGCAGAAGTTATGGTTTTTAAAATTGTAGTCGGGTCTTCTTTAAAAATAAAGAAATAAACCAGGCAAATTACTATGGCTAGAGCGAGCGCAAACCAGCTTAATCTTGAAATTAATTTCGAAATTTTTTGTTGAATTGGTGTAAGTTTTGGTTTGTAGTTTTTGAGTTTTGCCGCCATTTGACCGGCTTCGGTATTTTCACCAACAGCTAAAACCTCAGCTTCAGCTTCACCCGAAACTACGATTGAACTCGAAAGAATTTTATCGCCAACATTTTTAGAAATAGCATCGCTTTCTCCTGTCAGAATTGATTCGTTAACTTCAAAAGAGTTTGACTTTGTAATTTTTGCATCTGCGGGAATTTCGTCGCCAGTTTTTATAAAAATCTTGTCGCCATTTTGAAGCTCGGTGAATAAAATTTCTTCAAGCTTTCCATCACGAAAAACCATTGCTCTGGGCGCACTCATTAATTCAATTTTTCGAAGGGTTAAATATGCACGAACCTCCTGAATTGTTCCAATAAAGGAATTTACTAGAATTACAAAAGAAATAAACCATGCATCACGAACCTCGCCAACAAGCAAAAGTCCGCCCGCAAGAATAAAAATTGCAATTGAAATTGGGGAAATAAAGTTTCGAAAAATGATTGTTTGAATGTGTTTCATAGTTTATATTATATCAGTTTTTTAAACAAGAAAAAACCCTCAAAATGAGGGGTATGAAAATTATTTTTTAACATTAAGACCGGCGATTAAACCATAGTATGCATGCGGGTCTTTATGTTTTTCAATAAATTTCCTATTTTCATGAATGATTCGAAGTTCTCGAATTAAAGATTTTGGCATTTGTCCTTTTTGAAAAAGTGTTTTGCGAGATTGCTCCTCTGAGCGAATTTTGGCAAGGATTTCACTTTTAGAAAGTTTTTCTTCTGAATTGAGAATAATATAGTTCGACAATTCATTTATAATACCCGAAGAATGAAAATAGCTATTTTTGAAAAGTTTAGCATTAAAGCCGGCCCTTGCAAGTGGCCTAGCGTTTATTTTTTGTGGAATCGCGCAAACTAAATAACCAATTTGCGAATCATTTTTAGCGTGTTCAACAACTTTCGAAAATAACTCAGTTAATTCATTGCTGTTAGCTTTAGGTGCAGTAGTGGCAGCATTCACAAAATCAGATATTGCGTAAATATTTACGACTTTTTTATCAGCTTGAATTTCTTTAAAAAATTCAAGCCCAACCGCTGTGGTCACTTCGCCATTCTTTCGAATGAAAAACCACTCTTTCTTACTATTAAATTCTTCTTGCGAATATGACCCGCGCGTGAGAATTTGCAAATTCAGGATTTGTTCTACGATTTTATTTTTGAGCTCGTCACTCTTAGAATCATATAGAACTTCGATATTATTAGTCTTAAATAATTTAAACATAAAAGTACCTCCAATGGACTAAATAGAATAATATTGTAACATTTTTAGAAGCGAGAGGCAAGAATAAGCTTTATTTTTATCATAAAATATGGTAAAATTTGGAAATAAATATTATGAGACTACTAAAAAACTTCAAACAATCTTGGGATTTTTTCTATAAAAACAAATATGGACTTTTAATTGGTGCTTCAGTTTTGCATTTTGCGATGTCGGTGATTGGGGTAAATTTACTTTTTTGGGTCTTTAAACTAATTTTATTGTTTTCGAACCAAGAAAATATAACCAAAGATAACTTTTATTTGATTTTTTCAAATCCATTGAGCTTGTTTTTATGTGTAATTTATATTTTGTTAGTTGCATTTTTAACCTTTGCAGAATTTTTTATTTTAATCAATTTTATTAATTCCAGAAGAGAAGGCTCAGCTTTTTCGATAAAAACTACTTTAGTAAAATCTTTCATGAAATTAAAAGGTTTAATAGGTTTTCAAGTCTTCTTTTTTATAGTTTATTTTATTTCGATGGTGCCTCTCGAAAATCTTGGTCTTTCGACCGCAATCACTGAACGACTTCGAATTCCTGCATTTATTACAGATGAAATTTCTAAAACACTAATAGGAGCTTTGCTGTATTTTATTTTAATTTTCGCGATTTTTTATATAAATTATCGCTTAATTTTTACTTTACCGCGCACAATTTTAAAAGATGAGCCGCTTTCGAAAAGTATTAAAGAAAGCTGGAAGACTACTAAAAAGAAGATGCCGCAAATTTTAATTCCAATTGGTATTTTCGAAATTATCTTTATGTTTGCAGGATTATTGCTCATGCTTATTATTACTGGAATTTTAGGGATTTTTAAACCTTTTCTGGGATTTTTACTTTCGAAGACAATTCTTCAAACAATGTTTGATGTGGTATTTTTTGCTTTTTCGGTTTTTACGAAAATTTCAATTGTAATTATTTTGCTAGATAATATTGAGCCTCAAAAATTGAAAACTATTGAAAACAAAAAAGAAAAAAGAAAGCGCTCAAGTGTTCTTATGCTTTTGATGATTTTATTTTTGATTGGTTCAACAGCCATTAATGGAATTCAGATTTATTATAGTAAAATTGATACGAAAATTCTTAAAATTGCGCATCGCGGTGATGTTCATGGCGGGGTTGAAAATTCGCTTGAGGCGCTTGAATCGGCTAAGAAAAAAGGCGCAGATTATGCCGAAATGGACATTCAGTTAACGCGAGATAATCATTTTGTGGTTATCCATGATTATAATTTGCGTCGATTAACAGGTCGAGACGCGCGCGTTCGAGATTTGGATTTAAATGAAATTAGAAAATTAACTATTTCTGAAAATGGTTTTGAGAGTAAAATTCCAACTTTTGAGGAATATGTAAAACAAGCAGAAAAATTAAAAATTAAGCTTTTGGTTGAATTAAAACCTAGTGGTGATGAGCCAGAAAATTTTGCCGAAATGTTTGTGAATAAATTTCGAAAACTTGGCGTGGAGCGAAAATTTAAAACGATGTCGCTTGATTTGAATTTAATGCGAAAAATTGAAAAAATCGCACCAGAAATTGAAACTGGCTTTGTGATTCCTTTGCAATTTGGGGATTTTGATGATTCTAAAATTGATTTTTATGTAATTGAAGATTTCTCCTATCGGCGGCATTTGGCTTTAAAAGCTCATAAAAAACACCGAAAAATTTTTGTTTGGACATTAAATACTAGAAGTGAAATTTCAAAATATCTACAGGAGCCAATCGATGGAATAATTTCTGATGAGCTTGAAATGATTAACGAAATTGAGAAAGAAGACCGTTCGAAAGAATCAATTTTTAAAACTTTTATACGAATTTTAAAGCTTAAAGTGTAACTATTATTTTATTATTTAAACTAATATAAATTTTATGAAAAAACTTATTTTGAAATATATTTTAAACAAAAAATCTAAAAAAGCTTGAAAAATAAGAATAATTATGATAAAATTACAAGGTTAATATTAAATGCGAGTGAAATTTGGGAGATTTTGCGCCTCATTTCGAAAGAAATGACCAGCACGAAGCAAACAAACACTCTTTAAATGAAAGGAAAAGTTCAATGAGTCGAATCGGAAAACTACCTATTGAGGTTCCGGCTGGTGTGACAA
>ERZ772999.1188-NODE-1188-length-15382-cov-3.368826_pt1 | contig 15382 bp, 10 predicted proteins | sample MGYA00511467_ERZ772999 | MGnify/ENA primary metagenome ERZ772999 (study PRJEB29015, sample SAMEA2738064) | human oral metagenome | biome: human oral; feature: human-associated habitat; material: saliva | place: China | collected 2218 ... | reverse complement strand
TGCACAAAGGAACCTTTGCATCGTTCTGTCTTTCCTCATTCAATGTGGCATCTACTGAGTTGCAAACAAGCATTATTGCTATAGAAAATGTAGTTCATAAGCCTATACGATTTATGTTCGTGCTAACGCTGATATCTAGTAATGCATTCTATTTGTTAGGCGGAATGCTCTTTAGAAAAACAGCTTGGCTGAAAACAACTCTGGCTGTAATAGTTATCTCAATTGCCCTTTTCAGTATGTTTGTTGGCTACGCCTACGTTGTTTATGGCTACACAAACTATGTGGTTTACATGCCAGAATGGATGCAAGACTCTTGGTTCAACATAACACTGCTGATAGTACAGACATGCGCTTGCTACTATTTTGCTTATAGAATATACTGCCGATTGCAGGCTATAAATACTCGCTGGCTAAATATATAAACAGTTATTGTTTGTGAGAAAGGGCTGCTTGCAGCCCACACTCACACTTCAGCAATCAACATAAAAAACAATTTAATTATGGATTTTAATAATAATAAAGCAATATACGAACAGATGGCAGATCGTATGTGCGACGAGATTATTGCTGGAAACTATAGGGCTGACGACCGCATACCATCGGTTCGAGAATATGCCATTATGCTGGAGGTGAACACCAACACAGCCGTAAAGGCATACGAACTGCTTGCTCGCGAAGATATAATATACAACAAACGAGGCTTAGGCTACTTCGTGGCACCCGATGCCCGCCCCCAGATACTGGCACAACGCAAAAAAGAATTTGTGAACGAACTGTTGCCAGAAGTGTTCAGGCAAATGTCGTTGTTAGGAATTGACATAAACGATGTGGAGAAAATGTGGAACGAACAACACACAGCGTAGAAAACACGTAGAAACTAACAAGAGAGCAGATTGGCAAACAAGCTAATCTGCTCTCTTATTTTGCAAATGTGGAACACTCTATTTCCAAACACCCCATTCGTAATTCCCCATTAAAAGCAAACGCCCCACGCCACTAACAAAACGCTGTAACACGTGTCGCAACATTTATATAGGCATTTCGTACAGTTTTTACTATAGCTTCGCTTCGTTTTCATTAGCGATAAATGGTAGTGTTTAACTTAAATAGATAGTTCTTTAAACTTAAATAGTAATCTATCTAAACTTAAATAACAATCTATTTAAGCTTAAATAATACAACAAGATGCTTATAAAAATATAACAGAACCATAGAGCAAATGCCATTTAACCATAGCGAAAAAACAAAAACACCCTGCACACACAATTCACAATACATACATTAGCAGCACCGCAATAAGCAGAAAACCATCTTTAAACACCATTCAAACCACGTAAAATAAGGCATATAGTTTGCCCATATAAGGTAAACCTGTTCGCAAACACACTTTTTGAGCCCTGAAAACTTGCTACATATAAAAAATATTTATAATATTGCAGTGAAATAGAAACATAACATAAATAACATTCAAACACATGAAAAAAAGAACACTAATAGCAGCTTGCTTGCTGGCTGCTATGTCTGCAGGCGCCCAAAGTCAGGTGTCTGGTATCGACAAGAAGAATATGGACTTGAGCGTAAAGCCGGGAACCGACTTCTATCAGTATGCAGCCGGCGGCTGGCTTAAAAGCCACCCATTAGACGCAGAACACACAAACAACGGTGCGTTTACCGACCTTTACGAGGAAAACCAAAAACGCATACAAGAGCTAATACTCGAATATGCAAGCAAACCACAAAAGCAAGGCACACTCGAACAAAAGATAGGCACGCTCTACAACATGCTAATGGATAGCGTACGTCTTAACCGCGAGGGCTGGGAACCACTGAAACCAACACTGGCACGCATTGCAGCAATTAAAACCAATAAAGAATATCAGCTAGTAACAGCCGAATTAGACCGCCGTGGCGAAAACACTATGATGTTCGGAGTGGGCGTTGGTGCCGATATGCGCAATGCATCAATGAACATTGTGTCTGTAGGGCAAGGCGGCTTAGGCTTAGGCACACGCGACTATTATTTGAACAACGACCCACAAACACTAAAAGTGCGTGAAGCCTACAAAACATATCTAAAGAACCTTTTCAAGATGGTAGGCAACGACGAAGCAACCGCAACAAAAAAGGTAGACGCTATAATGGCAATAGAAACGCGCATTGCAAAGGTTAGCTACTCAAAGGTTCAGCTTCGCGATATAGATAAGAACTATCACAAAATGAGCTATAACGACCTCGTGTTAAACTTTCCTGGCATAGACTGGGGTAACGTATTCTTGCAAATAGGTTTCCCTCCATTCGATGCAGTAGACGTTGGTCAGCCAGAACCAATACACGAAGTAGAAAAGATTTTAGCCGATACAAATTTAGACGACCTAAAAGCATACGCCGAAATAAAAGTTATATCAGGCGCAACAAGTCAGTTAAGCGACGCCTTCCGTGCAGAAAGCTTCAAGTTCAGCAGCGTGTTAAGCGGAGCACAACAAGACCGTCCACGCTGGAAACGTGCAGTAGCAACAGTATCTAACGTGTTTGGAGAAGCCATAGGAAAACTCTATGTAGAGAAATACTTCCCAGAAAGCAGCAAACAACGAATGATAGAACTTGTAAAGAACCTGCAAGAAGCACTGGCACAACGTATACAAGAAGCAACATGGATGAGCGCTGCAACCAAAGCACAAGCTAAGGATAAATTAGACAACTTTATTGTTAAGATTGGCTATCCCGACAAGTGGCGCGACTACAGCGGACTGCAAATAAACGACAAACTATCGCTCTACGCAAACATGCAGAACGTTAGCGAATTCTTCTTGCAAGACGAGCTAAACAGAAAGGTGAATAAACCAGTAGACAAAATGGAGTGGGGTATGACACCACAAACAATCAATGCATACTACAACCCAACTACAAACGAAATTTGTTTCCCTGCTGCTATACTTCAGCCTCCATTCTTCGACCCTAATGCAGACGATGCAGTGAACTATGGTGGTATAGGTGCTGTAATTGGACACGAAATGAGCCACGGATTCGACGATCAAGGCTCACAATTCGACAAAACAGGTAACCAACGCGATTGGTGGACTGCACAAGACAAGAAGAATTTCCAAGAACGCTCAAAAGTATTGGTAGACCACTTCAGCAAAGTAGAAGTAGTAAACGGCAAGAAAGTGAACGGTCAGCTAACATTGGGTGAGAACATTGGCGACAACGGTGGTTTGAATATAGCCTTCCGTGCTTTACAAAACAGTATGAAGACAAAGCCATTAAAGACACTCGATGGTTTCACACCAGAACAACGCTTCTTCCTATCATGGGCACGTGTGTGGGCAGGCAATGCACGACCAGAATATCTTGAATATCTCATCACTGTAGACCCACACTCACCAAATATGGCACGTGTAAACGCAGCTCTCCCAGAAATAGATGCGTGGTACGATGCATTCAAAATAAAGAAGGGCGATAAACTGTTTATACCAGCAAACAAACGTGCACACATCTGGTAAACACAGCAACAACAACGCTATAAGTAGCAGATGAGCTACTTAAAGCAATATAAAAAATTCCTACGAACTGAGGCAACACTCGTTCGTAGGTTTTTGCTTCTCAATAGTCTCATTAAGCAAAACCAGCACTATAGTATGGGTACCTATTCTTGCTACATTGCCAGTAACCACTCGTACAATTCAGTATAACAAGAAAAGCATAACCTTACAACGATACTAAAACGAGGAAAATAGTAGCTATATGCACACGAATGTAAAATATAATCGCTATCTTTGCACATATTAGACAGTATTCCACAGTTAAAACGAATAACAAACATATATGACACAAGACGAGAAAACAAAGATAGAAGAAGAAATTGTAGACGTATTGAAGACAGTTTACGACCCCGAAATACCAGTAAACATATACGACCTTGGTATGATTTACAAGATAGACCTGCACGATGACGGCACGTTGGACATGGACATGACTTTCACTTCGCCCTCTTGTCCGGCAGCCGACTATATTTTCGAAGACGTTAGAACAAAGGTAGAAGGCGTAAAGGGCGTAAAGACCGCCAACATAGAACTTGTGTTCGACCCCGTTTGGGACCAGAGCATGATGTCGGAGGAAGCACGTGTCGAATTAGGTTTCGACTAATTTAATCCATCACTAACCCTACTGTAACTATGAAGAATGTTTATTTCCTTTCCGATGCTCATCTTGGCTCACTGGCAATAGAGCATAGACGAACACAAGAACGCCGATTGGTTCGCTTCTTAGATAGTATAAAAAATAAGGCAGAGGCAATATATCTGTTAGGCGATATGTTCGATTTCTGGAACGAGTATAAATATGTAGTTCCAAAAGGCTTTACACGCTTCTTAGGGAAACTCTCCGAACTTACAGATATGGGTGTAGAGATACATTATTTTACGGGTAATCACGACCTTTGGACGTATGGCTATCTGGAAAAAGAATGTGGAGTGATTTTACATCGAGGAGACTTAACAACCGAAATACACGATAAAGTATTCTATTTGGCGCATGGTGATGGGCTTGGCGATCCAGACCCATTATTTAAAATTCTGCGACGAATATTCCATAACCCTTTCTGCCAACGTCTGTTGAATTTTCTGCACCCATGGTGGGGAATGCAATTAGGGTTGAAATGGGCTAAGAAAAGTCGCCTGAAACGGGTAGACGGCAAAGAGCTTCCGTTTCTTGGTGAAGAGAAGGAGTTTTTGGTGCAATACACCAAACACTATATGCAAACCCACAAAGATATAGATTACTATGTTTATGGACATAGACACATAAAGCTCGACCTACCTTTGGATAAGAAAACACGTATGTTTATTCTTGGCGATTGGATATGGCAGTTCACTTATCTTGTATTCGATGGTGAGCATACTTTCCTTGAAGACTATGTTGAAGGCGAGACTGTGTTGTGAAAAAAACAATAGAAGCGTATATTTAAACAGCTTTTCGGGTGTTTGTAAAAATAGCCTTATTATATGCTCTATCTATATTTCTTACAAATGAAACGCTATTTCGTTGAAAAAAAATGGCTGTTTATTGAATAATTTTGGAGGTTTAAATGAAATGGTGTATATTTGTAAATGATTTTTAGAAGAGAGATTATGTAATATATAATGACAGTCTTATAAAACTTTTCGGTGAAACAGATGATATATAAAATACACATTTAATTCATCATTTAGAATAAAACTCAGGTTTGTAGATTAAGTTTAGTCAAAAAGGTAGCTGTCGTGAGATAGCTGCCTTTTATGTTTTTGTATGTATCTACTATATATCATATTTTGTTCTTTATATTTTACAAACTCAATAGAGAAGCCAACGGGTGTGTTTGTAAAAGAGTTTAACTATAATGAAATACGCTCTAATACAATAAAGTTTCTAACAATATATTGATGCTCAATTGTTCGTAATAATGCTAAAGACAAAACATTGCCGAATAAAAACTTTCATCGTTATCTTATTATTGAATCCCATTTAAGTGCTGTAATATAACGTTATAAACGTAGTTGTTTGGTATGATATCTAAAACGAAACTGACAGATATCTGAGACGAACGTCACAGATATCTGAAACGAGTGCGACAGATATCTAAAACAAACGTAACAGATATCTAAAACAAACGTAACTAAATTTAATCGATTTTGATAGACTTATGAGATGTTCTATTTGCTTCGTAAATAAACAAAAAGAACTGTTTACAACCTTTCCATTCCTTTTCTACTGACCCGAAATAATATCCATTCTATCACCAACTTCACTAATGGATATAAAAAAAGGAGTACCGCCGTACTCCAACCTTTGTTAACCTTAAATCTAATACTATGAAAAACACGATGCAAAGTTAGGTGTTATTATTCAATAATAAAAATAATGAGATAGAAAAATTGCCATTTTATTAGTTTTATTGATTTAAATCAATTATCAGTGATAGCGTTTGTATATATCTTCTATATATTTGCAAGTATTTAGTGTTACTTACCTTACAAAAGAATAGCAATAGAAATAAGAATTTGTCGCAATGCACTACTTATGCTTTCGTTGGTTATATTGCTGTGTGGCATTTTTGGTATAAACAATAGTTTTTATAGTGTGCAGAGAAGCCAATTTAAGAAATGTGTTGTGCGACTTAGAAAACAGAAAGTACACGGGTAATTACAATGCTCTTTATAACGCCTGTATTAAATCTTTTAATAGTCTATATAAATAAGGTGTAAAAAAACACGTTTCATTTGGTGTAGTGAGGTGAATTTGCTATCTTTGCATCGCAAAATGGATATAAAACATTTATAAAATAAAAGTATACTATGGATTTACTTAACCAAATCATCGCACGCGCTAAAGCGAACAAGCAACGCATTGTACTTCCCGAAGCAGAGGAAGAAAGAACACTACGAGCTGCAGACAAAGTATTGGCTGATGGCATAGCCGAAATAATACTCATTGGCAACCCAGATAACATTAAGAGATTGGCTGGCGAATGGGGATTGAAGCATATAGATAAAGCTACTATTGTGGACCCTGAGAATAATCCTCGTAGCGAAGAATACGCAGAGCTTCTGACAGAGCTACGTAAGAATAAAGGTATGACAATAGATAAAGCGCGCGAGTTGGTAAAGAACAACCTGTACTTAGGCTGTATGATAATAAAGACCGAAGGTGCCGATGGACAGATTTCGGGTGCTCTCTCTACTACAGGCGACACGCTTCGCCCAGCATTGCAGATTATAAAATGTGCTCCAGGTGTTAGTGTTGTAAGTGGTGCAATGCTCATTCTAACACACGAAAAGCAATACGGTGAAGATGGAGTGGTTGTAATGGGCGATGTTGCTGTAACACCAAACCCAACTGCCGACCAAATGGCACAAATAGCTTATACCACTGCAGAAACTGCTAAGAGCGTTGCAGGGTTTAAAAATCCAATAGTGGCAATGCTGAGCTTCTCTACAAAGGGCTCTGCAAAAGATGCTATAGACAAGGCAACGGGCAAAAGTGTATATATCATCGACAAGGTTGTTGAGGCTACAAAGTTGGCTAAAGAAAAGTATCCAGATTTGAAGGTTGATGGAGAATTGCAAGCCGATGCTGCTCTCGACCCAACTGTTGCTGCAAAAAAGGCAAAAGACTCTGATGTTGCTGGTAAGGCTAATGTGCTTGTTGTGCCTAATTTGGAAGTGGGAAACATTGGCTACAAACTTATACAACGTCTTGGTGGAGCTACTGCCATTGGCCCTATACTGCAAGGTATAGCACGTCCGGTAAACGATCTGTCGCGTGGTTGCTCGGTAGACGATATCTATTATATGGTTGCCATCACAGCTTGTCAGGCACAAGACGCTAAGGCATAACCAGAGAAGTAAAAGGAGCAGGACAGAGATACCTCCATCTAACTCCAATATCTATAAAATAAGAATAAAGAAATTGCAGAATGAAAATATTAGTTTTAAATTGCGGTAGTAGTTCTATCAAGTACAAATTGTACGATATGACTGACGAGAGTGTGCTCGCACAAGGTGGTGCAGAACGTGTAGGACTCGACGAAGCCTTTGTAAAAGTAACTTTAAAAGATGGTAGCAAGGAAAAGATTATGCACGATATGCCCGACCATAAGGAAGGTGTAAAGTTTGTATTCCAGCTCTTGCTCGACCCAAAATACGGCGCATTGAAGAGCTTAGACGAGATTGATGCTGTTGGACACCGTGTAGTGCAAGGTGGAGACTTATTTGAGAAGAGTTGCATTGTTACGAAAAAGGTAGAGGAAGGAATAGAAAGTTTGATAGACCTTGCTCCAGTGCACAATTTAGGGCACTTACGTGGAATTAGAGCCGTAGACGCTTTAATGCCTCACACACCACAAGTAACTGTTTTCGACAATGCGTTCCATAGCACTATGGAGCCGTATGCGTTCCTCTATGCAGTTCCATACGAAATGTACGAAAAGTACCATGTGCGTCGCTATGGCTTCCATGGAACAAGCCATCGATATGTTTCTCATCGTGCTTGCGAATTTCTTGGAGTAGACTATAAGAGCCAAAAAATAATTACCTGCCATATTGGTAACGGTGCTTCTATGGCTGCAATAAAAGACGGAAAGGTTATTGATACCTCTATGGGTCTTACTCCGTTGGAAGGTTTAATGATGGGTTCACGCTCTGGAGATATAGATGCTTCTGCAGTAACATATATGATGGAGAAGCTTGGAAAAGCACCACAAGAAATGGCAGACTATCTTAACAAAGAGAGCGGAGTTTTGGGTATTACTGGCATTAGTTCGGATATGCGAGAAATTGAGGCTGCCGAAGCTACTGGCAATGAACGTGCAATACTTGCTTTGAAAATGTATTCGTATCGCATTAAGAAGTATATTGGTGCATACGCAGCTGCTATGGGCGGTGTAGATATGATTGTTTGGACTGCCGGAGTTGGCGAAAATCAAACCGGTCTTCGCTTAGATGCTTGTCAGGGATTAGAATTCTTAGGCGTAAAGATGGACGCTGAGAAGAACAAATGTCGTGGCGTTGAGCGCATTATCTCTGCAGACGACTCGAAGGTGAAGGTGCTTCTGATTCCTACAGACGAGGAGATTGTAATTGCTCGCGATACTCAAGAACTTGTGTCAGAGGCTCGAAAGTAAACAACAACACTCATACCAACGGGTGCAAACAGCGGATAGCCAACATTTGTTGATTGTTGCAAACTTCTATCCTTGTTTCGCTCCATAGTCTTTCCCCGTTAGCTAATAGTAGCGTGCTATTGCTAACGAGGAAAGACTTTTTTTATGCAATGCCATAACAACATTCGCCAGTAAAGAAACTTACATCTATTTGGTTTAAACCGCTATACCTGTGAAACAACATTTAAATGCCGATAAAACGATGTTTAAATGCTGATGTAATGATATTTTCATACTAGTGTCGTACTATTATTTACGTGTAAGTAGAGTTTTACTTACGTGTAAGTAAAGTTCTACTTACGTGTAAATAAAGTTTTACTTACGTGTAAGTAAAACTATATATTGCGTGTGAAATTAAACTGCAGACGTGAGAGAAGTAACTCCGTGTAGTGAATAAATAGTTGTGCACACGTGTTTCGACACCTCTTCCTTAGTATGCCACTCAGTGTTCAGCGCATAGTAGTGTTTCGCTCAATAGTTTCGCTCCGCATAAAAAGTGATAGGAGTGGATAGCCTATTTAAAATATGTGCCGTAGAATATATGCTATTTATAGAACGCCAACTACTTATAATAAGCGAGTTGCCTACAGTTACAAAGTTTTTAGTAACTTTGCACGTAAATAAAAAACAAAACAAACAATATGACGATAGAAAACCAAATAGCTGTTGCAGCATTGGCTGCCATAAAAGAACTGTATGGTGCTGATGTTCCAGCAAAAATGATACAGTTGCAAAAGACGAAAGCAAACTTTGAAGGAAACCTTACATTGGTAATGTTTCCGTTGCTAAAAACCTCGCATAAAAGCCCAGAAGCAACGGCGCAAGAGGTGGGCGAATATCTAAAAAACAACTGCACGGCTATTGCCGACTTTAATGTTGTAAAGGGTTTCCTGAACCTTGTTATTGCTCCTGCAGCGTGGATAGGGCTTCTTAACGATATAAATGCCAATGCGAAGTTTGGCGAACAGCAAGTAACGGCAGATAGTCCGCTCGCTATGGTTGAATATTCATCGCCCAACACCAACAAGCCGCTACACTTAGGCCACGTACGCAACAACCTTTTAGGTTGGTCGCTTGCAAAGATAATGGAAGCTAACGGCTACAAAGTGGTGAAGACAAATATAGTGAACGACCGTGGTATACACATTTGTAAGTCGATGCTTGCATGGCAGAAGTGGGGCAACGGCATAACACCAGAGCAGGCAGGCAAAAAGGGCGACCACCTTATAGGCGACTTCTATGTTCTGTTCGATAAACATTATAGAGCCGAAGTAGCAGAACTAACCGCGAAATTTAAAGAAGAGGGCTTAAACGACGAAGAGGCAAAGGCAAAAGCCGAACAAGAATCGCCATTAATGAAAGAAGCCCACGAAATGTTAGTGAAGTGGGAAGCAAACAACACCGAAGTTCGTGCACTATGGGAGAAGATGAACAACTGGGTGTATGCAGGCTTCGACGAAACTTATAAAGCACTCGGTGTAGGTTTCGACAAGATATATTACGAAAGCAATACCTACCTCGAAGGAAAGAAGAAAGTGGAAGAAGGCTTGGCTAAGGGCTTATTTATTCGCAAAGCAGATAACTCTGTGTGGGCAGACTTAACCAACGAAGGCTTAGACCAAAAGCTACTTTTGAGAAGCGATGGCACTTCGGTTTATATGACGCAAGATATAGGAACAGCCGAAATGCGTTTTAAAGACTATCCAATAGATAAGATGATTTACGTTGTGGGCAACGAACAGAACTACCATTTTCAAGTACTTTCCATTCTTTTAGACCGTCTCGGCTTCAAGTGGGGTAAAGATTTGGTACACTTCTCTTACGGTATGGTAGAACTTCCAAACGGCAAAATGAAGAGCCGCGAAGGAACAGTGGTAGATGCCGACGACCTTGTTGCTTCGATGATACAAAACGCTCGTGCACTTAGCGAAGATAAGATGAACAAGCTGGACGATATTACGGAAGAAGAGAAAAACGAAATAGCACGCATTGTGGGTTTAGGTGCGCTGAAGTATTTCATTCTGAAAGTAGACGCACGTAAGAATATGCTCTTCAATCCAGAAGAGTCAATCGACTTTAATGGCAATACGGGCCCATTCATTCAATATACCTATGCACGCATTAGAAGCATCTTGCGTAAAGCAGCGGCACAAGGTATAACCATTCCAAAGACAGTTGCAAACAATGCTCCGCTCAACGAAAAAGAAATTGCACTCATACAGAAAATGAACGACTTTGGCGCTGTTGTTGCGCAAGCAGGCATAGACTACAGTCCGAGTGGTATTGCAAACTATTGTTACGAACTAACAAAAGAGTTCAACCAGTTCTACCACGATTACAGCATACTAAATGCAGACACCGACGACGAGAAAACCACTCGAATAGTTTTAGCGCAGAATGTAGCCAAAGTTATAAAGAATGGTATGGAACTTCTGGGAATAGAAGTGCCAGAACGTATGTAGCAAAGCAGCGTTTCCTTCTTGTTGCAGAGAAGGAAACGCTTACCAAATGGTCGCACAACATATACTTTAGTTATACACTTATGAAACATATATTTTTAAGTTTTCTCATTACAATCTTTATGGCTATACCTTGTAATGTAAGTGCACAGAACAACGATGCACCAGTAGCAGAAGCTCCTTCTGCCGATTATGTAGCTACAATAGACAAATTATTGGAAGTATCGGGTTCCAAAGAAACAATGAAAGCACAGTTCCCTGTTCTTATGAATACATTGAAAAATATGTTGCCAAACATTCCAGAAGATGTATTCGCCAAAATAGAAGCTAAATATAGAGAGCTGTTTATTAACCGAATGGTAGAATTTTATGCACCCATTTACAAGCGTTACTTTACACTAGAAGAGTTAAAGAACTACATTGCCTTTTACGAAACAGACTTAGGACGTAAGATTGCAAAAGTAAATCCAACGTTGATGGGCGATTTATTCCAGATAGGCGAACAAGCAGGCGCATTTATTATGCAAAGTGTAATAGCCGAACTGAAGTCAAAAGGCTTCGATACAAAAGGCTTGTAAACACCTCTTCTATCACTATGTCGAGAATGGAAGAAGATTAGAGTCGCAATTGTTTGTTTTATACATTTACTATATGTAAGATATTATATTAAAGACCAATGGAACTACAAAATCCACCTGAAAACAGACACGACACAGTGTTGCCTTTGCCATTGTGTGTAAATGCAAATGCATGGGCAGTAGATGCCGCATGTTCGGGAAATCCTGGACCAATGGAATATCAATGCATCGATCTTGCTACGGGGCAGCGCATTTTTCATTTTGGTCCAACAATGGGAACAAATAACATAGGAGAGTTTCTGGCAATAGTCCATGCATTAGCATTGATGGAAAAACAGGGCATTACAAACAAGGTTATTTACAGCGACTCGTACAATGCCATTTTGTGGGTGAACAAAAAGAAATGTAAAACAACTTTAGAACACAACAATAAAACTACAGAGCTACACAACATAATAGCACGAGCAGAACAATGGTTGCATACCCATAATGTTACTACACCAATAATAAAGTGGGAAACAAAAGAGTGGGGAGAAATTCCAGCCGATTTCGGTCGTAAGAAGTAATATTATTAATAATACATTGAGTTATTAATAATAGTGTTTGATGATGTTACAGCTTAACAAACCAATTTGGATTAATCAACAATAATCTTCGGTGTAGATTAGAAGATACATATTTATTGTTTAACCCAAATTGGTTGTGTTCGTTTGTATATGCGTTAATAAGCGCAAAGAATAGTGCAAAGCGTAGTGAGCATAGCACTTCTATCTTGAATGCTTTACTAATTTGCCTTTATAAACATTGTTTCCTATACATAGTTTGTAAGTATATACTCCGTTGTTTAAGAAACTTATATTGGCTTTTCCATTAATTAGAGCAATATTCCTCTTAATCCCATTCACGTCAAAAATGTCTATTGTAATATTGTCTTCTATATTCGAACACAGCGTGTAGCCATCTATGTAAATGGAAATGTTCTTGTTTCTGTTAGCTCTCTCTATACCTGCTGCCGGTGTTAGCTCTGTTTTCTTAAATCGGTATAATCCACTTTTCTTCGAAACGCCTTGTGGTTCGTAAACCGAAACATATATGTAGTTTGTTGTTGCGAACAGTTGTGTAGGCGTTAAGTATATGTTTCCCATCTGTTCCATTTTAGGATAACCTTGACTGAAGTTTACCCACTTATTTCCTTTATTAGATGTATAGAATAAGCCCCCTTTTTGTAGTCCTACATATATATATGTATCGTCGCTTGCCATAGCCCTAATGTTGTTGTCCATAACGCCAGTAGGTCTTGGCAGACTGCCCCACTTGTCTTCATCTTCGAGCGTAAGAATGAATGGCGTTTTAAAGTCATCGTTCGGAACGCTTCTGCCCAATAGTAAAGTATTATCGAATATAGTAGATACAGCCATAAAGTTACTTTTATCGCTTATAGTTTTCCACGTGTTGTTCGTTTCATCGAGACAGAAAACAAAATATACACCAAAAGCATATAGCTTTCCTTTATACGATACTAGTTGGTATATGTTTTCAGTGTTTTCAACAGGAGCGCCATCATCGTCTTCTGCTTTGTATTTTAAAGACGACAAGTCTGTTCTCTTCCAAGTTTGTGCGAAGTCTTCCGAATACAATATACCACCCCCACAGAAATCAGCTACATACAGCTTGTTTTTGTGGTATGCACACGCATAGCATACGGTATATGGCATGTTGTCTTCGCTAAAAATATCTCTCACCGCATTGGCGTAAGTACATTCTGTCCAAGTATGTCCTCCATCGGACGACCGTGCAATATTTGCACCATACCCAATAGCGAAGATATAGTTGCCTACTTCAACAAACTTATTGTAATTATAGTCTTTTGCGTTTGTCTTTGTCCACGTATCTCCTTCATTGGTTGAAATGTATATGCCTCCATCTCTTTCTATACGAAAATCAGATAAGAGAATGTTTCCCGACTTAGTAACAAAGGTAGCATACGTTGCATCTAATTGTTTAACCAGTTCCCAATCAGCGTACGAATTGATAGATACAAAGAACAACAATAAGAATAGTAATAATGATCTGTTTTGTTTAGCGAGTTGTTTTCTCATAATTCAATTTGTTAAGTTAATGTACGATATATGTGTGTTGCAAATATAGATATTTTTTCTTATTTACACAACACAACAATAATATTATATATATAATGTAGTCATATTTACTTTTGTATTGTATGCGGTGTGCTAACGAGTTATTTTTGCAACCTTACGTTCAAATATCTATCTTTCGCTTGGTTTGTTTGTTCTGCTGTCATTAAATTACTATATTTGCAAGCAAAGAACAAATAACCCAAATCATTATTATTCTTTAAAAGTTAAATGTTATGAAGAAACCTATTATTATTATCTGCATCTCGTTATTGGCAATAATGAGTGTGCAAGCACAAAGACAAAATGTGTGGGGAAAAGTATTAAACCAATCAAACAAAGTTGCAAGAACCTCAGAAAGCGGAGAGATGATTGTAACACAACCCGAAGGTAAAGTCTATAAAAATCTTTATAGCTATGCTGAAGGATTTTACTCTATGTGGGGGCTTATATTTGATGGAAAGAAAGACGGTGTGGCGCGTGATGTGGTTGTTGCCAATGACGGAACAGTCTATATTCAAAATCCCATGACCTTCTTTCCTACTAATTCGTGGATAAAGGGACACAAGACAATTGGCGACACTATTGCTGTAGAACTCCCACAACTTATTTATGTAAATGATAACGATGTTAATTACTACGCTACACGAATGAACTTTGAAGTGGTAGATGGTAATAATCAATATGTAAAAGACTCGCTTTCACAGACAGTCAAGTATGTATGGCGCAACGATTCGCTTATAAAGACAGAAAACAATGTATTGATAGGAATGACTAATGCAGATGGCGATTGGAATGGTATTGGCGATTTAGTGTCGTCGTCTGCTCTTTGTACCTATACTAACATTGCACCATCGTCTACGGCGAATGCTAAAAAGTACATCTTCTCTTTCAATAATGGTGGCAGAGAGATATTTGAACGTATGTCTGAAGTTGTGTTCGAAGGTAACTATGTTTATGTTAATAATATAGATTCGGATATACCTGATGCATGGGTGAGAGGAGATGTTAAAGGCGACAAGATTATTTTTAATAATGCTCAATTTATGGGGCTCTTTTCAAGTAAACACGCTTATAAATGGGTAATGCCAGCCGATGTTAGCTATAATTCGCAAGATGGTACAACCGATTATAAGTCATTACCATTTGTAAGTTTCAACTATGATAGTAAAACCCAATCATTCTCTTGTCCTGAACACGGTTTTATGGCAAACTACGGTTATCGTTTAATAGATTTAGAGATGCAAGTGATGATGCAGCCTACTTTTAGACTATTGGTTGAGAATATTGCCAAACCAAAGAATCCGATATTCACAGGAATACAGGAAATGGGTGGAGATACAAAGCGGTTTATATTTAGTCTTGATAGATATAATGAACGAGGTAGTTTTATGAATTCGAAGAATGTGTATTACAATATTTATCTCAACGATAAGAAGTACACTTTCACTCCATCGGTTTATCCGTGGTTAAATGCTGAAATAACAGACATTCCAATCGATTTCTCCGATAAAA
>ERZ772999.1173-NODE-1173-length-15474-cov-8.187301_pt1 | contig 15474 bp, 13 predicted proteins | sample MGYA00511467_ERZ772999 | MGnify/ENA primary metagenome ERZ772999 (study PRJEB29015, sample SAMEA2738064) | human oral metagenome | biome: human oral; feature: human-associated habitat; material: saliva | place: China | collected 2218 ... | reverse complement strand
GCCCGCTCCAATAGAACGGCATATCGATCAAAAAACTTTTTAGCGGACAGCAATATTTCTTTTTAGAAAGCAAAGCGCGAAAAGCGGCGTAAAAGAGAGAGTATGTCAACTTGATGTGTTTGAAAAGAAAGGCGCTTGCAGGCCTTGTTCCCACGTCGTCTGCTGCCCGCGCAAATAGGATATAAGCAGCCTATCAACGAAGCGCCTTATCGCTCACAAAATCAAGCAACCTGTCGCACAACATACTTTAAGAGAATCGCCTTGAAAATAGTTGCTTAAAAGTTAGTCTTTTACAATTTATATGTATAGTTTTGCGATTGAAGGCTTTTGCCGTACGCTGCAATAATACGAAATAATAAAGCGGCGGTAAATGGTACAATGCGAAGTTTTGCACAGGCAGCTTCCCCCTCCCCTTGGTTGCTCTGTTTTCCACCGCTACTTGGCGCTGCTTCCTAATAATCTTCGATGAGCAAACAGGCCCATTGCGAGCGTAGCCCATAGCCCTAAGTCGGAGGAAAGGCATACTGTGTAAATCCCTTTTCAAGGCCTCCGGCGGCGCCCATCAACGCAAAGACAAGTCTGCCCATGGGCAGCAACCATTCAATCATAATGCCCAAGTCTCCGATATGGCATGGCTCTCCAAGAGAGTTTTAACGGGGAGGCACGAATTACTATGATCAAACGACTACGTAAGCACACGTATGCGGCAGCAACCGCACTACTCGTTGTCATGTTCGCACTCTCGCCGTCCGCTCGAGCGCAAGCGCCGGGTATGGCAAGGATCATTCTTGAGGCGCACAACGTCTGGGGCGACGGCAGCGGCTACCAATTGCTCTTGGATGCCGACCACAACCTCTATGGCGGTGTCATTCCCACCTCCGGACCGATGTGGGACAACAATAATCCGCCGACCGAACTCTTCAAAGACTTCGAGTATAAGATTCCGGCCAATGCCGATCCGTCTACGACGCCTCAATATATGGTGACGGATGGTGAGGATTACATCGAGATTCCGGCCGGCATCTACGATTTCTGCATCGTAGCGCCACAGGCCGATCAGAAAGTATGGATTGCCGGCGACGCCGACGGAACGACCAGAGGTGACGACTGCGAGTTTGAGGCAGGCAAGACCTATCGCTTTACGATGCATATCGTGCAAAGTGCCAAAAACGACGGCGCGAGGCTAACGATCACCGAGAACGGCGAGCCGGCTAAGTTTAATCTTTGGGTTGGCGATACGCAGGTGACGGCTGAAAACTTCAAAAGCGTGCCCGTCACGGACGGCACGGCTCAATATGATCCACTCTCAAAGCGCCTCTTTCTGGAGAATGCCATTATCAGTCCTACGGGTGAAGGTGAGGGCCTCAAGTCGCAGATTGACGGCTTGGCTATTTATGCGGACGGCTTAAATGTAATTACGGCGACCTCTGCCACCGCACTCCAAAATGAAGCTCCCCACTTTACCGTAGCAGGCGACGGAAGAATCATCCTTTCCGGCAAGAGCTTTGGTTTCTATACGGCGCCGGGAAGTGCTGTGACGATCAAAGGGTGTGTGATCGATTGCGACGGCTCTTTCGGCTCTGACAACGATGGCGCAGAGGTCAATGTCAGCAGTGCTACGATCAAGGCAAAGGGTAAGGATAAAGCGACGATGTGTGGCCTGAAAAAACTCACGCTCGAAAGAAGCTTCATCGTGAAGCCCGAAGGTGCCGATTATGATGCTTCGCTGCTTGGTGTGGCGCTCAATGGGCAGTTGGTGACCGACTCTGTCGTGATCGAAGCTGAAGCTGTGACCGATTTCGGTTTGGCGATATCGGGTGTGAAACTTACTTCGGCCAATTACAAAGATATTTTCGAATTTCCCGGCGTGAGTGGAAACGTGAGCTTTGATCCGGAAAACAAGGTGCTTACCTTGCAGGATGTTGTCATCAACGCAGAGGACTACAATGCGATTACATCGACCATTGACGACTTGACTATTAAGATTCTTGGTTCAAACGCGCTATCGTCAAAATATACAACGATCAGTTTGGCTGCACAGACGACGATTACCGGCGGCGGTACGCTTTACGTGAAAAGTGATCGCGACTGCGCGCTTTATGCCAATGGGGTAGACCTCGCTATTGACAATTGCCGGGTGAACGCCGAGAGCAGTACGTATGCTATTGCCGGAAGCGACGGCACGCGAGAAACGCTGAGAATCAATAATGCGACGGTGACGGCAGAAGGAAAAGAGAATGGTTCTATCTGCGATTTCGCCAATGTTATGCTGGTAGGCTGCAACATCATCCAACCCGCGGGAGCAGCATTCGATTCGGATTTACACGGCATTGCACTGAACGGCGCAATCGTCACGAATAAAGTGATCATTGGCGACCCGGCCGGCATTCAAGCGCCGGTCATCGACGCTGCGGCGAAGCGAGGCGTCTATACGCTCAGCGGCGTGCAACTTAAAACCGAGGTGAAAGATCTGCCAAAGGGCATCTACGTTGTGAATGGTAAGAAGATGGTGAAGAAATAATAGAGTCGAAAACGGCTCGGGATTAGCCATTCGGATAGACGAATAAGCCTTCCGCTCTCTATGCTTGAGAGCGCGGGAGGCTTTTGTCTTGGGCGGGCTAAGACAGACTTAATCCGGAAGCGCGGCGAACGGCGCCGCCGATACGAAGCGGAGCATCGACCGGACGTGAAGCCTAACTTTGCCGCGCAAAAGCTGTTAAAGCCCGAAATGAGCCGGCAACTTACTTCGCTGTTTCTTTCATATTCAGTAACTTTGCAGCCGACAAAAAGGTATAAAAAAGTACATGCAAGACATTAGAAACATTGCAATCATTGCCCACGTAGACCACGGGAAAACGACACTCGTGGATAAGATGTTAATGGCCGGGCATCTCTTTCGTGAAAACCAGCAGACCGGAGAACTTATATTAGACAATAATGAATTGGAACGTGAGCGAGGCATAACGATCCTCTCCAAAAACGTTTCTATCAACTATAAAGACAATAAAATCAACATCATAGACACGCCGGGCCACTCTGACTTTGGCGGCGAGGTAGAGCGTGTTTTGAATATGGCCGATGGCTGTTTGCTCTTGGTCGATGCTTTTGAAGGACCGATGCCGCAGACGCGCTTCGTCTTGCAGAAGGCTTTGCAGATCGGCTTGAAGCCTATCGTCGTTGTCAATAAGGTGGACAAACCTAATTGCCGCCCCGAAGAGGTTTATGAGATGGTCTTCGACCTGATGTGCGATCTTAACGCTACGGAGGAGCAGCTTGATTTCCCCGTAGTCTATGGCTCGGCGAAAAACAACTGGATGGGCGAGGACTGGCAGCAGCCTACGGAGGATATTACTTACTTGCTCGATACGATTGTCGATACGATCCCGGCGCCGCCGACGAATGAGGGGACGCTGCAAATGCTGATCACTTCGCTCGACTACTCTAATTATACGGGCCGCATCGCTGTGGGGCGCGTGCATCGCGGAGTGATTAAAGACGGGACTAATATTACGATCGCTCATCGCGATGGGTCGATGGAGAAGGTCAAGATCAAAGAGTTGGATACCTTTGAGGGAATGGGGCGCAGCAGGGTCGAAAGCGTAAGTTGTGGCGACATTTGCGCCGTTATCGGCTTAGAAAATTTTGAGATCGGCGATACGATTTGCGACTTTGATAGTCCGGAGCCGCTGGCGCCTATTGCCATTGATGAGCCTACTATGTCTATGCTCTTCACGATCAATGATTCGCCGTTTTTTGGTAAGGAGGGCAAATATTGCACTTCGCGCCACATCAACGATCGCCTGCAACACGAGTTGGAAAAAGATCTTGCGCTGCGCATCGAGCAGCCTTCGCCCGACAAATGGATTGTTTCCGGGCGCGGCGTGCTTCATCTGTCCGTCTTGATCGAGACGATGCGCCGCGAAGGTTATGAGTTGCAAGTAGGGCAGCCGCAAGTAATTTATAAAGAGATTGACGGCGTGCGCTGCGAACCTATCGAAGAGTTGACCGTCAACGTCCCCGAAGAGTTTGCCTCTAAGATGATTGATATGGTCACGCGCCGTAAGGGCGAAATGACCTCTATGCAAAACTTGGGCGACCGCGTGGATATAGAATTTGAAATACCTTCGCGCGGTATTATCGGACTTCGCACGAACGTCTTGACCGCCAGTCAGGGCGAGGCTATTATGGCGCACCGCTTCAAAGCTTATCAGCCTTTTAAAGGCGAACTCCAGCGCCGCACCAACGGCTCTATGATCGCAATGGAAACGGGTACGGTCTTCGCTTATGCGCTCGACAAACTTCAGGATCGCGGTCGCTTCTTCGTTTCGCCACAGGATGAGGTCTATGCGGGCCAAGTCGTGGGCGAACACGTACACGAAAAGGATTTGGTTGTCAACGTTACGAAGGCCAAACAGCTTACGAACGTTCGCGCCAGCGGTACGGACGATAAAGCGCGCATCATTCCGCCGCTGATTTTCTCCTTGGAAGAGGCTTTGGAATACATTAAAGAAGATGAGTATGTCGAAGTGACGCCCAAGAGTATGCGTATGCGCAAAATCATTCTCGATCACCTTGTGCGCAAACGCAGCAACAAGAGCGAGGAGGAATAAAGCCCGCGTGCTCGTAAAAAGCAGCTTGCGCCTACACCGACCTTTACAAACAACGAACATAACATACATAATACACATACAACTATGGCACAAACTCCCGAGTTCAAGTACGCCCCGATGTTTCAGTTGGGCAAAGATGAGACGGAGTATTATTTACTCACCAAAGACTACGTCAGCGTAAGCGAGTTTGAAGGCAAGCCGATGCTCAAAGTAGCGCCCGAAGGTTTGACCACCCTCATTCGCCACGCTTTTAGAGATGTAGCCTTTATGCTCCGCCGCGAGCACAACGAGCAAGTGGCCAAAGCGCTCACCGATCCTGAGGCTTCCGACAACGACAAGTATGTCGCACTGACTTTCTTGCGTAATGCTGAAGTCGCGGCTAAGGGCCAGCTTCCTTTCTGCCAAGATACCGGCACGGCCATCATTCACGGAGACAAAGGTCAGCAGGTGTGGACCGAGGGCGACGATGCGGAGGCGATTTCGCGCGGCGTTTATGAGACGTACACGCAGGAGAATCTGCGCTATTCGCAGAATGCGCCGCTCAATATGTATGATGAGGTAAACACGCGCTGCAACTTGCCGGCACAAATCGATATCGAAGCCGGAAAAGGCGACGAATACCATTTCCTTTGCGTGATGAAAGGCGGCGGTTCAGCCAACAAAACTTATTTCTATCAAGAGACGAAGGCCGTTTTGAACCCCGGCACGCTCAAGCCCTACCTCGTAGAGAAAATGCGCAGTTTAGGCACGGCTGCTTGCCCGCCTTACCATATCGCTTTTGTCATTGGCGGTACGTCGGCAGAGCGCAACCTCTTGACGGTGAAACTGGCTTCTACGCATTATTATGACGGACTCCCGACAACGGGCGACGAGACCGGCCGCGCTTTCCGCGATGTAGAATTAGAAAAAGAACTGCTCCGCGAAGCGCACAACATCGGCTTCGGCGCACAATTTGGCGGCAAGTATTTCGCCCACGATGTTCGCGTCGTTCGTCTGCCGCGCCACGGTGCAAGTTGCCCGATCGGTATGGGCGTAAGTTGCTCAGCCGATAGAAACATCAAGTGTAAGATCAACAAAGACGGCCTTTGGATCGAGCGTCTCGACGATAATCCGGCGCGTTTGATCCCCGAATCTTTACGCGAAGCCGGCGAAGGCGGTGGCGTAAAAGTAGACCTCAATCGTCCGATGAAGGAAGTCTTGGCCCAACTCACGCAGTTCCCCGTCAGCACACGCCTGAGTCTGAGCGGTACGATCATTGTGGCGCGCGACATCGCCCACGCCAAGATCAAAGAACGCCTGGATCGCGGCGAAGACATCCCTCAATATCTCAAAGATCACCCCGTACTCTACGCCGGACCGGCTAAGACGCCGAAGGGAATGCCTTGCGGCTCCATGGGGCCGACTACGGCTAATCGTATGGACCCGTATGTCGATCTTTTCCAAAGCAAGGGTGGCTCACTGCTTATGATTGCTAAGGGCAACCGCACGCAAGCCGTGACAGATGCCTGCCGGAAACACGGCGGCTTCTACTTGGGCTCGATTGGCGGGCCGGCGGCCGTTTTGTCGCAACATAGCATCCGCAGTATAGAATGCGTAGAATATCCCGAATTAGGAATGGAAGCGGTTTGGAAGATTGAAGTAGAAGACTTCCCTGCCTTTATCCTCGTGGACGACAAAGGCAATGACTTCTTTAAACAATTGAAGCCCAATTGCTTCTTGGCTTAAGCAAACTGAAATAGCGCTAAGGCGTATATGCATCAGGCGGCGAAACGTGTAGGTGTTTCGCCGCCCTTTTTTATTCCTTATCAAAAAACAGCTCATCGGTCATTGATAATGAGTTTTAAGGCAAGGCAACTTTTGGCTGAAGGCTTTGTCTTCGCAGAGAAAGGGCGCATTCAGTAGGCTTTCTTAATACTTGGATTTTTCTTGTACCTTGCTTGCGTCCTTACTCTTTTAGTAAATATTTTTCTCTCATCCCGCACCCCCTAAAAATTTGCTTAGGTGAAAGTAAAAACTTTCTGCGGTGAAAATTAAAACACTCCCTATGACAGGAAAAATTGTCTCCTAAGACAATTTTTCCTGTCTTATAAGAGAATTTCGTGACTTACTATTTGTTGAAAATCAAGATGTTATAAGAGGTTATTTTCTCTTCTTAGCCGGAAGAGGCTTTCTCTCTCGCTTTTTTCGCTGTAAATATTTTTCATTGTTGCTTGTACGGTGATTGTGACGTTTTTGTTCAATCGAAGAAAAACTTGGATAGTAGCGTCTTTTTGTAAACTTATGAAGATGGGGTCTCAACGTCGGTCTTCAAATATTTGCTCCGGCTGAGGCGAGGCAAACTAAAAAGGTTTGAGTATCTTTTTTAATACTCTCAAAACTTGGCGATAGGCGACAAAGAGCGAAAAAGGACGCACAAACAACCAACTTGGCGACCAGCGCAAGCCGCGTGGCAAGCGCTCCGGACGCATTGCCTGCAAACTTACTTTGAAGGCATTGCGAATCTGTTGATGCGCTTGCGGCGAAAATGCGGACCAATGCCGCTGAAACTGCAAATACAAGCCTACATAGTTGCGCCAGCAATGCTCCTCACAAGCCATCAAGATGTCAGTGTTTGCTTGATGTTGCTCCAAGAGTGAGCGTAGCGAACGATTAGCCGCCAAGAAGTCGAGCCGACGCAGATCAAAGCGGTGCGTGGCCGATGCTTCGTGCTGCCGGTAGAGATATTCGCCCGCCGATACGGCAACTTGCCGACTCAATAAATAATGTATGCGCGAAGTGTTGTCGTCGCTATAAACCCGACTCGAATCGTCAAAAGGCATACGCAGATACAAGTCGCGCCGCCCCGCATACAAACCATTCAGCGTCCAATTGATCGCCGCCCGACAAGCCTCTTCGCCCGTAAAGACCGTATCCGGCGCCGGCCCGTCTTCGCGCTCGGTAGCTTGCGCTGCGCCGAAACGCACCAATTGCAAGACGATGCAATCGGCCGAAGGGAAGCGCTTCATCGTGCGCGCCAGCTCCTCCAGCGCATCTTCGCCCAAAAGATCATCAGCATCGACCATTAAGATCCATTCGCCTTTGGCTCGCGAAAGTGCCACGTTGCGCGCCGCCGCCTGCCCTTGATTCTGATCGAGGCGAATGACCTCCACGCGCTTGTCGCGCGCAGCATATTCAGAAAGGATGCTAAGAGAGTCGTCTGTCGACGCATCATCGACACATAAGATCTGTAACTCGTCGACCGATTGGTGCAAAATGGAATCGAGGCAAGCGCGCAAATAAGGCGCAGCATTGTAAACAGCCACCAACACCGAAAACTTTACTGCCTTGCCGCCCGATTCATCTGGTTCCATCTTCTATTTCTATTTATTTCTTGCGCAAAAAGCGTTGGCGCAAAGCCGCCCATCGCGCCGCAATTGACGTCTCTCGCCGCAGCAGGTCCCAGGATAAGCCCGCACTAATGGTAAAGACCACACCGCCCAAGGCCACTTTTGCGCCCCAAACAGGTTGTGCTGCCGCGAAGAGGCCGACAAGCAACAGGCAGAACTGCAATACGCAGCGCCGCAACGTAGATGGTTCCATCTTGAAGCCGTAGCGCCACGAGTAGACCGTAAAAATAGCGATCAAGTCGAAGAGATTAGCCAGCGAGAGTCCGAGTCCGGCGCCCCAAAGGCCGCCATAATAAAAGCCTGCTATGACTGCCGCCACGAAGACGACATCGTAGAGCAACTCCATCACCAGATAAACGAAGGAATCGCCGCGCGCCAGCGAGAGGTAAGAGATCGGCGCGTAGACCGATTTGAAGAACATACAGCTCGCCGCGCAGAGCGCCATCGGTACCGCGTGGAGAAACTCCGGCGTATAGAGTAAGCGAATGATCAGGGGTAAGCAGAGCGTAAAAAGAATGAGAAAAGGCGCCATAAGTAAGACCAATACGTCGATTTGTCGGTTTATGGCAAAGTTGCGGCGCTCAATATCGTCGCCGGCGGCAGAGAGGCGCGGAAAGTAGTCGGCATCCATCGCCACAAACACCAAGCGCGCATAGCTCACGATCAGCGTAAAGCCCGCCGTATACAGACCCGCTTCAGCCAATGACGACGTGCGTACCATAAAAGAGCGCACGCCCATCTCCGCGCCCGAGCCTAAGATGCCCGCAGCAATGTAAGCGGAGCCCAACTTCAGCATGTGCATACCACGCGATAGCAAGCGCTTGCTAAAGAGGCCCACGCGATAAGGGAAGTCGCGCGTGGCAGCGTGCAGGTTCAGCAGAAAAACGACCGTCGTCGTACTGAGCAGGACGGGGATCACGCCGTGTACGCCCAGCCACCAATAAAGCGGTATCGTGACCGCCATTGTAAGCAAAGCGCCCAAGGCTGAGACGGCCGCCATACGCCTCAGGCGGTGCATACCTTTGAGAATGGCAGCCTCGCCGCCCAAGAGCGTCGTCATCGCGACCATCGGCGAGAGTAGCGCATAGCCTTTGGCCGTATGATAATCGCCCAGCGTGAGATGACTGAGCCACGGCGAGAGAATTAAGCAAGTCACAGCCCCCAGCAAAGCCGTAAGCAGCGTCCACGTGCGTATGAGTTTGACGTAGAGCGTCAGCGCCTTGTGCTCGCCGCGCTCTTGCAGTTCGGCCAAATGGCGCACGGCGCTGAAAGCGATGCCGAAGTTGGTCGTATTCCCAATGAGCTCGGCCGTGCGGTTATATAAATCGGCGAGGCCCATGCCCCACGTGCCGATAAAGAGGGCCGTAAACTTATTGCGAATGATCGACATCAAGACATAAAAGACCTGTACGCCGCCCAGCAGACCGGTGTATTTCAGTACGTGATTGTAAGAATCGTCTTTATGCGTCATAAATAGAGAGACTTCCGCCGCATAAGCAGCTTGGCAAAGCACAAAGTGCGGACGGAAAGAGAATAACGGAGTCGAGAAGGTCGGCGTCAGTAGCAAACCGGAGAGGTTGGCAACTCAGCGCATCAAACCATCGGCAGACTCTGTCCCGATATTTTTCGATAGAGGTCAAGCGCGTAGACGTCAGTCATCCCCGAAAGATAATCTAAGACCGCCATCAGGCGCACTTCGAGACGCTCGGCCCTGAGTTCGTATTGTTTAGAAGCCATGCCGAGCAGCATCTGCGAATACGCCTTTTGCGGCGCGAGCACAGCCTCCGTCATCAGTTCGAGTAGCGTATATATAATATGGTATCCGGCCAAGTCTACGTCCATCACCTCCTTGCTGCGATAGATTTTCTCCTTCGCCAGCGCGGCGCAGCGTTGATAAGCGCCCAGCAGCGGCTCCGGCAGATGGTCGATGAGCGAACCTTCAAAGGTGCCGGCCAAGATCGCCGCTTCGTTGTCTACAAAAATGTTGACGCAGGCCCGCTCCAAGGCATTGATGATCGAAGAGCGATAATAAACCATACGGTCGTTGGCATCTGTCACCATCGGATAGGCGCTCCTGAGGCGTTCGCGCGCTTCGGGAGCAAAGAAATCGAGCAGCAAGGCCTCTGCTTGCTCGTCTGAGAGCAGGCGCAACTTATGGGCATCTTCGAGATCCATAATCTGATAGCAAATATCGTCGGCCGCTTCTACGAGATACACGAGCGGATGGCGCGCAAAGCGTAGCGATTCGCCCGGTGCTGCGCAATTGGGGAGGCCCAATTCGTGGGCGATGCGTTGGAAGTCGGCCGCCTCGCTTTGGAAGAAGCCAAACTTCGACTTGCCGCGGCAGCAATCGGAGGCAAAGGGATACTTGACAATCGCGGCCAGTGTGGCGTAAGTCATTACGAAGCCGCCCGCCCTATGGCCGTTGAATTGGTGCGTCAGGAGTCGGAACGCGTTGGCGTTGCCATCGAAGTTGACAATGTCCGTCCAGACACCCTCCGGAAGCATTTTCTGCCATTCGCGTCCCTGCCCTTCGGCAAAAAAGCTGCGTATGGCGCGCTCGCCGCTGTGGCCGAAAGGCGGATTGCCCATATCGTGGGCCAGGCAAGCGGCGGAGACGATCGCACCGAGGGCTTCCGGTGTGCGCTCTCCCGTTGCTGAATCTCTTTGTTGTAAAAGGGCGGCCACATCTGCACCCAAACTGCGCCCTACGCTTGATACTTCAAGGCTGTGCGTCAGACGATTGTGGACGAAGACGCTGCCGGGGAGGGGAAACACTTGCGTCTTGTTCTGCATACGTCGAAAGGCGGCTGAGAAGATCAGGCGATCGTAGTCGCGCTGAAACTCTGTGCGCCGCTCGGCTGCAGATTTGGCAACGTATTCCTTACCGAAGCGTCGGTCTGATAAAAGTTGGTTCCATTCCATCGTGTTTTCCGCTTTAGGGCTCTCCCGGTTTTCTTATTTATATTTCTAACGGAGATGCTTCCTGCCGATGTGCGCCCGCTCGGCTGCAGAGTTGTTTCCACCACCGGTCGTCGCGCCATAGGCCGCAATGCAGTGGGCACTCGTCGGTGCAGAATTTGCACGGCCCATTGACGTAGGGCAAAGGTAGCGATAAAAAAATAAAAATAAGCGGTAACGGAAGAAAGACCTTGACAGATGCCTTTGCAGCGCCCTGCTTCGCAAGGTCGTTTGCCGGTAGTTTCTATGGGCGGCACTTCGCTTTCAGCCCACGCGGACGGCTGAAAAGAGGCAAAACCGGCCGCGCGCCGGCGCAAAACCGAAATTGGGCGGTGCACGTCGTTTTTTTACCCATCTTTTTGCCCCGTTTTCATTTCCAAAAAGTTTTTTATTTGCTATTTTTGCAACAACAATTTGCGACCTTACCGCCGAGCGGCTTGCGTCGATTATTTAGCATTACATTTAAATATAAGCGATATGAATTTCCTTACGAATGAAAAGTTGACCATCGTCGGTGCTGCCGGGATGATCGGTTCTAACATGGCGCAGACAGCAGCCATGCTTCACCTCACGCCAAACATTTGCTTGTATGACGTTTACGAGCCGGGCCTCGAAGGCGTTACGGAAGAAATGCGTCATTGCGGTTTCGAGGGCGTTAACTTCACGTTTACGACAGATGCGAAAGAGGCATTGACTGATGCGAAATATATTATCTCATCCGGTGGTGCTCCGCGTAAGCAGGGCATGACGCGCGAGGACTTGCTGAAAGGCAATTCCGAAGTGGCAGAGCAGCTTGGTAAGGATATTAAGACGTATTGCCCGGACGTAAAACACGTGACGATTATCTTTAACCCGGCTGATATTACCGGTCTCGTTACGCTTTTGTGGTCAGGCTTGAAGCCGTCGCAAGTTTCTACGCTCGCAGCGCTCGATTCTATCCGCCTGCAAAGCGAATTGGCAAAGCACTTTAACGTGCCGCAAAGCGATGTAACCGGTTGCCGCACGTATGGTGGTCACGGCGAACAGATGGCGGTATTTGCTTCTACGGCTAAGGTTCAAGGCACACCGCTGCTCGACTTGATCGGCACGGATCGTCTGCCTGCTGACAAATGGGCTGAAATCAAGCAGCGCACGATCAAGGGTGGTGCAAACATCATCAACCTGCGCGGCCGCAGTTCGTTCCAAAGTCCGGCTTACGTGAGCGTTCGTATGATCGAAGCTGCTATGGGCGGCGCACCGTTCAATTGGCCCGCAGGCCGTTATGTGAGCTTCGCAGGCTATGACCATATTATGATGGCGATGGAAGCAACGATCACGAAGAACGGCAGCGCTTACGAAGAGATTCACGGCACGCCCGAAGAGATGGCTGAGCTCCGCAAGAGCTACGAGCACCTCTGCAATATGCGCGATGAGGTGATCGGTCTCGGCGTGATGCCTCCGGTAGAAAAATGGGGCGAGATTAACCCGAATTTGAAGTAATCCAAAATATTAGATTTTAGATTTAGATGGTTGCCTTCCCGACTGCTTGCGGTCGGGAAGGTTTTTTGTCCGGCTTTGCTGCGTGATGATGCTGCGGCACGGCGTCAGGAGTAAAAGAAAATGAGGCGACTTCCGGCAGCATTGCGCTACGCTTGCGGGAAGTCGCCTCATCGGCTGTATGGTTGGCGCCGCGGGTGACGCCAAATGGCTTACTTAATTGCGAGGAATGGTAGGCGGCACATCGCCGGCGCCACTCTTGTTGTTGGCAAACTTGCTGATGGCGCCGCGCATATCGGTATCGCCAATCAGATTCTGGAGGCGATAATAATCCATCGCGCCCATATTGCCCTCGCGCAAGGCTTGCGCCAAGGCTTTGGGCACTTCGGCTTCGGCTTGTATCACCTCGGCACGCGCTTCCTGCGCCTTCGCTTTCATTTCCTGCTCCGTGGCCACGGCCATCGCACGGCGCTCTTCCGCCTTTGCCTGCGCAATGTTTTTATCTGCGTTGGCTTGGTCCATTTGCAGCGTCGCTCCGATGTTTTTACCCACATCTATATCGGCAATATCGATCGAAAGGATCTCAAAGGCCGTTCCGGCGTCCAATCCCTTGCGCAATACGAGTTTGGAAATGCTATCGGGGTTTTCCAACACCTGCTCGTGAGAGTCGGCAGAACCGATGCTCGAGACGATACCTTCGCCGACGCGCGCCAGAATCGTATCTTCGCCCGCACCGCCTACGAGTTGCTGGATGTTGGCCCGCACCGTGACGCGCGCTTTTGCGATGAGCTGAATACCATTCTTGGCCACGGCGGCTACGGGCGGCGTATCGATCACCTTCGGATTAACGGAAGTTTGCACCGCTTCGAAGACGTCGCGCCCCGCCAAGTCGATCGCCGTAGCTTTCTCAAAAGAAAGGTCGATATTGGCTTTAGAGGCTGACACCAGAGCGTGAACAACGCGCTGCACATGTCCGCCCGTCATAAAATGAGCTTCGAGATTGTCGCGCGTAATATAGCCCAAACCGGCCTTGTGTGCTTCGATGAGACTCGGCACGATTACCGAAGGCGGCACATTACGGATGCGCATCAAAAAGAGTTGGATCAGCGATACTTTTACGCCCGATACCTTTGCACTCAGCCAAAGGAAGAAAGGCACAAAATGGAAGAAAATGCTTAGCAGTACGACTACGCCGACCGCAATGATGATGTTAATTAAAGGGAAGTCTACCATAGTAAGAAAATAAGTATTGATGATGTTGCAAATATATCATTTTCGTTTCGCAAAAGTGCATATCCCGCCTAAAATGTTAGGGTATATGCCGCCGTCGACACAATATACATAGTTGTCCTTATTGATTCAATGGGCGCATCTACAATTAAGCCTTCCGCACGCTATGCTTGAGAGGCGGAAGGCTTTCTTTGCTTGCAATGGTTGCTGATCACCAACCACGCATTGCTTCACTACTTTCTTTCCATTGACAATATAGATACCCTTCGGCAAGTCTTTTGTTTCTCCGTTGAGCTTCGTGCCGCTAATCATGTAGATACCTTGCTTGGCAGCGGCTTTTCTCGAACTTTTTTGCTTCAAATGTCCACCATTTGATCTTGAAAACAGGAGACAATTTCCCAACAAAAATGAGCAATCATAAGCCCGCCCGCGCCCCCGTTCGCTCATCTTCACTTCGCGAACGCTTGAAAGCGGACAATGTGTTTAATATGCATATATTCAACTATTTACATTGCTTTGAGCGCACACAAAAACCCAAAAATAAGTTTGAAAAACAGACTCATACAACAACTCATTCGCCTCAAAATCGGATCGAAAAACCTGAAAAATTCCTCCTCCATTGATAATATTCTCTGCTTTCACCCCAAAAATTACACGCAGAAAACGACAAAAAAGCGCAAAAAACGGCGGTTTCATCGCAGATTTATGGATAAAACACCGCCCAAACCTCCCCGCCGCAACACACTCCGCACCGCCGCCAAACTTTCTCCTATGATCCGAAAAATTCTCCTATAAGACAATTTGAATTCTCCTATAAGACAATTCAAACTTTCACCTAAGACAATTTTTACGATCATAGGAGAAAGTTGGAATGATTCTTAGCCTTGTGTGAAAGTTCAACCGCTCATTTTCGATAAAACACGAAAAAACCGCGCTTTCATCGGTTGAAAACGCGGCCTTTATTAGGGGTGTTATTCTCTTATTTATAAGATGCTGTTATTTGTTTCGGAGCTTTTGCACTTAAAGTGGTAGTTCAATTTTCCGTCCATACCTTCTCTTTTGATAATATACATCGAGCTTGGCGCTAAGTCAAGGTCCATGTGCTGAGTGAACAAAACATTATCTTTTCCTTTAAAACGGCTTTCTTTCACCTCAAAATGAAATGTGTGTTGGCCTGGCACAACCAAGTATTCGTTGAATGTTCGGAAGGCAAGTCCTCTGCTAATAGGTAGGAAACCATCGTTCAATATTCTCACTTTTTGCTTCACATACCCCTTATCCTGAAGGTCGGAAACCAGTATGGCGTAGTCTGGGTGCTCGCCTATCCAACGCTTCAAACGCTTGTATTGGATAAGAAAATAGAGAAACGCCAGAAATAAAACAACTAATACGTAAATGAAATCGCCCTTTTCAGAGAAGATAACTCTGGGCTTTGAGGCTTTGGAAGAAAGGCTGTTTGTGTTCTGAATTTCGGTTTCTTGAGAGGGTTGTTCATATACATAGAATTTGCAATAGAACATACCTAAGCCTATAAAAAATACAGTGGCACTGAGTAATACAAAACTTTTACTCCGCCTTAAAAGGTTGTTCCAACGATCGAGAATGGGGGCAGTCCATTTTAAATATAACATGATTGCAACCAAAAAAGATAACAACCACAAGCTAAGAAGCCAAAAAGAATCAATGTGCATAACCTATTTTTTTTACTTGTTTATTTACTTTCGTTACATCTAAATGTAATCTTCTGCCGGCACTACATTGCGCCGCCCCTTCGCTTACTTCGCATTCAGGATATCGTCTTGCACACCGAA